>OLSQ01002846.1_pt1 | contig 11986 bp, 7 predicted proteins | sample 1672561 | NCBI WGS metagenome assembly OLSQ01 (sample SAMEA3136699, study PRJEB25190) | human gut metagenome | biome: human gut; feature: human-associated habitat; material: faeces | place: Austria | collected 2013 | reverse complement strand
TGAATATGTAAAATTATTCCAGAATGGCGATTCGACTTTTGCCGCAAGACTTCAGCTTCTGCAGGAACAGCGGGAAAAATTGGAAGAGCAGAAAGCACAGCTGCAGACGGCAATGGACAAACTGGATTATAAGATATCAAGATATGAAAAAGCTGTTGAAACCGGAAAATTAACCTGGGAGGAAGACAAATGTATTTAGAAAATATCAATGGACCGGAAGATGTTAAAAAATTAAACGATGAGCAGATGACGGCGCTTGCGGAAGAAATGCGGGCGGCGCTGTTGAAACGGGCGAGTATTCACGGTGGTCATTTTGGACCAAACTTTGGTATGGTAGAGGCGACGATCGCATTGCATTATGTGTTTGCATCGCCAAAGGACAAGATTGTTTATGATGTGTCACATCAGACGTATCCGCATAAAATGCTGACGGGAAGAAAGGATGCGTATTTGTATGAGGAACATTACGATGATGTTTCCGGCTATAGTAATCCGCATGAGAGCGAGCACGATCATTTTACCGTTGGACATACGTCAACGTCGGTGAGTCTGGCACTTGGACTTGCCAAGGCGCGCGACCTGAAAGGGGAAGACGGCAATGTGATCGCGGTAATCGGAGATGGATCGCTTAGTGGCGGCGAGGCATTGGAAGGTCTTGACTGGGCGGCAGAACTGGGCGGCAATTTCATTATTGTGGTCAATGACAATGATATGTCGATTGCAGAAAATCATGGTGGTCTGTATCAGAATCTGAAACTGCTCCGCGAGACAAAAGGAACGGCAGAGTGCAATCTGTTCCGTGCGATGGGACTTGACTATCGTTATGTGGGCGAGGGAAATGATGTGCGTGCACTGATTGATGCATTTACGGCAGTAAAGGACAGTAAAAAGCCGGTTGTCGTTCATATCAAGACGCTGAAAGGAAAAGGATATGCGCCGGCAGAGGCTCATAAAGAAGAGTGGCATTACAGCGGACCATTTCACATTGATACCGGAGAACCTCTGATGGAAATGGAGGGCGAAGGATACGAAGATGTGACGGTTTCTTACCTGCTTGATAAAATGAAAAAGGATCCGAGTGTCGTAGCTATCACATCCGGAACGCCGACGGTGATGGGATTTACTGAAGACAAGAGAAAAGAGGCCGGCAAGCAGTTCGTCGATGTGGGAATTGCAGAAGAGACGGCGGTTGCCCTTGCTTCTGGTATTGCAGCAAATGGCGGAAAACCAGTGTATGGAGTCTATAGTTCCTTTGTTCAAAGAACGTATGACCAGCTTTCGCAGGATCTCTGTATCAATAATAATCCGGCGACGATCATTACGTTTTGGGGAACGGTGTATGGCATGAATGACGTGACACATCTCGGACTGTATGACATTCCGATGATGGCAAATATTCCAAATCTTGTTTATCTTGCTCCGACGACAAAGGAAGAATATCTGGCAATGCTGGATTGGAGTATGGAGCAGAAGGAGCATCCGGTTGCAATTCGTCTCCCGGGTGGCGCGATGATTTCCGATGGCAAGAAAGTTACGAAGGACTTTTCAAAATTGAACCGCTACGAGGTGACAAAAAAAGGAGACAAAGTGGCGTTGATCGGCCTTGGAACATTTTATTCGCTTGGCGAGCAGGCAGCAGAGGATTTGCAGAACGAAGGAATTGATGCGACCGTTATCAATCCGTATTATATTACAGGCGTGGACGAAGAACTCTTAGAGAATCTGAAGAAAGATCACGATGTCGTTGTGACACTGGAAGATGGCATCCTCGATGGTGGTTTCGGTGAAAAAATCGCACGTTTCTACGGCGATTCCGACATGAAAGTCCTGAACTTTGGTCTCAAAAAAGAATTTTTAGACCGTTATGATGTGGCAGAAGTAATGGAGAAAAATGGCTTAACGGTTCCTCAGATAACGAAGAGAATTAAGAATCTTTGCTAGTTCTTAACCGATTTTTGTATAAAACCTCTTTACATGGGGAAGAATACATGATAGGATAAGAGCAACCTACAAAGAGGGAGTAGTTCCGGACGTAAAAGTCCGGTGTAGATTTCGTCAGTACGATTCGCAAGAATCCGGGGTCTACGGAACAGAAATTGTTGAACAAGACTTTTTGTGCATGTGTTTCGCGTGCACGGAAAGTCTTTTTTTGACGAAATAAGTCCGTCTCAGACAAGAAATTGCTTTCTGCTTGCAGAAAAAGAAATTTCTTGTCTAGAGACACAAACCACATGAGCACGGAGTGCGAATGCGGCAACTTGCGGGAGTGCGGAGCACAAAGCAAGTTGAGGACTTATTAATAAGTCCGTCTCAGACAAGGCAGAGCGGCAAAAGGCAACGCAAAAGGGAAACCCTAAAAAAGAAAGGATCATGATTATGAAAGAAATTTACCAAATGACCAAGGAAGAAGTTCTTCAAACCAAGCACGCCTCCGAAGATGGTTTGACGGAGAGTGAGGTGCTGAAAATCCGGCAGGAACAGGGAGAAAACTGCCTGAAGGAAGCAAAGAAAAAAAGTCCGGTGCGCATCTTTGCGGAGCAGTTTCTGGATCTGCTCGTTATTATTTTGATCATTGCGGCGGTGGTGTCAATGCTGTCCGGAAATGTGGAGAGCACCGTCGTGATCTTTGTTGTTATTGTGATGAATGCGGTGCTTGGAACGGTACAGTACCTCAAGGCGGAAAAATCGTTGGATTCGCTGAAAGCCCTGTCGTCGCCTCACGCAAAGGTGCTTCGTGAGGGAAAGAAAATGGAAATTGTTTCCAAAGATGTCGTACCGGGAGATATTCTTCTTTTGGAAGCAGGCGACATGATTGCAGCGGATGGACGTATTTTGGACAATTATTCGTTGCAGGTCAATGAAAGTTCGCTGACCGGGGAATCGGCAAATGTCGACAAGACCGATGAGGCCATCGTGGAAGAAGCAGCGCTCGCAGACCGGGTTAATATGGTGTATTCCGGTACACTGGTAACATATGGGCGCGCAACGGTGCTGGTGACGGCGACGGGAATGCAGACAGAAATGGGAAAGATCGCGGATCTCATGAATGCCACGCAGGAGAGAAAGACGCCATTGCAGGTGAGTTTGGATGATTTTGGAAAGAAACTTGCCATTGTTATTATGATCATTTCGGCCCTTGTATTTGCACTCAGAATTTGGCAGAAGCAGCCGGTGCTGGATTCGCTCATGTTTGCCGTGGCGCTTGCCGTAGCGGCGATTCCGGAGGCACTCAGTTCCATCGTTACGATCGTGCAGGCGATGGGGACACGGAAAATGGCAGCAGACAATGCCATCATCAAAGAGCTAAAAGCTGTGGAAAGTCTGGGGTGCGTGTCGGTAATCTGCTCCGATAAGACGGGGACACTGACACAAAATAAAATGACGGTAACGGACATTTATATCGATCATACGGTTCTGAAGCCGGAAGAACTGGATCTGATCGAGCCGCTTCCCCGAAAACTTTTATACAATGCAATCCTGAATAACGATGCCTCCTTTCAGAAAGGCAAGGAAATCGGGGATCCGACGGAGAGTTGTCTTTTGACGATGGCACAAAAAGCAGGGCTGACAAAGGCGGGCGTTTCGGAAGACGACATCCGAGAAATGATGCCAAGACTGGAAGAAATTGCCTTTGACTCGGAGCGTAAACTGATGAGTACCAAATACCGTCTGCATGGTGTATCGACGATACTTACCAAAGGTGCTGTCGATGTTCTGCTGGATCGGAGTGTGAAATTGGCAGAGAGTGGGGGGAGTCGTGAAATCAATGACAAGATAAAAGAAGAAATCTTGCGGCAGAATCAGGAATTTTCGGAAAATGGCCTCCGTGTGCTTGCGTTTGCGTATAAAGAAGTGGATGAGGGTGAAGAACTGACGCTGGACGAGGAAAATGGATTTACATTTATCGGGCTGGTGGCAATGATCGATCCACCGCGGGAAGAAGCAGCGGAGGCAGTCCGTACAGCCAAACTTGCCGGAATCCGTCCGGTAATGATCACGGGTGACCACAAAGTGACAGCGGCTGCGATTGCGGCCCAAATTGGCATTTTTGAAGAAGGGGATCTTGCAGTGACCGGGCAGGAATTGGATGCCATGAGCGATGAAAAATTGGATGAGCTTTTGGAAGAAATCTCGGTTTACGCAAGAGTTTCGCCGGAAAATAAAATTCGAATTGTAAAAAGCTGGCAGAAAAAAGGACGCATCACGGCGATGACAGGCGATGGTGTCAACGATGCACCGGCATTGAAAAAAGCTGATATTGGCGTGGCAATGGGAATTACCGGTACAGAGGTGTCGAAAGATGCGTCGGCGATGATTCTTGCGGATGACAATTTTGCAACAATCATCAAGGCCGTTTTGAACGGAAGAAATGTCTACCGAAATATTAAAAATGCAATTCAGTTTTTGCTTTCCGGCAACATGTCAGCAATCATTGCGGTACTTGCCTGTTCTGTGCTGGCACTGCCGTCGCCGTTTGAACCGGTGCATCTTCTCTTCATAAATTTATTGACCGATTCGCTGCCGGCACTTGCCATCGGTATGGAGCCATCGGATCCGCAGTTATTGACGCAAAAGCCGAGAGATCCGAAAGAAGGGATCCTTACGGGAAAATTTGTACGCCGGCTTTTGGGATATGGTGCGCTCATTGCAGCCGCGACGATGACTGCTTTTTCTATGGGATTACAGAAGGATGCGGCAACAGCGGCGACGATGGCATTTGCGACCCTGACGCTGGCGAGGTTGTTTCACGGATTTACCTGCCGGAGTGAACGCCCCCTTGTTGATGTAAAAATTTCTACGAATTTGTGGAGTATCGGTGCATTTGCGGCAGGTACCTTATTGCTGGCGGCAGTTCTCTTTATCCCGGGGCTTCACAATCTGTTTGAAGTCATGCCGTTAAATGTGGCGCAATATGCTTCTGTTCTGGGGCTGGCGGTGGCACCGACCATAGTAATCCAGATGGGTAAAATTGTACTGGCAAGAAGGAAAACAATCTGTTAAAATAAACTCAGAAACACACTTTTCGAGAAAAGAGGCGATGATATGAATACAAAGCGGGAATTTTGGAAGCGAAATGCGATGGCAGTGATCGGGATGCTGATATTTTCAGCCGGCATCAATCTTTTTATCGTACCGGCAAACCTTTACAATGGCGGAGTTCTGGGAATCAGTCAGGTGCTTCGTACGGTATTGGTGCGCTATCTTCATGTGGCGGCCGGAACGACGGATATAGCCGGTATCATCAACATGTTCCTGAACATTCCGCTCTTTGCGCTGGCGTATGTATTTGTCGGTAAGAAATTTTTCTTTCGCACACTGGTCTGCGTGATCAGTCAGACATTGTTTCTCAGTCTGATTCCGATACCGGCGGTGCCAATCGTGCAGGACTCCCTTACTGCGAGCATCATCGGTGGGATTTTTGGAGGAACCGGAATCGGCATAGCATTACAGTCCGGGGGCTCCAGTGGAGGCCTGGATATCGTTGGAATGATCTTTACCAAACGGTTTAAGGGATTTAGTGTCGGAAAAGTGTCCTTGTCGGTAAATGCCATTATTTACATTATTTGTGCGGTGTTGTTTGGGCTTCCTACGGCGGTGTACAGCATTATCTATTCAGCAGTAAATATGCTGATGGTCGACCGGACGCATGCGCAGAATATCAACACGGAAGTGGTAATATTTACCAAAAAGAAACCGCTGGAGATCATTGATTATATTGTCAATGAATATCACCGGGATGCGACCTGGTGGGAAGCGAAGGGCGGTTATACCGAGGAAAATACGTATATGGTCATTGTCGTCTTGTCCAAATACGAATGCGCTCATCTGAAGCGTGAGTTGAAAGAAGTGGACGAGCATGCATTTGTCGTCGTAAAAGACGGGATGTCGGTTGTGGGAAAATACGAAAAGCATTTACAATGATGAAAAAGATTCTCATTTTAAAGGCCGTTTTTGTGGGGAAAATCTCTTGTTTTTTGCAAAATATTAGAATATACTAATAATTGTTAGCAAATACTAACTACAAGACTGTTTTTTGAAAGGAGAATAACAAAGTGAATCATTTGCAGATTGAAAAGATAATAGGAAGAGAAATTATGGATTCCCGTGGAAATCCGACCGTAGAGGCAGAAGTTTATCTGTGTGGCGGCGTGATGGGAAGAGGAACTGCCCCGTCCGGTGCGTCTACCGGTGAATTTGAGGCGCTTGAACTTCGTGATGGCGACAAGGAAAGATATGTTGGAAAAGGCGTTTCCAAGGCGGTTGAAAATATCAATACGACGATTCAGGAGACATTGAAAGGGATGGATGCGTCGGATATTTACGCAGTGGATGCGGCGATGAGAAAAGCGGACGGAACAAAGGACAAATCGAATTTGGGAGCCAATGCGATCCTCGCCGTTTCCATCGCTTGTGCGAAGGCAGCAGCCAATGCATTGGAGATTCCATTGTACCGTTTCCTTGGTGGAATCAGCGGAAACCGTCTTCCGGTTCCGATGATGAATATTGTAAACGGAGGATGCCATGCATTGTCTTCCGGACTTGATGTGCAGGAATTTATGATCATGCCGGTCGGAGCACCTTCCTTTAAAGAATGTCTTCGCTGGTGTGCGGAAGTATTCCATGCGCTGGCTTCGATTTTGAAAGAAAGAGGACTGGCTACTTCTGTCGGCGATGAAGGTGGTTTTGCCCCTGCATTGAAATCCGATGAGGAAGCCATCGAAACCATTCTCGAGGCGGTGAAAAAAGCAGGATATGAGCCGGGAAAAGATTTCAAGATTGCGATGGATGCCGCTTCTTCCGAATGGAAAACAGGCACTGTGGGAGAATATAAACTTCCAAAAGCCGGAACGGTTTATACGTCAGAGCAGTTGATCGACCATTGGAAAAAACTGGTTGAGAAATATCCAATCATCTCGATCGAAGATGGATTAGATGAAGAAGACTGGGAAGGATGGAAGAAACTGACAGAAAGACTTGGAGATAAAGTACAGTTAGTAGGAGATGACTTATTTGTAACAAATACAGAAAGACTTTCTAAAGGTATCGAAATGGGAGCAGGAAACTCTATCCTGATTAAATTAAACCAGATTGGATCTATCTCTGAAACATTAGAAGCGATCAAGATGGCACACAAAGCAGGATACACAGCTGTAACATCTCATCGTTCTGGAGAAACAGCAGATACAACGATCGCAGACTTAGCCGTCGCATTAAATACATGCCAGATCAAGACAGGAGCACCTTCAAGATCAGAACGTGTTGCGAAATACAACCAGTTATTAAGAATCGAAGAAGCTTTAGGAGACAGTGCCGTATATCCTGGAATTAAAGCCTTCAACGTAAAATAAGAAGAACGCAATTATAAAAAACGTAAATAATAGCACTTTTAAGTCTCTGGATTTAGTATCCAGAGGCTTTTTCTTTGATTTTTTACAAAAAAATATAAGAGAGTATGTTATAATAGAAAGCACTTATTTGGATAGAAATGTAACACATTCTTATAATCAGAATATTGCATTATCAATTATTTCACAGGCAAAAGAAAAATTTTATGATATGTTTTGCCAGTTGAAAAAAGAAATAGATGAAAATTGGATATAAAAAAATCCGGCAAACACAAAAATGTAATGCCGGATTCTTTTATTTACTATATTATTATGAAATATGTATCACGGATATCCTATCCCCAAACTTCCTCAGCAATCTCCTTAATAAGAGTCATCTTCTTCCACTGATCTTCATCAGTTAAGATATTTCCTTCTTCTGTAGAAGAGAAACCACACTGAGGACTTAAGCAAAGCTGGTCAAGTGCAACATACTGAGCCGCCTCTTTAATACGTTCTTTAATCTCAGTTTTATCTTCAAGTTCTGGATCTTTAGAAGTAACAAGACCTAACACAACCTTCTGATCTTTGATAAAACGTAATGGTTTGAAATCACCGGAACGGTCACTATCATACTCTAAGAAGAAACCATCGATCTTACATCCACCGAATAAAGTCTCAGCAACTGGCTCATAACCACCAGAAGAGAACCATGTAGAACGGAAGTTACCACGGCAGATATGCATTGTAATTGTCATATCCTCAGGTTTAGCTTCTAAAGCTTCATTGATCATTTTCACATAATTCTTAGCAATCTGGTCAAGGTCAAGACCACGGCTTGCGTAATCGTCGCGTTTATTCTGATCACAGAATTCACCCCAAGATGTATCATCAAACTGTAAGTAACGGCATCCACGAGCGTAGAATGCTTTGATCGCTTTCTGATAAGCAAGAGCAATCTCATGATACAGATCATCTTCATTTTTATAACGATCGATCGCTTTGTAAGTTTCGCTTCCACGAACACAACAGATCAGATGAAGCATTGCAGGAGAAGGAATTGTCATCTTGCAGTCAACATCCCCAGCAATTTCTTTCAAGTAAGAGAAATGATCTAAGAATTCACTGTTTTCATCAAAATCAATTTTGTCAACAATCTCAAGAGTTGCGGCTTTTGGCTGATGTCCCTTAAAAGCAACAGACCAGTGATCAGCTTTGATCTCCTCGACTCCGACTAAGGAAGCAAGGAAATCAAGATGCCAATAGCGACGTCTTAATTCTCCGTCAGTAACTGCTTTTAATCCAACAGCTTTCTCTTTTTCAACTAACTCTTTGATCGCTTTATCTTCAACTTCACGCAACTGGTCTGCAGATAAAGTTCCTTCTGCATATTCAGCACGTGCATCTTTTAAATAATCTGGTCTTAAAAAACTACCAACAATATCATATCTGTATGGTCTCATAAATCTATCCTTTCCATTTATATAAGTCTAATAATTTTCTATCGATAAGCTATACAATAACAGATAGAATAAGGCTTGTGAAATACATAAAAATAATAGTTTGCCATAACTTCAAATTATAATGATAAAAATTTTCAGACAATTATGTCTTTCTTTTAACAATAATTGTATGCAATATACGGACAGAGTCATCGTTAAGAAAATGTTAATTGTACAATTTTAAAAAAATTGCATATTTTTTGTACTTTTCTTTAAGCATTGTAGAGAAAAAAGAAAATATTTGTTATAATGCACATAGATAAAAAAATAACAATATCTAGGGTGTTTTAGTTAAGTGTTTTTTAAGGAAGGGTAAACTATTATGTATGATGTAACAAGCATTCAGAATCTGAAAAAAGATGTACTGTATTTCGTAGCAAAGGCATCGTTTGAAGGGACTTTAGAAGAAGAAAGAGATCTGATCCCAGAGAAGATGATTGAAGGACCAGAACCAACATTCCGTTGCTGCATCTACAAAGAAAGAGAAATCGTAAGACAGAGAATTCGTTTAGCAGAAGGTAAAGCTCCAGGAGCAGAAGATGATGGAAATATCGTGCAGGTAATTAAATCAGCATGTGCTGACTGTCCGATCTCAAGCTATGTTGTAACAAACAACTGTCAGAATTGTCTTGGAAAAGACTGTATCAAAGCATGTCGTTTCGGAGCGATCGAACCAGGACATACAAGATCAAGAATCGACCCTCAGAAATGTAAGGAATGTGGTATGTGCGCAAAAGCCTGTCCATACAATGCGATCGCTCATGTATCAAGACCATGTAAAGACAGCTGTCCAGTAGATGCAATTTCTTATGATGAGTATGGAGTATCAGTGATTGATGAAGAAAAATGTATCCGTTGTGGACAGTGTGCAGCAAAATGTCCATTTGGTGCGATCGGAACAAAGACATGGATCACAAACGTTATCGCAGACTTGAAAGCAGGTAAGAAAGTCTACGCGATCCTTGCCCCAGCAACAGAAGGACAGTTTGGTAAAGATATTACAATGGAAAGCTGGAGACAGGCAGTAAAGAAAGTTGGATTTGAAGATCTGATCGAAGCAGGTTTAGGTGGAGATATGACAACATGCAGCGAAGCAGAAGAATGGTTAGAAGCTTACAGAAACGGTGAGAAGAAAACAACTTCATGCTGTCCAGGATTCGTAAACATGATTCGCAAACATTATCCAGATCTTGCAGATATGATTTCTACAACAGTATCTCCAATGTGTGCAGTATCAAGAATGATCAAAGCAAAAGATCCAGATGCAGTTACAGTATTTGTTGGACCATGTGTAGCCAAGAAGTCAGAAGTGGCAGACCAGAAGATCGAAGGAAATGCAGATTATGCATTAAACTACAACGAGATCTTAGCAATTATGAAAGCAAAAGACGTAGAATTAGAACCAGCAGAGAATACATATCAGGATTCTACGATCTTCGGTAAATTCTATGGAAACTCTGGTGGAGTAACAGATTCTGTATTAGAATACATGAAAGAGACAGAACAGAACGAAGATATCAAAGTATGCAAAGCTAACGGTGCAGCAGAATGTAAGAAAGCTTTAATGTTCTTACAGAGAGGAAGATTACCAGAAGACTTCATCGAAGGTATGGCATGCGAAGGCGGATGCGTTGGTGGACCAAGCCGTAACGAAGAGATCATCAAAGCTCGTAAAGTCAGAGAAACAATGATCAAATCCGCAGATGATCGCAAGATCACAGACAACTTAAAACGTTATGATATGGATAGCTTCTCAATGCATAGATAATCAGAGTTGCATGAAGCATCCAAAGAGATGATAAAGAATCCCTGGAGCAAGATTGAAGTTTTGTTTTGGGGATCTTTGTATCTGAAAAGAAATTGTATTAGAAATAGTAACTATTACTAGTAGATATTTTGGCAAAACTATGTTATAGTAAGAAAAGTTGAAAAAGCAAAATGAATTTAATTTTGGAGGTAAGACAATGAAGGATATTAAAGTTACAGATTCAGTAAAATATATTGGTGTAGACGATCATGACATTGACTTATTTGAGAGCCAGTATGTAGTACCAAATGGTGTTTCTTATAACTCTTATGTGATCTTAGATGAGAAAGTAGCTGTTATGGATACTGTGGATGCACGCAAGACAGATGAATGGCTTGTAAACTTAGAAGAAGCATTAGATGGAAGAAACGTAGATTACATTGTAGTATCTCATATGGAACCAGACCATGCTGCAAGCTTACAGGTATTAGCAGAAAAATATCCAGAAGCTAAGGTTGTAGGTAATGCTAAGACATTTAATATGATCCCTCAGTTCTTTACATTTGATCTAGAAGGACGTAAAGTCGTAGTAAAAGAAGGAGATACATTATCTCTTGGATCTCATACATTACAGTTCGTTATGGCACCAATGGTTCACTGGCCAGAAGTTATGGTAGCATATGAAACATCAGAGAAAATCTTATTCTCAGCAGATGGATTTGGTAAATTCGGAGCTTTAGATGCAGATGAAGATTGGGCATGTGAAGCAAGACGTTATTATTTCAATATCTGTGGTAAATACGGAGTACAGGTACAGAATCTCTTAAAGAAAGCCGCAGGATTAGATATTGAGATCATCTGTCCATTACACGGACCAATTTTAAAAGAAAACCTTGGATATTATATTGGATTATATGACACATGGAGCAAATATGAGCCAGAGAACGAAGGAATCCTGATCGCATACGCATCTATCCATGGAAATACAGCAGCTGCAGCAAAGAAATTAGCAGAAATCTTAGAAGCAAAAGGAGCTCCAAAAGTTGTAGTAGCAGACCTTTCCAGAGATGATATGGCAGAAGTGATCGAAGATGCATTCCGCTATGACAGACTGGTACTGGCAGCAGCAACATACGATGCAGGAATCTTCCCATGCATGGAAGACTTTTTACATCACTTAAAAGCTAAGAACTATCAGAAACGTAAAGTTGCATTTATGGAAAATGGATCATGGGCACCAATGGCAGCAAAAATCATGAAAGGTATCGTAGAAGGATTTAAGAATATCGAGATGGTAGATCCAGTTGTAACGATCAAATCTACGATGAATGATGAGAATATTAAGACTATGGAAGAATTAGCTGATAATTTACTGTAAATTTTAATTTTGTAAGTTGGCCAACTGTAGTCTT
>OLSQ01002840.1_pt1 | contig 11999 bp, 9 predicted proteins | sample 1672561 | NCBI WGS metagenome assembly OLSQ01 (sample SAMEA3136699, study PRJEB25190) | human gut metagenome | biome: human gut; feature: human-associated habitat; material: faeces | place: Austria | collected 2013 | reverse complement strand
GTATTAAGCAAAAAAGGACTGTCATATGACAGTCCTTTTTTGCTTAATACGGGAAGTCTTTGAAACTTGCGGTTTCAAAAGTTACGAGAAGGTGTACACGGAGCAGTGATGATAAGAACTGTCCTTTCGCAGTAACGGCTGAGCAAGGTGAGGGTGATGTATCGCATCTGGTGGGAATTGAGGCTCTAAACAAACGGCATCGCGAGGATGGTAAAGCGAGCCGTATTTTCCGTTCCGCTGTGATAGCCAATTTGCCGTATACAGTTGTACGCCGGGAGATGTGGTTTCCATAATCATCGTGATACCGGTGCGGTTGCCGCGCAGGACGGCTGCCCGGTGAAGCTTATTGTCTTCAGCTAGGCAGAAATGATGGTCATATCCATTTACCAGCCTTAGCTGTTCGGCAGGCGAATCGATATCACGGCCAATAGCCTTGGCAGTGCGAAAATCGAAAGCGGTACCTGATACTGGCAAGATTTGGCCTGTGGGCAGACAGTTAGACGATGTTTCCAAATATGAGTCCGATGCCAATACCAACGTATGCTCAAGTGCTGTATCGCCACCATTTAGGTTAAAGTAGCTGTGGTTAGTTAGGCTGCACAATGTGTCGTGATCGGTGGACGCCTCATACTTGATCACTAACGAACACCCTTCAAGGCGGTAACATACGCTGGCGAGCAAAGTGCCAGGATAACCCTCTTCGCCACTGGGCGATAATCGCTTGAGACGCACACCGTTTATCAACGGTTCTGCGACCCAATTGTATTTATCAAACCCACGGACACCTCCGTGAAGGTGATTTTCACCATCGTTCTTGGCAAGGAAATACTTGCTCTCCCCAAGAGAAAAATACGCCCCGCCGATGCGATTGCACACCCGCCCTACGATAGCACCCATGTAACCATCGTTGTGAATGTAGTCCATAAGATTTTCATACCCCAAGACCACGTCCGTGCCTCTGAAAACTAAGCGCCGAAGTAACGCCCCATAAGTGAGGACTTCCGCCGTTAGGTACTCATTTTGCAAAACGTATGCCCACACCGTTTCACCTGCTGGTGTAGTACCAAAGGGCTTTTGTTCTATTGCTGTGCTCATGAAACTTTCTCCGTACTATTTATCTAGATTTAATACTTCTTGAATGGCCGATTTTATCCAAGAGATTGTATTATGCGACATTCAGTATATCACAAGTTTTGATGTTTGTCAGTAGCAAGAGGCTAAATGCACTTTTGCATTTGTGAAATACTGCACTTTACAGATTAAGGCATAACGACAAAATGCCTAGTCGTGCCTACCATTAAATTGGTGTCACGCAGTACACATACAGAGTATCGCAAGCCAATGCTCCAACACATACCACTGATATGATGTGCGAAAATTGCTGTTGATAATACCTGCCTGTATGCTTTATTGTGCATCCATTTGCACGCAGACGATTTACGTCTGCGTGCGTTTTCTTTGTCGAAAAGCGTCGGATTTTATCCGCTGCCGTGGCCCGCCGTTTCCGTCATTTGCGAATTCTTCAAAAATGACAAAACGGAGGTAGCGACATATGTCGTATAGAAATGATCCATATCATCCTGACTATTTAAAAATGTACCCCTGCTTGAAGAATCGACCCGATGTGCTGAAGGTGCTGACCCAAAGCGATAGGAAGATGAAATACATAGAAAAGGATTTGAAAAGTGATACTGAGCGCCTGGATAAGGAGAGCAATGCCGTCAAACACATCCCCAGCAGAGAAGTATCCTTTGAAAGTTTAGGAAAGCATCAGCGCAAGCAAATTGTGGATACCGGTGAGAGTGTTGAGGAACAAGTACTAAGATATGAAGCCAATCGGCATCTTTGGTGTGCGTTGGAAAAGCTGGAGGAAGCCGAGCGAGAACTGATTTTGGCCTACTATTACAGAGGGCTGACCGAACGGGAGTGTGCGGAAAAGATAGGCGTCACACAACCAAGCGTGAATGCCCAGCGGAGGAGGATTTTGAAGAAGTTAAAAAAATTTTTAGAAATGTAGAAAAAGTGCCTATCAAAATGCGTTTTCAACGGCTAATAGAGTGGGGGGATAAATAACCCTTCCCCCCCGCCAAGGACAAGCTGGCGGGTATTGTTCTTTGAAAAATGCCTCTTGGCCATATCCGGCAACTGGATCACATCAGCAGATGAGCCTCCTGAACAGAGGACAGCGATGCGGAGAACGCGCCATGACCACCTGCACGGGAGTATCCCGTGTCAATGCAGGCCCCGAACCGGAAGGTGCCCAGCGATACCCGTTCATCCAAAAGCAGCCGTGGCAGGCTGTCTCGCCATGATCTCACCTGCCTATAATGGTACTTCTGCATAGCGATACATGCAAAACATCGGTGCAGCTCGGAGCGATCCTCGGAGGGGTGCAATTCCCATGTGCGGCGCCAGCCGCAGACCAGTTGACCGCCCGCCAGTCCGGGAAGTAGTGTCGAATAGGACTGAACAAATGATGGAAACGGTAAGGGCCGCTCCAACACGTCTTGGAGCGGCCCCGCCATAATTCTTTTGCCTGATGGCAGAAACGCGGACACTGGTTTCTCTTCTCTCTTCCTTTCGCTTTGTGCTTTCATCCATTCCCTGTGTCTGATTCTTCTCACACTCTCACACACCCACCCTGCGTCTGACAGTGTCCGTGTTTGTGCCATCAGAAAACGTATAAAAGGAGACTATCATGCAGGATAAGAACATTGACTTTTGCGGCATTTTGAATCTTCTGTCAGCCCTGAAAAAAGCGGGATTTCCCAAGGCAGAGCTGGAGCAGGTCGCTGCGCGCATCGCGGCGCAGACCGGCGCAACGATCCTTATTTCTTTCTGAATTTCTTTGCAAAAAGCAGTAGCTTTAACGAGATGACTGTGGTATGTTGTGTTGCTACAAGGAGGAGGTGAACAGCCACGGAGGAGAAAAAGATCAATGGGAATCTTGCCCTAAACGGCAAGGAGCGACGGGTCATCAGGATCGAAGCCAACCATGAGCGGGATGCCCAAAAGCTGCGAGTGGCCGCCTACTGCCGTGTCAGCTCCTCCTCGGAGGATCAGCTAAATTCCTTCGCGGCTCAGAACATCCACTATACGCAGTACATCACCGAGCATGATGATTGGCGGCTGGTGGACATCTATGCCGACGAGGGCATCACTGGCACCTCAGTGGAGAAGCGAGATGACTTCAAGCGGATGCTGGTCGACAGTGGGCACGGGCTTATCGACCGCATTCTGGTCAAGTCCATCTCCCGCTTCGCCCGCAACACGTCGGAGTGTCTGGAGGCTATCCGGCAGTTCCGAGCCAACGGCACGACCATCTTCTTCGAGAAAGAAAACATCGACACCGCACGGGTATCCTCCGAACTGATGACCGCCCTGTACGCAGCCTTTGCACAGGCAGAGAGCGAGTCCATCTCCGGCAATATACGCTGGAGCTACCAGAAACGGATAGAGCGTGAGGAGTTCAGCACCTACAGTGCCCCGCTGGGCTATGACCTTGTAGGTGGTAAGCTTGTTATCAATGAAAAAGAAGCCAACGTCGTGCGGGAAATATTTGATATGTACTTAAACGGCATGAACTCCGAAGAAATTGCTCATAAAATGAATGCACAGAATACGCTATCAATCAACTGGAGAAGGCAGCGAATAGAATATATATTGAAAAACGAAAAGTACAGGGGCGATGCCATACTACAGAAATCCTACACAACGGAATCTTTTCCGCGAAAACGCAAAAATAACCACGGAGAAAGGAATGCGTATTACATGGAAGATTCCCATGCAGCGATCATATCAGACGTGGACTTTGAAACTGTACAGAAGATTCGAGCAGGACATAGACGCAGCACAGGAATAACCAATACGGTATTGCGTGGAACACTATACTGTTGCTGTGAAAGTCCGCTGCGAATGCGGATGTCAGGGCAATCTGTGTATTGGGTATGTATTCGTCACAGCCACAATACATCAGCCTGTCCCATTACCCAGATCCCCGAAGTTCAGATACAGCAAGCCTTCCTCCGGCTGTACTACAACCTCAAGCACCAAGGCAGCCATATTCTGCCCGACCTCATCGCCAACCTCCAGTCCATCCGTGAACGGAAATTTCTCTGGAGTGTGGACGTCATTGAACTGAACAAACAAATAGCGGAACTTACCAGTCAGAATCAACTGCTGGCCACTCTGAGAGAAAGCGGCTGTGTTGATCCTGACATTTTCATATCCAAGAGTAATAAGCTGACCGAACAGCTCCGCGCCGCCAAGCAAGCCAAAAGCAGGATCCTCAACCAAGACGGTGATGATACCATCCCCTGCACCCAGGAGCTCATCACCATCCTCAAAAGAGGGCCTGAAACGCTGCGCAATTTTGACGGGGAGCTGTTCGGTCAGCTTATTGACAAGGTCATCATCGAGAGCAACACCAGCCTGCGGTTCCGTCTGAAAAACGGGCTGGAGCTGCGGGAGAGCATAGAAAGGACGGTGCGGTAATGGGCAACAGGAAGCTGCCCTTCGGCTATAAGATGGTCATGGGTGAGATAGTCATTCACCCGCAGGAGGCGCAGGCGGTGCAGGGTATCTATGCCCGCTATCTGACCGGGGCATCCTTCAATGACATCACTGACCACCTGAAAGAAAAAGGGCCGCCCTACGATGCGGACAAGCCCTGGAACAAGAATATGGTGGCCCGTATTTTGGAGGACAACCGCTACGCCGGTACAGAACGATTTCCGGCCATCCTCTCCCCGGAGCAGCTACAGGAAGCTGCCCAGCGCCGGTCAGAGCGTAAGCCCGCGGTGCAGATAACCGAAGCACAAAAGGCACTACGACGCCTGTGCAACGGCAGACCCAGTGCAGCGGTGGAGTCACAGGTGCTGTCCCTGCTGAATTGCCTTGCGGCAGCACCGGAGCAGATCAAGCCACAGCCTCAGACGGTCAACCGTGGTGAACTGGCCGAAATGGAGCGGCGGTTCTCAGCAGCACTTACCACCAGTCCGGTGGATGAGTACGGTGCCAAAGAGCTCACCCTGCGGCTGGCAGGAATGCAATATAACACCATCGGCAGCAGCGAGCACGAAAGCCAGCGCTTACGGCATCTATTCACCGCTGCCGCGCCGATGGCGGAGATCGACGCCGAATTGCTGAAAAGCACCGTGTCACAGGTCTATGTCAAAAAGGGGCAGGCCAGCCTATTACTGAAAAACGGCCAGATTATCGAGGGGAGAGCATAAACGTGGGAGAGAACAAGCCGAAGGTGATCGTGATACCCGCTGCGCCAAAGAACACAGGGCCTGCGGAGCAGCAGCAACTCCGGGTAGCGGCCTACTGCCGGGTGTCCACCAAAGAGGAGGATCAGCTCAACAGCTACGAGGCGCAGAAAAACTACTACACCGATAAGATCATGGAGAACAAGTCATGGACGATGGCCGACGTCTTTGCGGATGAGGGAATCACCGGCACCTCGGCCAAGAAGCGGGCAGACTTCATGCGGATGATGAAATGGTGCAAGCAGGGCAAGATCGACCTGATCCTCACCAAGTCTGTCTCCCGCTTCGCCCGCAACACGGTGGACTGCCTGAACTACGTCCGAATGCTGAAAGCTCAGGGTATTGCGGTCTACTTTGAAAAGGAAAACATCAATTCCATGGACGAGTCCACAGAGCTGATGCTGACCATGATGGGAGCCTTCGCCCAGGCGGAGAGCGAGTCCATCTCCGGCAATATCCAAGCAGGCAAGCGCTACGCCATGCAGCGTGGTGAAGCCACCATTAACTACCACAACCTGTACGCCTATGAGAAAGGGCCGGATGGTAAGCCACAGATCATTCCGGAACAAGCAGAGGTCGTCAGGGAGATCTACCAGAAGTACCTCCACGGTGACAGCCTTAACATGATTCGCAAAGATTTGGAGGAACGCCACATTCCAAACGCCCGTGGCGGTGTAACATGGACACATACCGCAGTACGAGGTATCCTCTCCAATGAGAAATATGTAGGTGATGTCCTGATGCAGAAAACCTTCCAGCAGGATTGCATCAGCCACAAAACCATCCGCAACACAGGACAGCGCACCATGTATCTGGTGCCGGATCATCACGAAGCCATCATAGACCGTAAAACATATAACGCAGTTCAGACGGAGCTGGCGCGGCGCAACGCCCTGAAAGGAAATACGCAGAAAAGTACCCCCAGCGGCAGAAGCTGCTATACCCCGAAATACGCCCTGTCAGATCGGCTCATCTGCGGCGAATGCGGCACGCTGTACCGCCGCTGCACATGGGTCAACAGAGGAAAGAAGCACATCGTCTGGCGCTGCATCAGCCGATTTGATTACGGCAAGAAGTATTGCCATGATTCGCCCTCTGTGGATGAGCAGCAGCTCCAGCAGGCTATCCTTCGGGTGATCAACAGCACAATGTCCGAAAAGCCTGCACTGGTACGGCAGGTCACGGAAAATCTACAGGTGGTAATACATCCCAGCCGAAGCGGCGAACTTACCATCGCAGAAATTGACCACCAACTGGAAATTCTGGCGCAAGAATTTGATGCCGCCTTCATCACTGTAGCCTCCGGCAATAGTACCGACTACATGGAGCGTTTCAAGGCAATCCTTTCCCAGCAGGCAGAGCTGAAGGCCAAACGTGCCGAACTGGAGCGACAGCAAGCAGAAGATGCGGAACTGACCAGCCACATGGAACTGGCCGCAGATACTCTGGAGCAGGCCGGTACTGCTATTACGGAATGGAACGAACGCAATATTCGCGATCTTGTGGCGTCGGTCAGGGTACTCTCCATGGAAGAAATACTGGTGCGGCTGAAAAGCGGGATCGAAAAGAAAGAGCGCTTAACTTGACAGGAAAATAATTACCTTACAAGAGATAATTGGCAAAGCATTGTACCGAGAGGTAGTCTGTGGTATTATACTATTAAGCTGTACAACATTGCCCATTATATGAATATGCGTTTGTGACATTTCACTACTATAAAAGTCCTGTGGGAAGAGGGTGACAACATCATGCTTGCTATCTTTCGATTATTTGCGCCAATTATTATGAAGTGGAGCCTTAAACCTCGAACGGAATTGCGAGTTTTTATGCGTAGGAATGCTGGATGGCTTATAGTCAGTGTCGTTTGTGTTTTTATATACATCAAGCAATCAAATGCACCATTTTGGGGAAATTATACGGTGTTTCTCTCTGCCTTATTTGAACGCCCTGATGATTCTACGATCTCTGGCTCAATATTCTATTTTTTCTATGAATTGAGTTTCGCATTTTTAACAAGTTTTCTATTTTACCTGTCGATTGACTACTGGCCTAAAAGAAAAAAGGAGCGTTCTGCGTTCCGGCTTGCTGCTAGTAGAATTGAAGAAATAGATACAACGATTGGCGCATTGTTTGCATTCCTTTTATTCTTAACAGATACGGGAAAAACATTTTTGGATTTAACTCCAGATAAAGCACATTTATTGTGTGGAGTTGAGTTGAGAAATAAGGAAATTTATTGCCATACAACTGATAAATTAGCGCATACCGGAGAAGTTCACAGGGAGGGCAATCCAGACTGCATAAATCAGTTTTATGGGTTGAAGGAGATGGCATCGAGCGTATTCTCGGTTATGAACGGCATAATGGATCTTCCATATACTGTAAATTTGGAAGATTCATTGCTGCGTCTTTTGACTTCGTTAGGAAATAATCGCTTACTTTGCAATCTTCGTGATATACCGGATATAGAACCAACAGTTGGGACAAACGGCAGCATTACATGTAACTTTTCTCCGGAAGATGTAATGGCGCTTTATTGCACTCTTTTGAAGTTAAGAACGTTTCCTTATCAAAAACATATTTTTTCCGTTGAAGAAGCTGACATAAAGAGTATCGAGGAAGCGAAGAAAACGTGGGAAGAATTCAAAGAAAAGTTTCCACAGAGTGTTGAATTTTACGAAAATCAGAATTCGTAAATTGACGAAAAACATACAAATTTACACACTATGAACAACCAAATATATGGAAAGGTATATCCATGATGTTAATGAACACTGATGAATATTTACATATTGTCGAGTCAATCAAGCAGGAGATTCGCACAGCGCAGTACCGCGCGGCGGTCAGCGTCAATCGGGAGCTGTTGATCCTTTATCACTCCATCGGTGAGGTCATCAATGCCCACAAGACGTGGGGCAGCAAGTTCGTGGAGAATCTTGCCGCCGACATCAAGCTTTCCTTTCCGGACGCCACCGGCTACTCAGTGAGAAACTTGAAGTATATGGCAAAATTCGCATTGCGCTTTCCGGATAAGAAAATTGTGCAAGCGGCACTTGCACAAATTACCTGGTATCATCACATTGCCCTGATGGATAAGGTAAAGAACCCAGAGGAGCATATTTGGTACGCCGAGCAAGCTGCACAGAACGGCTGGTCACGCAATGTGTTAGTCCATCAGATCGAAAGCGGCCTGTATCAGCGACAGGTGCTGGCGGAGAAGGTATCCAACTTTGGAAACCGCTTGCCCTCCCCGCAGAGCGAGCTTGCGGTGCAGACGATGAAAGACCCGTACATCTTTGACTTTATCCCATTCAAAGTGGACATGGTGGAGCGCGATATTGAACAGGCGCTGGTCAAGGACGTGACAAAGCTCCTGCTGGAGTTGGGGACAGGCTTTGCCTTCCTCGGCAACCAGTACCACCTGAATGTGGGCGGCGATGATTTCTATATCGACCTGCTGTTTTACAACCTCAACCTTCGCTGCTATGTGGTGATTGAACTGAAAACCGGCGAGTTCAAACCGGAGTACGCCGGACAGCTGAACTTCTACCTCTCTGCGGTGGATGGCATCCTGAAGAAAGAGCAGGACAATCCCTCTATTGGCCTGTTGCTCTGCAAGAGTAAGAATGACCTCGTGGCAGAGTATTCCCTCAAGGACATGAGCAAGCCCATCGGCGTCAGCGCCTACCAGATCACCAGCAATCTACCGGCGGAACTGGAGCATCAGCTGCCTTCTGTGGAGGATATTCAGAAGCGGATCAGGTAATACCTATACACTTTATCAGGAAAAATTGTGTGTTCACAGCGATATTATAGCAAGGAGAGATTTGGATGAGCGCTCAAGAGTTGCTTAGGTATATTAACTTGTTTAGAGAAAAGGCTGAACTGGGAAAGTTAGTTATTTTTGTTGGAGCGGGCGTCTCACGCAATGTTGAGGGAATGCCAAGTTGGAATGAACTAATTCAAAAAATGGCTAAAGCAATCGACTATTCGAAGTGCAAGTCTTGTAGGTGTAAGAGCGAGGCCTGTGAAGAAAACTGTACATTGAAGAGTGAGTATTCTACGGACGAACTCTTGAAGATCCCACAGTATGCTTATAATGCAGATCAAGAACTGTATAATAGAATTTTGAAGGAAACTTTTTCTAAGGTGGAGGTAGATGCTCCGCTATCCTCTGCAATTTTTGACATAAATCCTGCACATATTATTACAACAAACTACGATGATCTACTGGAATCGTCCCAAAATATTTTCCGTGAGCAGTATCAGGTCGTTATCACCGATAAGGACTTATTAAGTGCGCAAAAAAGTAAATATATTATTAAGATGCATGGAGACGTTCTTGCACAGGAAAGTATTGTTTTAAAAGAACAAGACTATTTGGACTATTCTCAAAAACATATATTACTGGAACTCTTTATAAAGTCTCTTTTGACGGATCATGTTGTTTTATTCCTTGGATACTCTTTAAATGATTATAATATAAAACTAATTATTAGCTGGTTAAATTATATGCGCTCTCAAAATGGAGTGCTACATAAAAACTGGAGAGTTGGATATATTGTTTTGGATCAAGAGCAGGTTGACGCAGTAGAAGAGACATACTTTAGTTGTAATAATATTGAGGTAATAAACATTAATAAGCTTCAACCAATTCAATGCATTCCGGAATCTTTAAAAGATGGAAAGGGGCGGCGACTGTATAGTTTTTTACGAATAATAGCAGATCCAACACTAGACAAAGGTATAGAAGCAATTGAAGAGAATGTCAGATTTATGGCGCAGTACACGTTTGTAAATCGAGAGCATCTCATGAAACTCCTGTATGTAAGTAGATATGAAATTGAAGACTACGAACTACAACTATATGAGGAAAAAGACTTTCACCGTTTAATAACACTTTTGAAGAGAGAGTCATCAGAGGCAAGAAGTCTTAGACAAATACTAATTAATTCCGGAATTACAGCAATAGCACATTCCGATAGCGAATCGGATAATCGCTTTGACGTTGGCGAAATTACAGAAAGCGTCATGCTAAAGGACGAGTTATATACACTATACTTGTCAAATAGGTATAGTGACATTAGAGCTTTAATAGAGAGTGGCGCAGAAACCTCCTTTCCGCTCAAGCAACATTTTTATCAAAGTATCATCGAAGGCTATGGTTTTGCCGATGGAGGGGGCTATAGTGTTGATGTTTCATGTCTCCATACAGATCAGAGGGTCGCATATCTCCACAATTCAGCCGTAATAGAATGCCTGAGAACGAGGGGGTTTGATTCAAGCAAAGTCAAGCGTTTTATTGGGAATATGGCGTTGTCCAAAGAACGAGATATGTACAGTGATTATCTCGATATGTATAATGGAAACGCAAAAAAGATGGGAAAAATGCAGATAGCACTCGAAAAATTAAAAGATGATGTGTGCAATAGAGGAACTGCTCGACTGGGACATATGTCACATAGTAAGCTTATCGAAATTAAACGGCAAGTAATTTCGGAGTACTTGTTTTATTATAATAATTACATCTTTTATCATGGCCTTAAGGATTTGTCAGAATTCTTTAGACCTTATATTGAGGGTGTCATATGTGCAAACAGTGATGCAGCCGAAAAATCTAGCCATTTTTGGGGGATAACATTTCCAAACAAAAAATACACAATCCAACGTGTTGATATTGATATTATTACAAAATTTATCTCCCCCAAAGACCTCAATGCCCTCATAAAAACATATAGTATTAGTAAACTAAGCATGGGAAAGCAAGGGGTTGAGTTTCTTGTAGAATGCTTTTCTAATCTTTCCAACTCTCTAATTACAGCACAAACATATGGCTTTAGACAGTCAGCATTCTCGACTCTATCTAATTTGACTATGCTTCTCAACTTGGTTGAATTGGATGAAACCAATAAGCACACTCTTAAAGAAGCAGTTGAATCCCTATTAGCTGACAAGATAATCGTGTCAAAATTTTTCTCGCTTAATTGGCCTGATCACAGAGTAGCGATACGGAGTTTTTCAGCACTCTGTCTTTTGCTGACATTGTCTCGCAATGTCGAGGTTATTCGTGGTATTATAGAAAGCGATGATTTTTTTAATTATGTGTTAAATATTGATTTTTGGAGTATTCAGCAACTATTTGAGGCGATAATGCCTAAGGATGTTTCGCTTTTTGCACAAGAAATAGTAGATGCGGCAACAACGCTTTCACAGAAAGAAGTATTACTTCGTTTATTTTATCGCCATATAAAGAATGATAACGTAAAAAAGAAATACCAAGAATTTTTATCTGCAAATTTTGAGTTCCTCTCCACGAGTGCCATATATGATTTTGTCTTTTCTGAGTGGCTTACGGTGTCGCGCGAAGAGAGTCAAGCGTTTCTGCGGGAAATATTAGAAATAGAAAAGCGACAAATTCCAGGTATGCGAACGATTCCTGATCCGATTGAAACAAAGCTTGAATGCGTCTATTTACTGTACATAAGTGGTGTAATAACTGACATTAGTATGTTGAATGAGTTAGCTCCTCAAAGACCCCACTTGCAGTTTTTATTGGATCCCGAAAATTTTGACTATACTCAGGTCGATTTTTCAAATTATATGTGGGGCAACTTTGCTGGTCATGTGTAAGCGCACAATAATCACCCGGGCCGAACAAAGTTACGGCAGAGTCACCGTTGGCGGGACTCTGCCGTTTGTTCATTTCCGTATATGTTCCCGGTGCCGGAC
>OLSQ01002835.1_pt1 | contig 12007 bp, 9 predicted proteins | sample 1672561 | NCBI WGS metagenome assembly OLSQ01 (sample SAMEA3136699, study PRJEB25190) | human gut metagenome | biome: human gut; feature: human-associated habitat; material: faeces | place: Austria | collected 2013 | reverse complement strand
TGATAAAAATAAAAATGCGTAACTCATTTAGTGATAAGAAAAATAGATAGTAACAAATTTAGTTTAACCATCCTAAAGGTGACAACTTTTTCACGTATAAGACATTCTGCTTCAATCAGAAAGAAGTAATTCTCCAGTTTGTCCGCTTTGATTTTGTTAGATGTATGATACAAATACATTTTTAAGGACGACTTTTTGTGATTTTCCACACTTTTAAGGACGACTTTTTGTAGTTTTATACATTTTTAAGGACGACTTTTTGTGCTCTTTGAAATAAAAAATGTATCTTTGCATTCAGAAATATCAAATAATCAGATAGTTATGAAGAGAAATGCCATCAAATACCTATATCAATGGAAAGCAAGCAACGACCGAAAGCCGTTGATTATGCTTGGAGCCCGCCAGGTTGGCAAAACCTGGCTGATGCAGGAATTTGCCAAAGAGGCCTATACCCGTAGTGCGTATGTAAACTTCGAAGACAATGAAATGCTCCGGGAAGTTTTTGCACATGACTTTGATATTCCCCGTATTATCAATAGCATACAATGGAGTACAGGAGTTTCTATTGATGAAAATACGCTTATTATCCTTGATGAGATACAAGAAGCACCCAGGGGTATCACCGCATTAAAGTATTTTGCAGAAAAAGCACCTCAATATCATGTCGTAGCTGCAGGTTCATTGCTCGGAATTGCGATGCATCAGAATGACTCTTTTCCTGTAGGTAAGGTAGATTTCATGCATTTATATCCCCTCACATTCTTTGAATTTCTAGATGCAATCGGTGAAAGCCGTATGGTAGAACTGCTGATGTCAAAGGATTGGAATATGATAACCATGTTCCGGAATAAATTTGAGGAATGCCTGCGACAGTATTATCTGGTCGGGGGAATGCCGGCTGTAGTACAGTCTTTTGCCAGCGAGGGAAATCTGTCTGAAGTCAGAAGCATTCAAAAAGGAATCCTTGAAGCGTATGAGCGTGATTTTTCCAAACATGCTCCGGCCATAGAAGTTCCACGTATCCGAATGGTATGGAAATCCATCCCATCCCAGCTTGCCAAGGAAAACAAGAAATTCATCTATGGTGCCGTAAAGGAAGGAGCCAGAGCAAAGGATTTTGAACTCGCTATCGAATGGCTGAAAGATGCAGGGTTGATCTATAAGGTAAACCGTTGTAAGAAAGCCCTGTTGCCATTGGCTGCATATGAGGATTTTTCTGCTTTCAAGTTATTCCTGTCTGATGTGGGACTGATGGGAGCCATGAGCAATATTCCTGCCCAAAGCTTGCTGGAAGGAAATGTGCTGTTTTCAGATTTTAAGGGGGCGCTGACAGAGCAGTATGTCCTGCAGCAGCTTAAGGAGAAATCTTCCTTGTCTATCTATTATTGGTCGGCAGAAAATTCACGTGGTGAAATAGATTTTCTAGTGCAGGATGAAGAAAGAATCATTCCGATAGAAGTAAAGGCTGAGGAGAATTTGCAGGCTAAGAGTTTGAGGGTGTTTGTAGAGCGCAATCAGGGATTGAAAGGTATGCGCCTATCCATGTCACCTTATAGAGAGCAGGATTGGCTTGCCAATTATCCATTATATTCCGTATCTGCAATATTCGGATAAAAAATGATTAATTATAGGTGTAGAAACAAATAGTAGAGAAAAATTGTTGTCTAAGTCACTATAAAAAGTGACTTAGACAAATAATTAAAGATATTTTTTATAATCATCTTATTATCATCTGATTATTACTTTCTTTGTTTTACCAAATTTGTCTTTGACGATATGTAAGCCATTTGTATTAGGCGAAATCTCTATACCTTGTATATTATAATGTTTTGTGTTATTTGTATATTCTGTTTTGTAAACAGGACCAATTGAAGTAGAAATGTATTTATTGTCTTCTCCAGTGTAGACTATATTTGCAGTTAGATCCCCTATAGTACAAGTAATTTTGGTCTCTATTTCATTAATAGCTATAGCTCTAGTTCCACGACTTGAATTGATAGTATATTTCCAAGCTTTTTCATTCTCATCATAAGTCATATCCGTATAATAATACATATCCATATCCCAAAAACTTACTTTGTTAATTTTAACAAAATCATAATTAGGATTAACTTTTACGTAAATATAGTTGTCTTTAGAGTCAATATCGTAAGAGTATAGTTCTTTTACATTTGTAAATCCTTTTTCTGTATAGAATTTAGAACAACCTCCTGGTACGTATATATTATCTACCGCATTGAATACAGGCTTCAATGCAGTTGCAATATACATATTTTGATTGTCTGAATATCTTATAACATAATTTATTTCAGCTCTACAATTAAGAATATATGTACTAAACGTATTAGGTAAAGATACTGTTGTCTTTATACCGTTTTCTGGATAAATTACAAAAGCGTCATCGCCAATATATTCTATACCTTCAGGTACATATATATATGTTAGACTATTACAATATTTAAATGCTCTTCCTGCTATTCTTTTTATGCCTTTTGGTAGGATGCATTGAGTGATAGATTTACAGTCTCGTAATGCTTCTTCTGCAATCAACGTGATTCCTTCTTTCACATATGCAAAACTTTCTACTGTACCTTTATATGTTAGTAGTGCATTTCCGAAATAGACGAGTCCTTCAGGTTGCTTGTCTAGCCATTTTGTAGCTTGAAATGTATATGCATCAATCCATTTGAGGTTATTAGACGGTGTTATTTTTTCCAAATTTTTGTCTCCTATAAATGCACCATAGTCTATTTTTTGCAAGCTGTTAGGTAAGGATACTTCTTTAAGATTATTGCATAGTGAAAATGCTTCTTGCCCGATGTATTCTAGTCCCTCATTAAAGTTTATTTCGACCAAACTGCCCACGCAATAAAAAGCTCTATTACCTATTTCTTTGACAGTCTTAGGTAACGTCAATTTTTTAATAGCAGAATATTCTGTATTATCTTCATTATCTGCATTAAATGCATCATCAGCTATTCCTGTAATGGTATACTTCTGACCTCCTAATGTGACTTGTTCTGGTATAACTAAATCTGAAACAAATTTGTTATTAGCAAATCCTCGTACAGAAACAGTATTTTCACCAGTGATTTCATATTTTAAATCACCCACTTCATTGTTATCCTCATTTTCAGCCATTGCAAAAATGGGGGTAAATATAGATACTAATAAAAGAAAAATTTTAAATGTAAATTTAATCATAAATAATATTAATTAAAAAGGCGTGTAACCGTTCTTTACTTGTTTAATTCAAGGTTACCGCCAAGTTACCTGTACACACAACAAGCACCAAACAGTCCACGCCTATAAGCGTGAACTCTCAGTCTGCTTGTTCTCGTGTGTTGAATATTGGCGGTATTCTGAATTAGAGAACAAGAGCTAAAAGCTCAATATCTAAAAGTTTAGAACGGAAACGCTAGTTTATAAACCTAGAGTTGCATAGAACTCAATTGCTTACTCTCTATAAGGAATTGAACTTTCTTAGAAAATCCAGTTCTTTGCGTTTCTTTCTGTTTGTAACTATCTGTTTCTTACTTCTTTAATTTTAAATGTTTAACAATCAATAATCTGCAGTTTTCCGATAACAGAGATTTCTGTCTTCTGCATACTTTTCGGTGCAAAAATAGCAAAAAGTTTTGAAACAGAATGCAAAAAACAAGAAAATCTTTCTTATTCTGTACTATTTTACATCATTTCCTTCTTAAACCAAAGCTCGAACACACAGTCGGCGATGAAAACTCCATCCTTCTCCAGGGTAATCAATTCCTTGTCGATGAGGGCTTTCTTGATGCGGTCGATATTGGATTTGCTGCCCAGCGGATAGGTTTCTGTTACAGCCTGGGCGGTGAAACCTGAGTGGACGCCACTGCAGAGGAGGCGCAGAAAATTGAGCTGATAGGTGGTTAAGCCCTCGGTTTGCTGTACGAAAAGACCATGACATTGTTGCAGCAAGGCGCTGATGCCACTTTGTAAGGTTTCTTTGTTTACTTCTTTCTCGGTTTCTGCCATCACGTTCCAAGCTAGTTGCTGCACGTAGGAAGAATAGTTCTTTACGGTTTTACAGATTCTTGTAGCATATTCCTCAGATATTTTCTTTCCGTATTTCTTGAATCGGGAGCAGATGAAAGGCACCCAATATTCTGTAGGAATGCAATCCAAGTGCAGCATCTCGCCAAACATATAGAAAGGCATGCGTCGGTTTTGGAAAATGTTTTCCATCAGATGCTTCTTGCTTCCAAAGAAACAGTATGATACATTCTGATGATGCTGCCAGGCGCCACGCAGTTTTTTCTGAACCGTAAGAGTATCAGGGAACTCTCCAATTTGCTGGAATTCGTCGATGCAGACCACCATGCGGATTCCCTTTTCCTGAGCGATTCTTTCCGGAAGATTCAGAATCTCTTCAGGGGAATAGTCCTTTGGTGTAATTCCCAGAGATAATGAATATTCGGATGTAGGATCTGGACTAAAGGAGATTTTTGGTGAAACTCTTACCAGGAACTGCTTGATGTTTTCTACTACTTGTTCCAGCTTATTACTCATAGATTTCATAATGGTTTCTGCAAAGCGATTGTAGAAATCATATTCGCTTCGGCAGTCATAGATGTCCATATACACCACTTTTATCTCTGGATTATCAATTTCGGATATTACCTTTTTGACGAGCGAAGTCTTGCCCATGCGTCGGGGAGAGATGAGAATGACGTTGATGCCATGCTCAAAGTCTGCCTTGATGCGCTTGGTTTCTTCTATTCGGTCGGTGAAGTTGTTTCCGGCAACCGACATACCATATACGAATGCCTTTTCCATTGTTTTTTTTGCTTGATTACGGATGCAAAGATAAGCAAAAAAATGAAAGTTCACAAGGTTGTGGACCACAAACTTGTGAACTTTTAATATTATTTTGTAAATCAGGTATTTAAAAGCTGTTTTTTATGCATAAAACAAGCCGGAATCAGAGGCTTTTCTTATCAAACACACCATTCATCGTGATGCAGAGATGCTGGAACTTGCTGAGGAGTTTGTCAGACCATTTCGTCATGTTGTAAAGGTCCTTGATTTCCTTAAACTTCTTTTCCTCCCATTGCGGATAATCTATCTCTGAGAAATAACGGCGGTAGTCGCGGAGATTGTCGCCCGAGAAATGGAGATAATCGTCGATGCCGCCAAACCATTCGGGAGTCATCATCTGGGTGGCAAAGGCTTCGAAGTTCTGGTTGTCCTGAAGCATGCAGTTGTGATTCAATACACACCATACGCAGAACCAATGGTTCTTGCGGGTAACAAATTTCAACATATTGGCTATCTGCGCCTTCAGATTCTGCATGTCGATGTATTTGCCGTCTTTTACTTTGTAGAAAACCTCGTTGGGAAGGGTTTCCGGAATGCCTTCGGGATGTTCCAAATCGTAGATTTCCTGCTCGATGATGTGCCATTTTACGGTGGCTGATACCAGCTTGAGATATTCTTGTGCTGTAAAATTGACGTGGGCAAGCTGGGCGCCCAGCAGTTGGGTGTCTCTTATATATTTCATAAAGTCGAGGCGCAGATTTTCCGGTACCTCGTCTTTTAGCGTTTTTCTTACTTCCAGCAATTGGCTGACGGAGAGCTGCTTTCCGTTGTTATCATATTCCAGGGTTGTAAAGTATCGGTCTATGTCGCTGATGCCCTTTGGTTCTTCCTGATATTCCTGTAGCGACATTTCGAAGAGGCGGGTGGTCTGCTCTTCGCTCATGGCGAGGTTGGTGAAATGGCTCAGCTGGCGGAAGTGGAGCATCAGATAACAGGCCATGCTGTATAGCTGGAAGAGATTCCAGAGGCGCTCTACGGGTTTTACGCCGGGGATATGAGTGGGTTTTACCTGGCGTAACAGTTCTTTCTGGAGTTTGGTTACTTCGTTTACATCGATAGTACTTCCTTTGCCCAGTTCATCGGTTTCGAAAAATTCGTTGAGTTTCGGCAGAATGCGGGTCATATCCAGCGGTGCCACTTTCATCCGTTTTCCTTCTATTTGTTTTCCCTTTTTCATGTCTTCCATGATATGCGCCATCAGGGGTGTAAACTTCTGCATTACGATGATGCTGATGCTTACTTCATGGGTTTCGTTCTGCTCCTTTCGCTGTTTCGCTATGTCGTTGTGTTGCAGCACCATATCTTTCTCTGCCATATAGCAGAGCCGGGTGGCTTTGGTGCAGAGCGAACGGATATCGAAGGTAAGTTCCTGCGGACTGTAATCTTCCCATGCATCTACCAGAATGCTGAGCATTCGGCAGAAGTTGTCGAGCTGTCGGTCGAAGACTTCGTAGCTGAATTCTATTTCATCTTTATCTTCCTTCATTGTCAGTCTGTTTTAAGAAAAAATGTTTCGCCACAAAGGTAAGATTTATTTTCGGATTATGCAAGGATATGCGCTTGTTTTTCCTCTTTTTTCCCCATACTTTTCCCCGTAGCCCCCTTGTTTCTTCCCTGATTTCAGAAAAGTAGCGGGAAGGTGGCGGGGAAAATTTGGAATCGGTGAAGGGAAGTATTAACTTTGCAATCGAAAACGAAAGAGCGGCGAAATGCTGAGCCATGAATGAGCTGAAACTCTTCACTCTTCACCTGAAGCCCGGAAATGCCCATAAACAGAGGGGTTTCGGGGGGTGAAGAGATAGAGACAACTCTTCACCCACTCTTCACCACTCTTCACCTTATTATATATAAGGACAAAAAGGACGATTATTATTAATCTTAAAATTTACACATAATGGAAAATTTAAAAAACTTATCGTCATCAGATAAGATGACAAACGAAATTTCAGCACTCTCTCTTGTTGAGAGTTTTCTCGATGAGTATTATCTCTTCCGTAGAAATGTGCTAAGTGGTAAAACCGAGTATTTCACTCTCTCAAAGAATGGGGACGAAACTGAGGAGGCCGTAGAAGAGGAACCGGAAACCGGCGGGGAAGAGGAGGAATCTTCTGACTCAACCTGGAAGGTGCTGACTCCGGAGGCTTTCAATTCCATCGTCCGTCATGCCAAACGGTTGGGTGTGGGAGGCAAGAAGTCGCCCCGACAGGATATTGAGGAGTTCGTACGTTCTGAAGAGGTTCCGGAGTTTGATCCTATCAGGGAGTATCTCGAGAACCTGCCGGAATGGGATGGTAAGAACCATGTGGCTGAACTCTTCGGTAGGATTCCGGGGCTTACAAGTGAACAGTTGGGATGGTGCGCCACCTGGCTCCGTTCAGCTGTCGCCCACTGGTTGCAGATGGATATGTTTCATGGCAACGAAACCACTCCTGTGCTTATCGGCAAGCAGGGTTGCGGCAAGAGTACCTTCGCCTATCGCCTGCTGCCGGATCATCTGCGCCAGTATTTTCTCGACCACATCAACTTTGCCAATAAGTTTGACTCCGAGATGGCGCTCACTCATAATCTCTATGTCAACATAGATGAGTTTGCGAATATGGGACCATCGCAGCAGGGCAAGCTGAAGCAGATGCTTTCGAAGGTGAAGGTGAACGGCCGCCCTATCTTCGGCAAGAGCCAGGATGACCGTCCGCGCTACGCTTCCTTCCTGGCAACCACCAACGATGAGCATCCGCTCTGCGACCCTACGGGTAGCCGCCGTTTCGTATGTCTGCACATTCCGGCAGGTGAATATATCGACAACGGTTCACCCATCATTTATGACCAGCTCTATGCACAAGTTATGTATGAGCTTTGCCATAAGAAGACGCCTTACTGGTTTACCAATGCCGAGGTGGATCGTATCCAGAAGTGCAATCTTCCTTTCTTCAAAGTAGATGATTTTGAGTCGATGCTGAAGAGCTGCTTCCGTGTTCCTGAAGATAATGAAACGGGCGAATGGCTCATCTGTTCGGATGTTTTCGAGGTTCTGCACGAAAGATTTCCGATGCTGATAAGCAATCTGAGCACCAAGATTCGCATCGGCCAGTCGCTCAAACTCCTAGGTTGCAAGATGAAGCATACCAAGAAGGGTCAGGCCTATCTGCTTGTAAGAATCTGAAAATATAGCTAAGCGGCAGATGGGTGAAGAGTGGTGAAGAGTGGGTGAAGAGTGAGAAACAACTCTTCACCCCTCGAATCCCCTCTGTTTATCGGCATTTCCGAGGGTTAGGTGAAGAGTGAAGAGTTTTTCGCAGTTCCTTTCTTAAAATTCTTTCTCAGGCTTTTCAGATAGCTGTCTGACTAGAACAGCCCACTGTTCTCATAGCGGCTAGTTGGCTGTCTGTGGTTCGCCAGTTTCCTGTTTGCCGATAACAGCCCCTCAATCTTTCGAAGAAAAAATTATTTATCCAACTAAAAAATAAAGAACATGAACAATATTTCAATCCATTCCATTGATACGGTATGTCTCAAGGAGGCGTGCCCGGTACATCATCTTTGTGCTCGTTTTGAGCGTTATCAGAAGTTGCGTAAGTCGGAGAAGGTGTTCAGTATTCTGAACCCGGACCATATAGCCTGCAGCGAGCAGGGCTGCGCCTATCGTCTTCAGAAGAAGATCATACGTATGGCACGCGGATTCCGCCGCATGTTCGGTACGATACCTTCTGCCAATACGCCTCATTTCTGGCACTTTTCGCCCTATATCAGCGAAAGCACCTATTGCAAGGCGAAGCGCGGTGCCATCCTCATCGCACCCGATATGCAGCAGAAATTACTGCGTCTCTTCGAGCAGAATGGCGCCGATATCAGCATTGGTTTCGATGAATATGTAGAGCAGGAGGGCTATGAAGAAGTAGATACCGCAAACTGTAAAAAAATATAATTTTTGCCATCTTTTAGCGGTAATGAAACAGATTTTTATTATTTTTGTTTCCTGAATTTTACAACTAAACAATAAGAAATAGATTATGCGTGTTATTATCGAAAAAGATTATGAGAAGCTGTCAAAGTGGGCAGCTGATCATGTAATTGAAACAATTAACAGATTTCAACCAACTGCTGAACGTCCTTTTGTTCTGGGTTTGCCAACCGGTTCTTCACCTCAGGGCATGTATGCCAACCTGGTAAAGGCGGTAAAAGAAGGCAAGGTTTCGTTCAAGCATGTCATCACCTTCAATATGGATGAATATGTAGGTTTGCCGGAATCTCATCCTGAGAGCTATCATTCTTTCATGGCTGCCAATCTCTTCAATCATATCGACTGTCCTAAGGAGAATATTCATATCCTGAACGGTAATGCCGAGAATCTGGAAGAGGAGTGCCGTCATTATGAGCAGATGATAGAAGAAGCGGGTGGCATCGACCTCTTTATCGGTGGTATCGGTCCTGATGGCCATATCGCTTTCAACGAGCCATTCTCTTCTCTTACCTCCCGCACACGAGTAAAGACGCTCACTACAGATACAAAGATTGCCAACTCCCGTTTCTTCGATAATGATCCTGAGAAGGTACCTAGTCTGGCTCTGACCGTAGGTGTGGGTACCGTGATGGCTGCCCGAGAGGTAATGATTCTCTGCAACGGTCATAACAAGGCGCGCGCCCTGCAGGCTGCCATCGAAGGTCCTGTTACCCAGGCTTGGACCATCAGCGCTCTGCAGCAGCACCAGCATGGCATCATCGTTTGTGATGAGATTGCCTGCGATGAACTGAAGGTGGGTACTTACCGCTACTTCAAGGATATCGAAAAGGATAACATCTAAGTTATCTGACGCCTATAAAAAAGAATAAGGATGATGACTATTCGTCATCATCCTTATTTTCTGCTATAACCTGAGGACCGCGAACCTTGTCCTTGAGTCCCAGACCCTTCTTGATTTCTATATTTACTCCATCGCTCAAACCGGTAGTTACCTGTTTGCGCTCATAAGTCTTCTTCTCGCCGCTACCTTTTATGATATATACAAAGGTAGAATCGCCGCTAAACTCGATGGCACTCTCCGGAACGGTGAGTACATGGGTAGCCTTTGCCAGTACAATCTCGGCATTGGCGCTGTAGCCTGAACGGATTTTGCCTCCCTTGGTAGAACGGATGGCTGCCTTTACCTCAAACTGGTTGGCACCATTGTTTTCTACAGCTTTAGGAGAGATATACTCCAGGTTAGCCTCGAAGTTGAGGTTCTGCAAGGCTCCGATGGTAATCTTCATCGGCATTCCTGTAACGAGACTTCCCACTTCGGTTTCATCGATATTGCCACGGAAGATGAGGTCGTTCATGTTGGCCACACTGGCGATGGTAGTACCATCGTTGAAAGTATTGGCAAGAATCACCGAGTTACCCACCTTGACCGGAATATCGAGGATAATGCCCGAGATGGTAGAACGGATGAGGGTGGAAGAAGCGCTGGCATTGCTCTTGCTTACACCATCGCGCACCACCTGGAGAGCATCTTCGGCAGCGGTAACCTCCTCGCGTGCCTGTTTCATCGCCTGCTTTACCTTATCAAACTCATCGGCGCTGACCAGCTGTTTTTTGAAGAGCTGTTCCTCGCGACCATAATCCACCTGTGCCTGTTTCAGGTTGATTTCAGCAAGGCGCACGCGTGCCTGAGCCGAACTGAGCTGTCCCATATCCGGAATCACCTTTACCTTGGCGATAACCTCGCCCGCCTGAACATAATCACCTGCTTCTTTGCAAATCTCGGTGATGATACCGCTAATCTGAGGCTTTACGCTCACCTCGTTGCGAGGCTCAATCTTGCCCGTGATGACGGTAGTTTTCAAAACATCAGCCATCTTAGGAGTAAACTCAGTATACTCCACAGGCTTAGGCTGCGATTTCTCATAAAGGAACACGAAGGTTCCGATGAAAATCAAGGCGACTATCGCCGCAACTATCAACTTTGAATACTTTTTCATATCTTTTATATCTTATTTTTCTTTTATTCGTCTCTCATCGCATCTACCGGTTTGATGCTCATCGCTCGCCATGCAGGGGCGAGTCCGGCTAGGCCGCCGAGAATGCAGATGAGGATGGCAGAAGAGATGGCCGTCCAGAAATCTACCTGAAAGTGGGCGGTAAGAATGCCATCCGTGGTACTTCCTACTTCCAGCATCTGCAGGATGGCAACGCCGAAGAGGATGCCGCTCATGCCGGCTACCAGGGTGAGGAGAATACTCTCGGAGATGATTTGCGAGAGTATCATCTTAGGCGTGGCTCCGATGGCTCGGCGGATGCCTATCTCGGTGGTTCGCTCCTTTACCGTTACCATCATGATATTGGAAACTCCGATGGCGCCGGCAAGAAGGGTACCGATGCCTACCAGCCAGATGAGGAAGTTGACGCCCTTGAACAGGTTGTCGAGCATCTGGAAGAGAACTTCGGTATTGAACACCATGATGCCTTTTTCGTCCGTAGGGTCTATGCTGTGGGCTCTTGCCACGGTTTCTCTCATCCGTTGGGCAATGCTGCTCATCACTACGCCCGGTTTGCCGGTGGTGGCGATGATGTCAACCGCCTTACCCCGGTTATAAGCGCTGCGCAAAACCGATTGGGGCAGGGTGATGGTTTCATCGGCACGACCGCCGAAATTGATGCCGTTGCCCGAACGGTAATCTACGCCTATCACCATATAATAGGTAGAGTCAACTCTTACGCTCTTGCCGCACGGATCACCTCCGCCAGGAAAGAGATTCTTGTAAATCTGTTTGCCGATGACGCATACCTTGCGCTGCTGGCGCACATCCATCTCGTTGATGTATCTGCCGTAAAACATCTGTGGCGCAGAAACTTGGGCGTAATCGGGATTCACGCCCTGTGTGCTGCCGCTGAATTTTTTGTCTCCAAACACCACCGACTTGTTGCCGCCGAAGAGCAGCGGGGTAATGACATCGAGTTCGGGCATCTGGTGGCGCAATCTGTCCAGATCTTTCTCTTCCATCTGCCAGGAGCGCCCCTTGTTGAATCCCTTGTAGGGTTTGGTGGTGTTCTGCGCCCAGATGATAGCGGTGTTGGTGGCAAAGCCTGTGAAGTTGTTTTGCAGCATCTCCTTCAGTCCCTGTCCGCCACCCATCAGGGCGATGAGCATAAACACGCCCCAGAACACGCCGAAGCCCG
>OLSQ01002832.1_pt1 | contig 12019 bp, 10 predicted proteins | sample 1672561 | NCBI WGS metagenome assembly OLSQ01 (sample SAMEA3136699, study PRJEB25190) | human gut metagenome | biome: human gut; feature: human-associated habitat; material: faeces | place: Austria | collected 2013 | reverse complement strand
CATATGCACATCGGGATATAGCATATCATTTTGGCATGTGGATTTCTCCTAAATTCCAATTACTTCTTGTTAAGGAGTATCAGCGGCTAAAGACAGAAGAACAAAGGCTGCTCGGTTGGTCAGCGAAACGTGAATTGTCGAAAATCAACTACCGCATACATACTGATGCCATAAAGCAAAACCTTATTCCGATGGAAGTCACACCAATGCAAGCAAGCATTATTTATGCCAATGAAGCCGACGTGCTGAACGTGGCGATGTTCGGTATGACAGCAAAACAATGGAGAGAAGCGAATCCCGAACTGAAAGGAAACATCCGTGATTATGCTACTATCAATGAACTTATCTGTTTGTCGAATATGGAGAATCTAAATGCCGTGTTTATCGAACAGAATATGACACAACGTGAACGTCTTGTTAAGTTAAACCAAATAGCTATCCATCAAATGAGCATATTGGAAAGTGGTGATAATCAAAATCGTGAGCTGTTAAAATAAAGAATATGAATACAGATTATAAAGTCGGTGATTTTATTTATAATGCAGATATTTATGATGGGTTGAATAAATCTCTGTCCGATTTGGAGTTTTACAAAAAATGGCTGCCTCAAAATAAAGATGCCAAAATACTTGAACTCTGCTGTGGAACGGGTAGGCTTACGATTCCAATAGCAAAGGATGGTTATAATATTAAGGGAGTTGATTATACTTTATCCATGCTTGAACGGGCAAAGGAGAAAGCATTTCAAGCCGGATTAAAAATAGATTTCATTGAAGCGGATATTAGAGGATTAGACCTTGGAGAAAAATTCGATTTTATTTTTATTCCGTTTAATTCAATCCATCATTTGTATAAAAATGAGGATTTATTTGATACGTTGAAAGTCGTAAGAAATCATTTGAAAGAAAAAGGTTTGTTTTTATTGGACTGCTTCAATCCTAATATCCAATATATTGTTGAAAACGAGCGGAAGCAACAAGTTATTGCCGAGTATACAACCAATGATGGAAGAAAAGTGTTGATAAAACAAAGCATGCACTATGAAAGCGCATCTCAAATTAATCGTATAAAGTGGCACTATTTTATTGACGATAAATTTCATTCAATCCAGAATATGGACATGAGATTGTTCTTTCCCCAAGAGTTAAATTCATATCTCAAACAAATTGGATTTAATATTATCCATAAATTCGGGGATTTTACGGGGGGAGATTTTGATGACAGTTCAGAGAAACAAATATATATTTTGGAACTTAAAGAGTAAGGGCAAAATGATGAAATCATAGACGAAAAAGCTGATCCTGATATATTAGAATAGAAAGCCAAAACCTTTCTTCTGTGAAGCATTGAACTTCTCAATCTCCAAAGAAAGCGATTTCTTTAATTGGGATGCCATGAAATCCAAGAACGGTTGGTTGGTTTCTTTCTTCTTCTTGTGAGCGACGTAAGGAAAGAATATATTCTTCTCTGTCTTCCCTGAATATCTTGGTCGGGAAAAGGTTACGGCAGAATTGGATATAATTCATCAGCAAACGCGCTGTCCTGCCGTTACCATCCACCCAAGGGTGAATCGTGGCCAAGTTGAGGTGGGCGTTGAAACTCAATTCGTATTGTTCCCTGAATGTCCCTGATGTGCTTTGCTTTTCCTGTAAGATGGCGCAGAGTCTATCAACCTTGGCAGGGACTTTTTGGTAATTCATGTAAGAACGTCCGCCAATTCCTGCCGTGATACCGCACAGACGGAATTCGCCTTTGGAAGAATCAAAAGAACCGCCCATGACGTTATAAACACTGCCCGTTGTACGCATCAATGCAGCATTTAGCTTCCGCAAAAATGCCGGAGTGACTGACGTCTTGTTCCGGGCTTCTGCTTTGGCCAGTTCGTATGCTTTCTTTAAGTCCTCGTTCATCAAATGGTAAACCAATGGCTTTCCTTTGGCAGTCAGCCCTTCGTCGAAAAGCATTTGTGCTTCCGCTTCGGTGAGCGTAGAGCCTTCAATGGCCGTAGAATGGGTGATAAGGGAATAGAGGTAGTACTTCTCATAGTCCACCGCTTCACTGATGCCCAGTTCTTGAAACTTTTGGTATAGCTGTCCTATCTCTTGCCAGATACTTTGTTCCATAGCCTTTTTATATTTCTTTCCAAAGGTACGGTATTTGCTTTGTTCGTCCAAAAAAAACGGCTTAATACTACGTTGGGATATGTATTGCGAAACGGCTTCTGTTTTTAACATACTTTCAGTCTGACGGCTTTGTGGAACCCGGACGGAACCTTGAAATCCTTGCGGAATTTGCGGGCGGAAGTACGTCTGTTTGCAAATATCGCAGTATTGGCCTGTCGCTGATTTACCGTTTTGTAGCCTTATTTTATGTTTTTATAGCGAAATGTTCGTGTATTTATCATTCTGGTTTTGTGATATTGTCTTTTTGAAAGTAAATATATGACTTTTTGTGGTTGTAAGTCCGACACCCATCGAAGGTGAAATAGAAAAAAGTGGAGTATCTTTATGCCAATAGTCAGAAAGTTGGTTTATATCGGTTTACTTGATTTCCCAAAGATATAGCATCGGGTTGTCCTGTGGAGCGATGTCCTTTTCTATGAAAGGCAAGTAAGGACGATATAATTTCATTTGGCCGAATTGCTCGAATTCCTCCTTGTGTTTTTTGAGGTGTTGCAGCGTTTGTGACACGAATGCGGCCGACATGCCGTATGCCATTCCGTTGTTTGTTCCCTGTACGGGGATAAGCCGGGAATTGTGCCCAAGGCACACATCGTTATGCAGATTTTCGTCTACAATGCATTTTCCGGTCTTTCGGTTCAGGATGAACCATGACTTAGAGCTGTCCGTGTTGAAAATCAGGAAGGAGTCCGAAGCACAGATGTTGTAGATGTTATAGGAAGCGGATTGAGAGGTTTGTCCGCCAAAATCCAAGTTGTAGGTTGCCGTGATTTTCCCGTTCCGTATTTGGCAAATCCGGTTGCTTTGCGGCAAGCTTGCATAGGTGCCGTCTCCAGACGGTGAAAGCGATTTTTCGGGCAGGATGAATGTTTCTCCGGGAGTTTGTTTCCCGGAGGGGATACCTGCTTGTTTCCACAAGACGGAAGGCGCACCCTCCAATCGGTTCTTGTCGAACACCACAAGCTCACAGCCGTCTCTTTTCAGGGATGTCCGGATGGCATACAGGCAGTTTCCGTCCAACCCGATTTCGAGCAAAGGAGTAACCATTGGGATGGTCTGTTCCACATTCAGGTCGAGGTCGAACACCATGATTTGGCAAGTTGTGTTGCAATAGGCATAGAGCTTTTGTGATTGCGCATCAAGGGCGGCATCCTGTATTTTGAGGCGGTTTCCGGAAACTTCTCCTGTTGCACCGCCTATGGATTTAAGGAACTTCCCTTCGTCATTGAACATCAGGATTTTATTTTCCTTTTCATCTATCACGTATATCCTTTCCTGGGCGAAAAGCAGCCGTCCGATGTGGAAATCTTGGATACGGCTTTCCTCTGTCGGAGTGTCCAGCAGGATATTCCTTTGGAACGTTACGAACGATGACATGTTGAGTGGGCGGTAGTCCTTGTATTCCACCGTCACTTTTTGTTTCGTGCTGCAGGATAGGCAGGCCAGAAGGGCGATTGTGCTTAAAAAAATGTTATGCTTCATTTGATTGTATTTGTGGTGTTGTATATGATGTAGAGGGAGGTTTACTTGATGGTCCAAATCATGATGAGCGGGTTGCCTTCCGGGTTGAAATTACGGGAGATTTCCTTTAGGACAAGTGGCATGTCGTTTTTCTTTGCCCAAGCCTGTAATGTTTCCTCAATGGAATGGGCGTTGCATTGGAATACGATGCCTTCCGGAAGCCCTTGCGTGGGGATGATTCGTCCGCAGTGGATGCGGGACAAGTCGTTATAAGCTTCCTTGTATCCTTCACACAGTCTTTTTTCCTTATCCATAATGAACAGTTCAAAGGAGTTGGTATTGAATAATAGGAGTGAATCTGAACTGCTCATGTTGACGATGCTCCAATGCAATCCGTTATTGTAGCGGTCGAACATCTTTGGGGTGATATTTTCAGGGAGAGGATGCGCAAGGAGCCCGTGGTCACCGAAGTCCATGTTGTACGTTTCTGTAATCTCGCCCTTCCGGAATTGGTAAATGTGGGTATCGAAAGGGAAGCATACGTATGTGCCATCGTGGCGTGACAGAAGGCTTTTGCCAAAGGTCCATCTTCCCGGCACTATGTTTTGGAAAGTAAGCAAAGTGTCAGGTTCGGTATCAGGCCGTGATTTCGCGGTGGACACCAAGCAAAACCCTTTTGCGGGTGGAGCGTTGTAACATATGCCGTAAATGAGATTCCCTTCCACGACCATCTCGCCCATGTAATAATCCATGTGGATGATTTCTTTCAGGTTCAAGTCGAAGTCGAACACCATCATTTGGTAAGGCGCATCGCAATGTACATAAAGTTTTTTGTCCTTTTCATCGAGGGAAGCATCTATTACCCGGAGGTATTCGCTGTGCCCCCGGCCAACCATATTGGCTGTGGATTTGAGGAAGTTGCCTTCTCCGTCGAACATTACAACCTTGTTGCCGCTGCGATCCATGACGAAGATACGGTTGTCTGCGAAGAGCAATCTTTCAATGTCTTTGACGAAAGCCTCTTGTTTCGGGGCAGACAGGCCTATGATTTTATGCAGATTCAGGAATGAAGAGAAATCCAGACTGTAGTTGTAATCGTGGATTTCTACCAAGACAGGCGGGGCTTCTTCCGATTGTGGGGAATGACTGCAAGCGCATGCTGTGCCCAAAAAGAAGAGGCCGTACACCAAAGAGATGGGGGTGTTTCGCATAATGTGGATTCGATTATAGTTTCATGAAGTTGGAATATCCAAAACTTGCAGTAAAAATACGGTTCTTTTTTTAGAAGTATTTTCTTTCATGTTGCAAATTTCTTCTCATTTGTTACCTGTCGGTGAAATGTTGCAAACGGGAAAGGAATATGTTGTATAATGGGTGTGTTTATAGGTCCTTCCTTAGGTTAGCCGGTACATCCCTCCACTCAAGAGCTTGACTATGCCTTTCATTTCCAGATTGAAGAGAAAAGCGCTGAGCTTATGTACCGGAAGGTTGGTGGCCACGGCCAGCGTGTTGATTTGCAGGCATTCCGACTGGCGCAGGCAGTCTACAATACGTTGTTCCTCCTCGCACAGGTCGGGGAAAAGTTCACCTTGTATGCCTTTGTCTTTTTGGTTTTCCGATGAACGAGGTTGCCATCCCATGGCTTCCATGAACTCCTGCGCGTTTTGCAGCAGGGCGGCTTTGCTGTCCCGTATCAGGCGGTTGCAGCCTTGTGAGTAAGGGTCGCCCACGCGGCCCGGAAAGGCGAACACATCGCGGTGGTAACTCATGGCGATGTCCGCCGTAATCAGTGCGCCGCCTTTTTCGGCGGATTCCACCACGATGGTAGCATCCGCCATACCTGCCACGATACGATTCCGGCGTACGAAGTTCACCTTGTCGGCGTTCGTACGGCTCATGAATTCCGTAAGCAGTCCGCCTTGTGACGTCATTTGTACGGCCGTGTCGCGGTGCAGGCGGGGATATATCTGATCCAGGCCGTGCGCCAATACGCCTACGGTGTCTACCGCATTGTCCAATGCCGCACGGTGGCTATGGATGTCTATCCCATAGGCCAGTCCGCTTACCACCAGCACATCAGGGCAGAGATTGGCCAGTTCAGCCACGAAACGGCGGCAAATATCTTTCCCGTATTCCGTGCAGTGGCGCGTGCCTACCATGTTGATGACATGTGTCCGGTTCAGGTCGGCGTTTCCTTTGTAGTAAAGCAGTAGGGGAGCGTCGTCGCATTCCCGCAGTCGTGAAGGATAGTCCGTGTCGTGGTAGCACAAACATTTGATATGGTGTTTCCGGGTGAATTCAAGTTCTTCTTCAGCCCGTGCCACTTGGACTTCCATTTCTTGCAGTGCGGCAGACAGCTTGTCCGAAGCTTCGGGATAAAAGTCACGGATGTGATGGCGGTGGTCGAACACAGCCGAAGCACTGCCCGCCTCCTCCATCAGGCGGTGTTGGGCGGCAGTGTTGACACGCGGTACCCGTGTCAAGGCCATGGTGTAGATAATTTCCTGTTCGGTCATAAGTTCATGGTAAGGTAAGAGGTTGGCAGGAAAGGTCAGTCTTCCGGTTTCGGCACGATGTCGTCCAGTTCGCGGCAGGTTCCCAAACGGCCTTCTATCAGGCAAACGGTATCCACCTGGCTTTTCAGGCAACATTTCATGTCCGGCAGGCGGAATATGTCCTGATAAAACACGTATTTGATGCCTTCTTTCTCAACGCGCAGCTTGCTGACAAAGCGGTCTCCGCTTTTCAGGGGCGTTTTGAAAGCCATGTTCAGCCGTGCCACTACCGCATCTATTCCTTGTGTGTGCAAGTCGGCAAAACTGATGCCTTGTGCGAGCAGGAACTCGTGCCGGGTGTGTTCGATATAATGTTGGTAATTGGCATTGTTTACGATGCCTTGCAGGTCGCATTCATAGTCGCGTACCTTCATCTCCAGTTCAAAGATATAATCCGTTTTCATTTTATTCAGAAGTGTTTTTTCGTTTCAGGAATTCATAACCGAAGCGGCAATGCAGACAATATTTCCGGTCGCAATACTCTTTTTTCAGTTGGATGAGCGCTTGCGAATCCGAGGCGCTGTCCACTTTGATGCCGCATTCGGCCCATTGGCGTGTGATATAGTTGTTTTCCGCTTTGATTGGCTCTAAGAATTGCAAAGCCCGTTCGCAATATTTGTCGTTGCCGTGGGTTTGTCCGTAGGCATATAGCAGCGGGACGACGGTATTGATAGCGATAAGGTTCAATGAACCTGCCGTCAGGGCCTTGGCATTTTTGTGGCTTGGGCATCCGAAAGTATAGTGTGACTCCCAATAGGGGGTGGCATGCGTGGAGAGCATGTCGTGCAGTTCTTCCAATGTCCGGGCTTCCAATAATCGGGAGAAACCGGCCGTCTGGTTGTAATACAGTTGGGTGAGCTGGGCGATGCGCACATGGGGAAAGTTCTGCGGCCTCAGACGCAGGAATTTCCATGCTGCCGCGTCCATGGGCGTAAGGGCGAACTTATGTGCCAGATAGTCATATTCCCGTTTCAACCGAGGATAATAATCATCGTCGATGGCTTCGTCGCGGTATTTCTTCGGAATGGTATCGAAGTCCAACAGTCCGGCCTGTCCCATGAATATGGCTTCTATCTGGAACAGGTTGTCGCGATGGTGTGCCACGGCTTGCAACGGGATATGTTGTGCCCATACTTCGAAAGCATCTCCGTTGATACCGAAACCGAAATTACGGGATAGGGTGATGAAGTAGGCCCGTTCCCAATCGCCTTGCAGTTTTTCCACACGGGCGGCTACGGTCTGTGCACGTTGTTCCAACCGTTCGTAAAGCAGGGCGTTCATCCAACTGTGCACCGTGAACGGGTCGATTTGGGGAATGATGCGATGGCATCGCGGATAATCCGTTGTCCGGCACAATTCTTCATAGTTTTCGCGTAGGTAGCCGGGCACTTCCACGATGAGTTGGGGAAGCGCCTTCCCGTCTTGTGTGACGACGGGGCGGTCGGCTGTTTCCGTCACGTGCAGGATGACGTTGTTGTAGTGGGTGTCTTCGTGATGCCCGTGGGCGTACCAGTCGGCGGCCCGTCCGTGAATCTCGATGTTGCCCACCCATGTCGTACCGTCCAGTTTGATTTTGGCGTTGAAAAAGTCAGGGCCTGCGTCTCGGTTGAGTGTTCCCGGGTCGATGACCTCCAGCGTCAGGCCGTCTGTGGTTTGCAACGGTTTGAGCGGAAACAGTTTGTATTTCCAGATGTAGTGCAACAGCTTTTCCATAATGCTGGGGCTGAAAAGTTTATTTTTACTAACAAAAGTAATGAAATTCAAGTCAAATCCCTATCTTTGCGAGAGAAAATATCAGCATATTACTTGAAAAATATGAAAATCGCATTAATCGGCTATGGCAAGATGGGTCACATGATAGAGCAAATCGCTTTGGAACGTGGCCATGAAATAGTGAGTATCATCGACATTGATAACCGTGGAGATTTCGCTTCGGAAGCTTTCCGGAGTGCGGACGTGGCTATTGAGTTTACTACACCGCAGACGGCATACGACAATTATCTTCAGGCTTTTGCCGCCGGGGTGAAAGTGGTGTCGGGCAGTACGGGATGGATACCCGAACATGGCGAAGAAGTACGTCGCTTGTGTCGCGAAGAGGGACATACGCTTTTCTGGAGCAGCAACTTCAGCCTCGGCGTGGCTATCTTCGGGGCCGTGAACCGTTATCTGGCACGCATCATGTCTGGTTTCCCGGCCTACGATGTGAAGATGGAGGAAGTGCACCATGTGCATAAGTTGGATGCACCGAGCGGGACGGCCATTACGTTGGCCGAAGACCTTATCCATGCTATCGGTCGTAAAGAGAAATGGGTGAAGGGTACGTTTACGGCGCCGGACGGAACCGTGAGCGGTACTGAGGCGTGTGCGACAAATGAATTGCGTATCGACAGCGTACGTCGTGGCGAGGTGCCGGGCATTCATTCCGTGGTGTATGACAGCGAGGCAGACAGTATTACGATTACTCATGACGCGCACAACCGGAAAGGGTTTGCGTTGGGGGCCGTACTGGCTGCCGAATATACGGCCACACATGAGGGGTTGCTTACGATGGATGATTTATTCCAATTTTAAACGACATTTGAAAGAAAGACATGAAGAAACTCAAGCAGAAGCCCACACGGGCACAATGGATAAAGATGGGTGTCGTAACAGCCCTCTATCTTGCTTTCCTCGTATGGATCGAGAGTTGGTGGGGATTGTTGGTCGTACCGTTCATCTATGACGCTTACATCACGAAACGCATCCCTTGGACATGGTGGAAAGAGGCCGAAAGCCCCGTGACGCGCACGGTGATGAGTTGGGTGGATGCCATCGTGTTTGCTTTAGTGGCTGTGTATTTCGTCAATATCTATTTTTTCCAAAATTATACGATTCCATCGTCTTCGCTCGAAAAGTCGCTTTTGGTGGGCGATTACCTGTTCGTGAGCAAGATGAGCTACGGACCGCGCAAGCCGCAGACGCCTTTGTCCATGCCGCTTACGCAGCACACGATGCCTCTTGTGGGTTGCAAGTCGTATATCGAATGGCCGCAGTGGGATTACGAGCGTGTCCCGGGCGGACGGGTACAGTTGAACGACATCGTGGTGTTCAATTATCCGGCGGGCGATACGGTGACCGTGAACCCGGAATACCAAAACATGGATTTTTATGCCATCGCATACGGCATCGGCGGTCAGCAATATATGCAACTACATGGCGGTTATCCGCTTTTGGATTCGCTCACCCGGCAGCAACAGCGCGACTTCTTTGCCGAGCTTTATGCCATGGGACGTCAATACATCGACCAGAATCCCCAAGTGTTCGGCGGAGTGATGTCGCGTCCGGTAGACCGGCGGGAGAATTATGTGAAACGTTGTGTGGGACTGCCCGGACAGACGCTTCAGATTAAGGACCATGTGGTCTATCTGGACGGCAAGCCCAACAAGGAACCGGACAATGTGCAGTACGATTACTTCGTACGCTTGAAACAGGCCATACCGGACGAATTAGTGCGGGAACTGGGCATCAGTGGGGAAGATTTGGCTTCATTGTCCGAAACAGGAACCATGCCGCTGACACAGTACGCTTACGAGCGTCTGAAGGCCTGTACGGACATTGTAGACAGTATCGCTTACGATAATGTAAATTCCGTACCCGACGGTTTGTATCCGCTCAATGCCTGGACGGGTTGGACACGTGACAATTACGGTCCTATATGGATTCCGGCCAAAGGAAAGTCCGTCAAACTGACTATGGACAATATAGCCGTGTATGAACGTCCTATCCGAGTATACGAACATAACGACCTTGAAGTGAAGGATGGGAAGATTTTCATTAACGGGAAAGAGGCGGATAGCTATACATTCAAGATGGACTACTATTGGATGCAGGGTGATAACCGCCATAATTCGGCCGATTCACGTTATTGGGGTTTTGTTCCCGAGGATCACATTGTGGGTAAGCCGATACTCATTTGGCTTTCGTTGGATAAAGATCGCGGATGGTTCGACGGTCATGTGCGTTGGAACCGCCTGTTCCGCCTGGTGGATCACATCAAATAGATAAAGGATATTGAAGAAGGCTGGACGACTGTGTGCCGTGTTGCTGGCCGCTGCCATCGGGGTAGTCTTGGTCAGAGGGTGTTGGGTGTTTCTCATAGAGATACCCGAAGATGGCGAACGGCCTGTTTTTATGGCGGTGACCGTGTGGCGGTAGACCGTACGGCATACGGGCTGCGTCTTTCGCCCATGCGTTGGTGGGGCTATATGCGTTGGGGCACAAGTCCTGTGCCGCGGGGCGAATGGGTAGCTTTTAATGACCCTTCTGCCGGCGGGCAGGACAAGCGATACATAGACGAGCGAGATGTCTTTGTGGGATTCTGTTATGCTGTTCCGGGAGATAGCCTGTGGATAGATTCGTTGGGGAAAGTGTATCGAAACCGTCCTCGTGACCATCGTCCTTGCAGGGTGGTGGAACTTCCCCGCCGGAACGCTTACGTGACACTTACTCCCGATAATATGCAATGGTATTGCCGTATGATCAATCTTCACGAAGGAGCGCGTGCTGCAGTCATTGCCGATTCGCTTTGTGTGTCAGGGCATTTCGTGTCGAGTTTCCGTTTCAGCCACGACTATTATTGGATGTCGTCGGCTAATGAGCGTAACCACGCCGATTCACGTACTTTCGGGTTTGTGCCCGACACTTATATTATCGGCCGTTTGAGCCGTATTCTTTATTCTTGGGATACTGAAGCACCATGGTATGCCCGCCTTCGTGCCCATCGTACGATGATGAAGGTCGGGCGCGAAAACACGTACAAACCGAGAGGAGGACAAAGTCCGTCCGGCCGCTCCTTAGGCGTAGCCGTGTCCGTTCAAAACCAAAATCCTTGATGATGAGTCGTATTTGTTTGCTTTCTTCCGCTTATCTGGCACCGGTACAATATTATACCAAACTTTATGCTTATGCTGAAGCGTACATCGAGGCATACGAGCATTATGTGAAACAAACTTACCGTAACCGTTGCCTCATTGCTTCGCCCTCCGGCGTGCAGGTGTTGACCATTCCTGTGGTGAAGCCTGCCTCAGATAAGTGTCCCATGAAGGATATCCGTATCTCAGACCATGGGAATTGGCGCCACCTGCATTGGAATGCTTTGGAGACGGCTTATCGCAACAGTCCTTTCTTTGAGTATTATGCCGATGACTTCCTACCGTTTTATACGCAGAAGTGGGACTTTCTTTTTGATTTTAACGAAGCGATACGTGCCAAGGTGTGCGAACTTATAGACTTGCACCCCAAAGTTGCGCAGACGGCTTCTTATGGATTTATGGATTTTGGAGGCAGGTCGGATGTTTGTGTTGCCGATTTCCGTAATTTGATAAGTCCTAAAATATCAGTTGAGGCTGATGTTACTTTTATTCCTCGTGGATATTATCAAGTCTTTCGGGAAAAACATGGTTTCTTGCCCAATTTGAGTGTCGTCGATCTTTTGTTCAATATGGGACCCGAATCACTTCTTGTTTTGCGTGATTCAATACAAGAAGATGCTTGCCAACCGTTACAAAATTTATGAGTAGTGTAGAGCATTAAGGTTTTTATTCGATAGAAAATCTGTCTTTTATTTGTAGGTAGAGTGTTTTTTGTGTTGTAAAAAGCTCTACTTTCTGTTGCGCCGTCTTTTGTCTTTTCTCTTACTAAGAGAGCGATCTTGTTGGCGGCAAAGATAATAAAATAATCTGGAAATAAGCTATTTATAATATAATATTTCTAAGAAAAATCAGCGATATTTCATAACTTTTTTAATGATGTGTTTTACGAACGAGTCTTCGAAAGGTAGGCAAT
>OLSQ01002831.1_pt1 | contig 12021 bp, 8 predicted proteins | sample 1672561 | NCBI WGS metagenome assembly OLSQ01 (sample SAMEA3136699, study PRJEB25190) | human gut metagenome | biome: human gut; feature: human-associated habitat; material: faeces | place: Austria | collected 2013 | reverse complement strand
TTTTCATATGCGCTGAAAGCACGAAACAGAATTATTTTTGCGACACTGAGCATTCATTTGACATGTTTGCTATTTTTATGTCACTTTCCAGGTGCATTTGCAATGACCCCGACTGTAAAAATTTTCCCCTCGATTTACAAACATCACACAAAGGATCGCGCAGTACCGGTGCCAAAAATGAGCGTCACGCGCAAAAATCGCCAAGTATGTGCGTGTCTGCTCAAAACGCCCCAATAATAATTTATTGAAAAATGGAAAACGAGAACTTAATATATAACCACAGTCGTGCACGAAATCGATTCTAACTGAAAAAAGAGGGGTTACAATGAAAAAGCAAATGCGCAAGATAGATGTTCTGGCAGTTGCGGTAGGCTCCATAATCGGCTGGGGCTGTTTCGTAATGCCGGGCAACTCGTTCCTTCCCTCCGCCGGCCCGATAGGCACCGTTATCGGACTGTTCCTCGCAGCTGTCATGGCTTGGGTCATTGCCCAGAGCTATGGTTACCTTATAAGAAAGTACCCCGTCGAGGGCGGCGAATTTGAGTATGCCACGCAGGCGTTCGGCAAGAGACACGCTTTCATCTGCGGCTGGTGGCTCATCCTGGCATACATTTCGTTCATCCCGCTCAACGGCACCGCGATCGGTCTTATCACCCGCTATGTCTTCCCCGGCACGATCCTCCAGTCCGTGGAGCTCTGGAACATCGGTGGCTTCGATGTTTACCTCGGTGAGATTATCCTCACTATGGCCATCGTCTGCATCTTCATGTTCATCAATATCAAAGCCGTCAAGGTGGCTTTCGTCTCCCAGACCTTCCTTGCTATAGCGCAGACCATGATCATCTTCGTCTTCCCGATAATCATCATCGCGACCGGCAAGGCTGACTTCAGCTACATGAAGCCTCTGTTTGAGGGCAGCAAGGGCGAGAGCGTCATGTCCGGCATAGGCGTCATTCTCTCGATGGCTCCGTGGGCGTTCGTCGGCTTTGACGTTATCCCGCAGGTGTGCGAGGAGTTTGAGTTCGACCAGTCCAAGACCAAGGCTCTCATGGTTATGACGATAATCTCCGCATGGGTCATGTACTCCTGCACCACTCTCACCACCGCCATCGTGCGCCAGGAGGGCTACGCCTCCTGGGCTGAGTACCTCAACTCCAATCCGTTCTGGGCGACCGGCTCCGCTGTCGAAACGGCGCTCGGCAAACCGGGTCTTTACATTCTCGGCTTCGCCATGGCCTGCGCGGTGCTCTCCGCAATAAACGGCTTCTTCATCGCCTCCACCCGTCTGCTCGCCGCTATGGCCAACAGAAAGGCTCTGCCCAAGTTCTTCGCCAAGCGCACCGCCGTCACCGGCGCTCCCGTGAACGCGACCTTCTTCGTCGGCGCTATCGCCCTTATCGGACCGTGGTTCGGACGCACCGCTCTCAGCTGGATCGTCGACATGACCTCCGCCGGTACCTCCATCGTGTTCACCTACGTCTGCATGGCCGCGTGGAAATTCGCAAAGCGCGAAAACAACAGCAGAATGAAAGTGTTCGGCATTCTTGGCGCTCTGTGCGGCGTCGTCTTCCTGCTGCTGCTCATCATCCCCGGCACGGCATCGTCGCTGTACAAGCAGTCGTGGATATGCCTGATCGTCTGGGCGCTCCTCGGCGTTGTGTTCTGGTTCACGCAGAAGAAGGAATATCTCGCAGAGCCCGCCGCAAACACCAAGAAATAATATTCATCCGCAAAAACATAAAGGCTGCGGCAGTATATGCCGCGGCCTTTTGGAATTAAAATTTAGGAGCAATTTTATGAGAATTTCGGCGTCCGAGTTTATTCTGTTCTGCAATCCGCCGCTCGAAAATGTCCGGCGGCTGTCTTCCATCGTGCCCGAGGTCGAGCTTATGATGGACGGCGACGCATGGGAGCACGATCAAAACGGCTGGGCAGCGCAGGTCAAGATGCTCAAGGGTATAAACGTCCCCATGAGCGCGCATCCCCCCGCATGGTATGTCAACCCCGCCGCGCCGCTGCTGGCTCTGCGTGAGGCTGCGTCATTTCTGAACAAGAAGACGCTGGAATTTTGCGTTGACATGGGCATAAAGCAGATGGTCTATCACCCCGGATACTATGACCGTGATTCTTTCTTCAGCCTGAACCGGGCAAAGGATCATGCGTACCAGCTGCTTGATGAGCTTATCGCTTTGGCAAAGCCCGCGGGTATAACCCTCGCCTTTGAAAATATCGGCGGCCCCGCTGCGACTCTGTTCACTCAGGAGGAGTTCATCCATGCGCTCGATGGGATCGACCCCTGCGCGCAGCTCCTGCTCGACGTTGGGCACGCGAACATGAACGGCTGGAACATCCCCGAGGTTATCGACAGGACTGCCGGCAGGCTCTGCGCCCTGCACCTGCATGATAACGACGGTACCTGCGACGCTCACCTGCCGATGGGGCAGGGTAACATCGACTGGAACAGGACTTTTGCGTCGATGCGTCAGCTGCCTGACAGCTGCGTCTTCATCATGGAGTACCAGACCGGGACAGATCTGGAAAAGCTTGCAGAGGGCAGGGACATGCTCCTTGCCGCCCTCGGCTGAGAAGAAACAGATAAGCAACCGCCGGTCTGATAATTCAGACCGGCGATATTTTCAGGCGTATTTGGTCACGCGCCGTACTGTGAAAACGGCGTGTAGTCGAGCTGCTGGTACGCGGACTCGACCGGCTCTATCTCGGTCAGCGTTCCGTTCGCGTAGCTGTAGCAGCTGTATTCGGTGTTGAACGCGCTGTTCGCCCCGTCGATGACGAGGGTGTTGTCATCGCAGATGTAGCAGCGGGCGCGCTCCATGGAATCGAGCAGCAGTACCGGGTGGCCATCCTGATAGGTGTAGAAGTCAAAAACGGCGTTGGCAACAAATTCGTCCCCGCCGATTGCGCCGATGAACAGCTCCATCGTGCCGTCCCCGTCGAGGTCAAGGAAAATGTAGCCGACGTTGTCGAGCGCATTGCCCTCGTAGCAGTACATATTGAGCAGGCTTATCTCGCTGCCTGTAAGCTCCTCGCCGCCGTAGTTGTTCGTCAGCGCTTGCGCGTACACGTCAAGGATGTCCTTGTACATCACCAGCGGGTCGGTCACGGGCTCTGGCGTAGGTTCCGGCGTCGGAGTCGGGGTCGGTTCCGCCGTCGGCTCCGGTGTGGCCTCTGGCGTAGGCTCGGCGGTCTGCACCGGCTCTGCCGTGGGAGTCGGCGCCGCAGTGCTCCCGCAGGCGGTCAGCGCGGCAAGCGCCAACGCCGCGCAGAGAATGATAGATATAAGCTTTTTCATTTTGTCTTCTCCCTCAATTCATCCAATTAATCTGCTGCTCATCTGTAAGCGGGTAGCTTATGAGCGCGCTGCCGTCGAGGTTTTCGCGGTGCATGTCAACGGCGCTTATGCAGCTGTTGTTGTAGGTGGTGTAGTAATAAATGCCCTTGTCCGCGTTGCAGCAGCTTGAATAAAGCGTGATCTCATACTTGCCGCCCTCAAGCTCGCAGCAGCCGCGCTGCTGCTCAACTGAGCCGAGGATGTGGAAGAACTGGCTCACGCTCTCGCTCTCGCTGTCCCCGGAGACGGAGTTGAGCTTGGTAAACGCAGCGCGCACAAAGCGGGACTGCGAGGACAAATCGCCCGGCAGGCCGATACCGCCCATGCCGCGGCTGTAGGTATCGAGCGGCAGCGCCGAGAAGCGGTTCACCGGCGGCTTGGCTGAGACGTTCACGTAGTTGTTGAGGCTGAATAGCTGCATCGGGAACGGCGGGTTGTTCGTCAGCACGCCGACCGGGTTATCGTATATATGCAGGCCGTCCTGCGTGGATTCGAGCGTGATGCAGCCGTTTCTGTCGGCGATGAGCCAGTGCAGCTGGGCAAGCGGCATCCCGGCGGAAAACGGGATATCCGTGACGTTCAGCCGCTCAAGCATCGTGCGCGCCTCCGCAATACCGGCGCAGCTGCCGAGCAGCCACGGTATCAGCTCAAACTGCGTGATATTATCCTTGCCGTTTACCGGCGTATGATACTTCGCGTTGCCGACGAAGTTCAGTCCCGCGATGCAGAGGCCCTTTTCGTTCACCGCGTCATAGTAGAGCGGGTAGCCGTCCTGCACATGAGCCATGCCGATGATCGCATAGCGGTTTTTGAACTTCTCCCCGCGGCGCAGGTCAAAGGAATACCCGCGCGGCGTGATGGTAACGCTCTCTCCGTAGGGAAATTCGCTGAGGAGCAGGCATCCGGTAAGGATGCCTGCTACGATTTTGTATACGCTTAATTCAGTAGCCCATAGGTCTGCTTAAGCAGCAGGATGCGGTAAACGCTCTCATTGATGCGCTCTTCGCTGATGGTGCCATTACTGACCGCGTCCGTCACGGCTTCAAACGCTTCACAGAAATCGTAGGGACAAAGGAGAATATCGCAGCCCGCGGCAATAGCGTTTACGGCGGCGTCGGCGGAGGTATATTCCTCCGTAATCGCTCCCATCGCCAAGGCGTCGGTGATCACGACGCCTTCAAAGCCCAACTGCTGTCTTAAAATGCCGGTGACGATCTCGGACGACATGGACGCAGGCGTCATATCGCCGGTTATTTCAGGCGTCGCTATATGCCCGACCATGACGCAGTCCTCACGGCTCAGCGATCCATACGGAAGCCACTCGCAGCTTTCCATTTCTTCTTTTGACTTGTAATTCACGGCGATCCCGTTATGGCTGTCCTCCGCGGTATCACCGTGCCCGGGGAAGTGCTTGAAGGTGGGGATGATCTGCTGCTGTTTTAATCCATCCGCCATGGCTTTTGCCATTTGGGCGGCAGTGCCGGCGTCCGATGAAAATGCGCGGTCCCCAATCACGGTGTTATCCGGATTTGAATACACATCGGCAACCGGCGCAAAATCCATGTTGAACCCGTATTCACGCAGATATGCGCCTATCGTCTCGCCCATATCCTCAGCAGCCGTTGTATCCCCGCTTGCCCCGACATCGGCTGCGCTGCTGTACTTCGCAACGTCAAACGCGGAGCTGTTGGCTATCCGGGCGACGCGGCCGCCCTCTTCATCTACCGCCATGAAAAGGGGAATACCGCCGGCATTTTGAAGCGCATCGATAAAGCCGGACATCTGCTGAGGTGTCGATATATTTTTCCCGAACAGCGCGATACCGCCTACGGGATATTTATAGAGCACATCTGCCATGGCGCTCGACAGCTCGGTAACTCCCTCGGCATAGGGGTCCTTGATCTGCTCCGGAGTCTGGGTCAGGTCCAATGCGTCGGGACGGATAATAAACAGCTGACCGACTTTTTCTTCGAGCGTCATCTGCACCAGCGGATCGGTCACGGTGGGCGCGCCGCCGCCCGTGCTGCCCGCATTGTGTACCGTGCAGGTCAGCGAGGACAGGAGCACATTGTTGTAGTTGGTATCGTTTGTCAGGCGCAGGGCGGCAAAATCGCCCAGATACTTGGTCAGCACATCGTCGTACTGCGTGCCGATAAAATCATACAGCGGGTGTCCCTGCGGCAGGGTGATGATGCCCGCCGTCTGCACCGAGGGGCAGTACTGCGTGGCCAGCCCGCCCGATACCGTGCATAGCGATACCTCGTGGTGCATCTGGCAATAGGTGGTGGGCGCGCCCTCGCGCGGCCAATAATCGGTGTACACCTTGTAGCCGTTGGCGTCCTTGCGGCAGGCGTCGGTGGCCAGCTGGCCGCTTACGCCGCAGGTGGTCACGCGCACCAGCCCGTAATCGGAGGCTGAGCCCTCCAGGATATCGCGGTTGGACAGCCCCTTCTGCTTGTGAATCTGGCTCATGAAGGCTTGCCACAGGGCCGCGGCGCTGTTGCCGCCCGTGGTCTTGGAGGACAATGCCTTGTAGTTGTCGTGGCCGATCCACACCGTGCCGCAGTACCAGCCCGTCATGCCGGCAAAGAACACGCCCTTCTGGTCGGAGTTGGTGCCCGTCTTGCCCGCCACGGTCTGGCCGCTGATCTTGGCCTTGGTGCCCGTGCCGCTGCTGACGGCCTCCTTCATCATATCCACCGTCAGGTAGGCCGTCGCGGGGCTGAACACCTGATAGCTGGTCTGGTTGGCGTGCGCGTCATAGATGACGTTGCCGCTGCTGTCCGCGATGCCAAGGAAGGTGATGGGCGATTGATACACGCCGCCGTTGCCCAGCACGCCGAAGGCCACGGCCATTTCCACCGGCGATATGCCGCTGGAGCCCAGCGCCAGGCCGAAGGGCGTTTCGTTGATGTGCTTATCCGATACGCCCAGCGCGCGCAGGATATTGGCGGAGTTCTGCGTGCCCACATAGTTCATCAGCGCATAGGCCGCCATGGCCGTGACCAGAATGGACAGCGTCGGGCCCAGAACCGACCGCGCTACGGAAATCATCAGCGCGTGGGGAATCTTATCCACCGACATCAGCAGCCGATAGGAATCCACATTGAAGCCCTTTGGATAGAGCAGCAGACTCGAGCCGACGCTGCCCGAGGTACTGAAGGAATACATGACCACATACCAGAAGGGATACAGCGAGACCACAAACACGACCAGCATGACCAGATAGATGATGAAGTCGAATACATAGTCTCCCAGAGTTCGCTTATGCTTCACTGTCCGTCGCCTCCTTACAGCAGCGAGCGGCCGTTGAGGCGCTTGGCCGTGAAGTTGACGATGGAGAACATCACGATGGCCACGCAGTTAGAAGCCTGCGGGCAGTTCTGGTTCTGGTACTGGAACGCCAGATACGGCAGCGTGGAGGTCTTGGGCGTCATGATCAGGATGATCAGATCCAATTCCTTCATAATGGAAACGAAGATCAGCATGAAGCCGGAAATAAAGCCGCCCTTGGACAGGGGGAACACGATCTTGACAAAACGCTTGAAGAAGCCTGCGCCCTCGATGGTGGCGGCCTCCTCCAGCTCGCCGCTGATCTGCAGCATGTTGGAGGTACCGGCGCGGGAGGCAAAGGGCAGATGCTTGACCACGGAGGTCAGCGTCAGCAGGGCGAAGGTGCCGTACAGGGGCGGAATGAGCGTTACGCCGAAGAGCGTCTGAGGCTTGGAGAACATGGACAGGTAAATGCCGCCGAACGCCACGGAGGGGATCAGGTAGGGGATAAACACCAGCTGCTCCACCAGCTTGCCGTGAAGCTTGCCGCGGCCCTTGGCGCAGATGTAACCGAGCATCTGACCGAAGATGGTGCCGAACACGCCGTTGACAAGGGTCAGCTTCAGGGAGTTCACCAGAGACATCATAAAGGTTTCATTCTTGAAGATGCCGGAGACACCCTCCATGATGTTGGGATCACCCTCGCCGATCCAGTAGTACAGCGTGAAGTTGGACAGAGAATAGGTGCCCTCCTTCAGCATGCAGCTCTCCAGGATCAGGATGATCACCGGCATGATGATGCCGACGAGGAAGAAGATGAACAGGATGATGGTCACAATGGGCTTCCAGCCGCCCAGACCGATGGGGGTGGACCGTCCGCCCTTGCCGCCGATGGTGGCGTAGGACTTGCGGGCGCCGATGAGCCGCTGGTTGACGAACACCGACAGAGAAGCGATGCAGATCATCAGGATGGCCATGGCGAAGGCCGTCTGCGTGTTCTGGGACTTACTGTTGGAATACAGCTCGCTGGACAGCGTCCGGAAGCTGACGGGAGAGCCCAGATAGTTGATGGTGCCGAAGGTGCCGATGGCCTTGGAGAAGGTCAGGATCACGGCGGAAAGCATAGCGGGCAGCACCAGAGGCAGGGTGATCTTCCGCAGGATCAGGGGCTTGCTGGCTCCCTGAATCTCGCCCATCTCCTCCAGCTCGGAGTTGATGGAGTTCAGTGCCGCGGACACCAGCAGATATGTATATGCGTAATAGTGGAGCGTCAGCACAATGATGATCGCCAGACGGCCGTAAGCGATGGGAGACAGAATGGCTTCGATCTGCTCCGTGGATACGCCCGCATTCATCATGAGGGCCGCGATAAAGCCGGGAGCGCCGCCGACGCGGGGGGTCTTGAACATACTCAGCCATGCCTGAGACTTGACCCAGGAGGGGATCATATAGGGGATGATCACCGCCAAGGAGAAGAAGGGCTTGAAGGGAAGGTCGCTGCGGACCATCAGCCAGGCCAGTATGGAGCCAAGGGCGATGGCGCATACGGAAACGCCGACGCCGATGGTCAGGGAGTTCAGCAGGGGCTTGAACAGCAGATTCCAGGAAAGGTCACTGGCCAGCAGCCGCTGCCAATAGTACAGGGTAAATTTGCCTACGTCGGCCATGGTGCCGCCGGTGGCTCTCAGGTCCCGCTGCGCGAGCTGGAACGTGGTGGAGAGCATGTCTACCAGGGGAAGAACGATCAAATAAGTCAACAAAACAATGGCAACCAGCACGATCACGTTATAGGGGTTGGTTACGACTGCCTTGACCTGATTCTTGAAACGCCTGGATTTCGAATAAGACTGATCTAATGGTTTCATCGTGGACAGGATCCCTCTCTTTCCTCTTGCGTGGAGGTGCGGTTTGCTATCGCAAACGTTTTCAGTCCTCCTGGTTTTTATGATACATTTTTCATAAGAGAAAGTCAAGAATTTAATATATATTTGGCATATTACAATAGAACAAGTGTATTCATTTTATGCACCTTGCATAGTTAAATAAACGTAACATCAACGCAAACTATTGCGCAAACGCTTTCTGTTTTGTCGCAGGCATTTTCATCGATGCAGAAATACGATGACCGCGGGGCAAACAAATGACCCGATCGAAATTTTACATTGCACCTCTCTGAGATCTGCCCTATAATTGGGTATCCCCTACCCTTCCGGTGAAGAAATTGCCGGATCGAAGCGCGCAATGCTCACTTTTATCGGGATATCCGCGTGTATTCTGCACCCCCGCTTTCTTCCGCGGCATGATCCCGGTTATAACACCCAAAAAAACACGAGGAGTACAAGGCCATGAAAAATGTAAACGCATATACCGGGCCGCAGCGGTTCGCTCATCGCGGCTTAGTCCAGGCTGCGCCTGAAAACACGCTGGGCGCTTTCCAGGGAGCTGTGGACGGCGGATACGAGGGGATCGAAATTGATGTCCAAATGACCAGAGACGGCGAGATCGTCATTGCCCACGACAGCAATTTCACCCGGATGACGCTCGGCCATCCAGACGGCGGATCAAATCGCCGGATCAGAGATCTGACCTGGGATGAGATCCAGAAAATCGAATTGCCTTACGCAAATCACCTGCTGAGCGAAGTGCCGCCGGAGCATTCCGAGATCCAATTGCTGGCAACGCTGCCAAAGCTTGTCATGGGTCAGGTTGAGGGGCGGGATTACGAAACGGCCCTTGCGGAGGATGGGCGCATGGCTCATCTGATGCGCTTTTCCGATTTTGACGCATGGCTCACCGCTCAGCGCAGAAGCATCACGGTGGAAGTTGAAGTCAAAGCCCCCGGCCTTGCTGGACCGATACTGGAATTGCTCAGTCGATCTCCCAATACCGGCAGCTACATCCTCTTTTCCGGAGATCCGGTCTACGTGGAAGAAATGCAGGCGGCAGTTCGCAAAAACGGAAAGCCAACCGGTTTGCGGATGGGGGCTAATATGCGCCGCTTAACGGAGGAAACCAAGCGGATGATCCCGAACATGGATCTGTTTGAAGTGGGGCTCAACGCGGATGCGTTTACCTGCGAGGATGTTCGCTGGCTGGGAGAGCATGGGATCCATGTGTTCTCGAATCTGGGAGATTATCCCGATTGGTGGGAAAAAATGGTTACACGCGGCGTGTTGGGGTTTAAGACCAACTACGCGGCGGCGTACACCAACTGGTGGAATTCACGGCACTGAGCTTCAAACCTGCCCGATTGCTAGTGATTTGCCGCAGGACGCTGACCATGCCGGGATGACCACACAGCTGACAGTATTCTATGGCCTCCGAATGTGCGGCAGGCTGTGCCTGACCGAGCTGCTATACCCTGGTAGCAGTCTCTCTTTTTTCTTCCCTCGCAGGCAGATTTTTCTCGGTTTTTCACGGGTGTGATCCTGCGCTTTTTGCGGAAATCGCCAGACGCAAATTTTGTTTGACACCATTTGGAATCGTGCTATGATAAGAGTGAAAGCACCCCCTGCATACGCACTTTATAAAACCGGATCATGGAGGGTAATGATATGGATTTTGAAGCGATCAAGGCTGCGGCCCAAAATTATCAGGCGGACATGACCCGCTTTCTGCGGGAGATGATCTCCCACCCCAGCGAAAGCTGCGAGGAGCGGGAGGTGGCCCACTGCATCAAGGCTGAGATGGAGCATCTGGGCTATGACAAGGTGGAGATCGACGGTCTTGGCAATGTCATCGGCTGGATGGGTGACGGCGACAAGATCATCGCCATCGACTCCCACATCGACACCGTTGGCGTGGGCAACATCGACAACTGGACCCATGACCCCTACCAGGGCTACGAGGATGATCAGGTCATCTATGGCCGCGGCGGCTCCGACCAGGAGGGCGGTATGGCCTCTGCCACTTACGGCGCCAAGATCATGAAGGATCTGGGCCTGATCCCCGCCGGCTATAAGATCATGGTGGTGGGTTCTGTGCAGGAGGAGGACTGCGACGGTATGTGCTGGCAGTACATCGTCAACAAGTACTTCCCCGCCAACGGCATCAAGAAGGAGCAGGTGGAATTCGTTATCTCCACCGAGCCCACCGACGGCGGCATCTACCGCGGCCATCGCGGCCGCATGGAGATCCGTGTGGACGTGAAGGGCGTTTCCTGCCACGGTTCCGCGCCCGAGCGTGGTGACAACGCCATTTACAAGATGGCCGACATTCTTCAGGAAGTCCGCGCGCTCAACGAGAACGGTGACGGCCCCTCCAACGAGATCAAGGGCCTTGTGAAGATGCTGAATCCCGCATTCAACCCCGAGCATTACGAGGACGCTCAGTTCCTTGGCCGGGGCACCTGCACCACCTCCCAGATCTTCTACACCTCTCCCTCCCGCTGCGCTGTGGCTGACTCCTGCTCCATCTCCATCGACCGCCGCATGACTGCCGGTGAGACCTGGGACTCCTGTCTGGAGGAGATCCGCCAGCTGCCCAGCGTAAAGAAGTACGGTGACGATGTGAAGGTCTCCATGTATATGTATGACCGGCCCTCTTGGACCGGCGAGGTCTACGAGACCGAGTGCTACTTCCCCACCTGGATCAACAAAGAAAACGCCGCCCACGTGCAGGCTCTGGTGGATGCCCACCACGCGCTGTACGGTGAGGAGCGCATTGGCCCCGACGGCGCAATGCACCTGCGTCATCGTCCCCTGATCGACAAGTGGACCTTCTCCACCAATGGCGTAGCCATTCAGGGACGTTACGGCATCCCCTGCGTTGGCTTCGGCCCCGGTGCGGAATCTCAGGCCCACGCCCCCAATGAGATCACCTGGAAGCAGGATCTTGTGACCTGCGCCGCCCTGTACGCCGCCGTGCCCGGTCTGTACAAGGAGGAGAACAAGACTGCCGATGTTTCCCAGTTCCGGGCCGGCAAGACCAACAACGACATTCAGTAATTCGCACAGAAACCGTTTCAGACCTTTTCTCACAAATTACAAAATATAGATTTATAAAGGAGCCAATTATCATGGACGCTACTCTGCAGAAATATATCGACAAGCTGAACGCCCTGAACTTCAAAGAGATGTACGAGGGTGACTTCTTCCTGACCTGGGACAAGTCCGATGACGAGCTGGAAGCCGTCTTTACCGTGGCGGATGCCCTGCGCTATATGCGCGAGAACAACATCTCCACCAAGATCTTTGAGTCCGGTCTGGGCATTTCCCTGTTCCGGGACAACTCTACCCGCACCCGTTTCTCCTTCGCCTCCGCCTGCAACCTGCTGGGTCTGGAGGTTCAGGATCTGGACGAGGGCAAGAGCCAGATCGCTCACGGCGAGACCGTCCGCGAGACGGCCAACATGGTCTCCTTCATGGCTGACGTCATCGGCATCCGCGACGACATGTACA
>OLSQ01002829.1_pt1 | contig 12028 bp, 13 predicted proteins | sample 1672561 | NCBI WGS metagenome assembly OLSQ01 (sample SAMEA3136699, study PRJEB25190) | human gut metagenome | biome: human gut; feature: human-associated habitat; material: faeces | place: Austria | collected 2013 | reverse complement strand
TTTTCAGCAGCTTGGACTTCACGCTGCCCAGGGCGGCAACCGGGCGGCGGGGCTTTCCGAAGGAAGCTATGGTCTGTGCTTTTATCGTTATGAAATGCGAAGGTTTCACGCAGATCACAGATCTGATGGATTATCTGGACAACAACCGCCTCATTGCCCATTACTGCGGGTTCAATATCATGGAGCCGCTGCCGTCCTACTGGACGTATGACCGCTGCCTGCGGCAACTGAACAACGGTGCGTTGAAGTCGATCATGGCCGACCTGGTGCGGCAGCTGTATGAATTGGGGATCGTGGACGCATCCTTCATCGGTCTGGATTCCACTCCGATCATGGCGAATCGTCCGCCATCGCCTCGTTCAGTACGTCTCTGTTCGCAAGTGCAGCGAAACCCTCGTTCACTGCGATCTCAGTGTTCTTCTTATCTGACATGATCTATGTCTTCCTATGAAATGAAATAAGTTGTAGATTTTGCGTTGGTGCAGCGAATCCGTGTTCCTACGACTTTCGGATGCCGACCGACACTTTTTCGTAAGTGCTTACGGTATCGCCGAGCCACGCCGGGACGTCTTCGCCCGTGGCTTCCCGCTGCTCTTTGATGAAGGATGCGAGTGTGTTTGCGTTGACCGTCTCCACGACCAGGCTGCCGTATCCGTTATCCTTCAGAGCCTGCATCATCTCGTCCTTGCGGTCGGATGCCGGAGACGCAAACAGTCTGCTCTTCAAGTAGAACGTGCTGCCGTTACGGGAGAAGCGGTCAAGTTCGGCTTCTGTCATGACGTCGGAAAGCTGCTCGTCCAGTTCGGCGATCTCCGCGCCCAGAGCCTTGGTCTGCGCTTCGAGGTCTTTCTTCTGTTCCTGCAGAGTCTTGAGCCTGTCAGCCATTTCAAAGATTTGTGTGTTCTCCCTCGGTGACTACCTCCTTTCACTTACTACCGAGGAATTCAACCCCCTCCGTGAAAGGTCAGTTCTTAAAGGGATTCCTGCCTTTGCGGTAATCGTCCACGAGCATTTTTGCGAGGTTCATTTTCTGACGGAGAGCGTATAAGACCTTGCGGTCGACCGTTCCCCGGCAAACGAGGTAAATGTAGTGGCAGTTTTCTTTCTGCCCGGCTCTGTGGATACGAGCCTTCGCCTGCTCGAAATTGCTCATGCTGTTGAAAGTCTCCATCCCGCAGAAAGAGCAGACAGTTGAAAAACTGAAAGCGACGGTTTCCGGTACCGACAACTTCATTGCCAAAGCAAAACGGTACACGGGCATCTCGGAACTGACGTCGGAACTGCTGCGATTGTTCATTGAGAAGGTCGTGGTGCATGAGAAGGATGTGAAATGGTCCAAGCATGCCAGACAGACCGTGGAGATTCACTATACCGATATTGGTGTGGTTGATGCCCTAAATACCGTAAAAAGCGCATAAGAGAGGCAGGTATTGCTGCCGCAATACCTGCCTTCCCTTAATTTTTGAAGATACCCTTGTGAGGTCACGCCTAATGGCTCCAGGGTTTTCTTTTCCTTTTACGTTCAAAACCGCCTACAGGGAGTATACACCATCCCCATATCGTTCCGCTTCTATTCCAAGTGGCATCCACTGAGCGTTTCCGCTGCTTCCATAGCCTGATCTACCGTAGCGCCGTTGTGAACGATCTCCTGCAGACCGGCAACAACAGCATCAGGATAGGGGTGCTGCCAAATATTACGACCGTAAGTAATACCAGCCGCACCGGCATCCATACCGGACTTGGTCATTTCAAAGCAGGCCCGTAGCGTGGCGCAGCGCGGCCCACCAGAAATCACAACCTTGGCCGGTGCGCCCAACTCCACCGCCTTGGCAAAAGTATCAGCGCTGCCGGTCCAGTAAGTCTTAATTATATCGATGCCCAGCTCCTGGGCAACACGGACCGCATAGGACACATTCTTAATATCATATCGTTCCGTATCCTTCAGATAGGAGCCACAGGGATAGCTGTGCGCAACGGTCGGCATGCCGATGGCTTCTGCCGCCTGCACCATTCTGGCCGCCCGCTGAATTTCATCGGGTTCCCCAGGACCGCAGAGACTCAGGCCAATTGCAATAGCATCCGCGCCGAGAAGCGCCGCCTCATGAACCGTAGCGATATCCATTTCTTCCGGACTGAAGTAGAGACTCGCGTTTGTTACTTTCAGCAGCAGAGAGGTCTCCGCCGGAAGCATGTCACAAAAGCGCATTGCAATTCCTTTATGGATGGTCAAGGAGTCGGGTTTCCGTGCCAAGACTTTAGAAAAAAGTTGCTCCAGATGGTTGATGCCATCGATGGGCCCCAGAGAAATACCGTGATTTACGGCTACCATGACGGCCTTTCCGTCCTTAAAAATCCGATTCATCCGAATCGTCTTGCCAACACCTGTCATAGATGGCTGCATAATAACACCTCATTTCTCATTGGTCCGCACCCTTACGCAGGGTTTTGAGTTTCAGAGCGTCTGGTCCGGCGCTGCGCAAACCACTGATCAAGCCGGTCCTCTTTCCATGCCATAAGATAGGAATCCAATTCTGTGGCCGTCGGCATGGAATCTGAACAACTTCTTCCAGAAATGGTGATAGAGGCCGCAGAGGCTGCGTACCGCAGTGTTTCTTGCGGCTGCAAACCGCGTCTAAACCCTGCCAGAAATGCTCCCAGGAAGGAATCACCTGCTCCCAGCGGCTTGAGCAGCTGCGTGGGCATGGGATTACCGTGAACTATTGTTCCATCCTGCAAATACAGATTGGAACCGTTGGCGCCATCCTTGACGCACACCATCTTCGCGCCGCCATTCAGGAGTATGGCGACGGCGGCGTCCAGACTGTCTGCTCCAGAACAAGCCGTCGCAATGGCAAACTCTTCCTTGGTGGCGCAGACCACGTCTGCTTGCTGAATGGCCAACCACTGGTAGAGCTGGCATTCCTCCAGGGACTTCCAGCCAATCTGGCGGTAATCCGGGTCAAAGACGATCATCACACCGTGGTGTTTTGCCAGCACCATGGCGTGAAACACCGCCTCACGAGCGGGACTCTGGCTCAAAGATGCACCGGAAATCAGCATCATACGGAATGATGCCAGGAATTCCTCGTTAATATCCTCCATAGTCAGGCACAGGTCTGCCGGCATGGTCCGATAAAACAGGCTCTCAATTTCACCCTGCACCGGCTGGGCCATCACAGCCAGGGACTGACGGATTTCCGGACAGTCCACCACCGTCAGGTGCGAAACATCCACACCCATTCGCTCCAGATCTTGTCGAACGAACAAGCCGAAGCCATCTTGAGAAATTTTCCCGAGAAATGCCGTGTCCAGGCCAAGCTTCGCCGCCTGTACAGCGGTATTGGCGGGAGAGCCACCCACGTGGCGGGTGAACTCACGAACAGTCTCCAGGGTACCATAGCTGCAAGGATACAGATCTACACCGGATCGGCCGATACAGACCAGGTCTCGCGGTTTCATGGTTGACTCAATCATGATTGAGCTGCTCCTCCTTTTGGGCTGCGGCTCATGGCAAGGCGGCCCAGGTAGGTCTTAATGACTCTCGGGTCCTCCCGTACAACGGCAGAAGGACCATAAATGGGAATGGTTCCCTGCTCCAGAACATACGTATAGTGGGAAACGTTCATGGCTAGCTTGGCATTCTGCTCCACCAGAAGGATGGTCATGCCCTGCCGGTTGATCTGCTGGATTTTCTCGAAAAGCTCGCTGACAATAACCGGCGCAAGGCCCATGGAGGGTTCGTCCAGCATCAGGACTCGCGGATGGGCCATCAGGGCTCTGCCAATGGCCAGCATCTGCTGCTCGCCGCCGGAAAGGCTCCAGCCCAGCTGCTTTTCACGTTCCTTCAGACGGGGAAAAAGCGTAAACACCTCTTCCAGTTCGGCGTCGTAGGGTTTCCGGCCCCAGAAGCCGTGCCAGTTGATGGTACCGACTTCCAGATTATCCCGGACCGTCAATCCGGGAAAGATGTGGCGTCCTTCCGGCACGTGGATGATATGTCGGTGAGCCATTTTCTGGGGTGACAGACCCAAAAGCTCCTGGCCATCCTCATCCTGGATGGAACCAGTACAGTTGGTTGCGCCGGAGATGGATTTGAGCAGCGTCGTCTTTCCTGCGCCGTTGCTTCCGACCAGGCAGGTGATCTCGCCGGTTCGAATCTCCAGGCTAATGCCCTTGAGGGCCTCAATGGTGCCGTAATAGGCATGTAGGTTCTCAATTTTCAGCATTCAGGTCACCTCCCAGATATGCTTCAATGACCTTGGGATTGGAAGAGATCTCCGCCGGCGTACCACAGGCCAGTACCTCTCCGAAACACAGCACCACAATTCTTCGGCAGATGTCCATAACCATGTCCATGGAGTGTTCGATGAGCAGCACACCAATGTTGCGCTTCTTGGCCGCCAGATTCAGAAGATCCATGGCGTACTCGATTTCCTTGTTGTTCAAACCTGCTGCGGGTTCGTCCACCAGCATAACTTTCGGATGGGCCAGCATGGAGCGGACTATTTCCAGCAGCTTCCGCTTGCCGAAGGGAACAGCTTGAATATCCTCATCCCAGTCCAGCTTCAGCCGGGCCACTTCCAATAGCTCTTGGAGTTCCTGATCAAAATCTGCGCCTTTCTTTCCCCGGAAGGAGTTCCAGTATCCCATCTGGTTGGCCAAATCTGTGCCCACCAGCAAATTGTCACGGATACTGGAGCGGTACAGAAACCGCGGCGTCTGGAATGTTCGACCAATCCCCATACGGGCACGTTTGTAGGCCGGCACTTGGGTAATATCCTTACCCTCGAAGAAAATCTTGCCTGCATCCGGTGTATAGATACCGCTTATCATGTTCATCATGGTTGTTTTACCGGCACCGTTGGGGCCAATCAGTCCATAAACAGCCCCCTGCTCAAGTGTGAAAGAAACATCCTTTGCTGTCGAAACACCACCAAAGCTCTTGCAGATGCCATCGAGCTGTAAAATCGGATTCATCCTTCCACCTCCTGTTCCGCACGGGCCTGCAGCTTCTTCCGTCTGCGAAGCTTGGACTGTATGGTCTCATAGAGGCCGCCCAGGCCACTGGGCATAAAGATCATCAGGACAATGATTGCAAAGCCCCAGATCAGCTGCATGTAATTCTGCAGCGAACGGAAGATCTCTGGCAGCACATCCACCAGCAGTGCGCCGATAATGACACCCACGGTGTTGTTAACGCCGCCCAGCATAGCCATGATGATGATCTGCGTGGAGCTGTTGTAGTTGAACATATCGGCGGAGATAAAGCGGATATGCATGGCGTACAGAGCGCCGGCCAGGCCGCTGAGCAGGCCAGCAATGACGAAAGCGATGACTTTGGTGTGGTAAATGTCCACGCCCAGGGTCATGGCCGCAGTCTCATTGTCGCGGATGGACGCCAGAGACCGGCCCAATTGGGTGCGGCGGATACGTTCCACAACGATGCCCAGCACCACCAGAAGTACTACCAGGAAATAAAACCAATGGTTGTAACCTGATAGTTCCGCACCGCCCACAGAAAGGGTCGGAATGCCGTTGATACCATCGGGACCACCGAACAGCGGGCGGTAGTTGTTAAAGAATGTAAAGGCTACCTGCACCAGAGCGATGGTTGCAAATGTAAAATAGGTACCTTTGAGCTTGAAGAGAATCAGGCCAAGTACCCAGGCAAAAATACCGCATACCACCAGGGATGCAAACAGGGCGGCCAAAGGCGGCAGCGTAAACGGCAGACGGCCAGTGCAGAAGTTTGCCACAGCATAGCCGCCGATGCCCATAAAGGAGATGCTGGCAAAGGACAGCTGTCCACCCATACCGAGCAGAACGGAAATTCCCCAGCCAGCCATGCCATAGATCAGTGCCGTATTCACGACACCCAGCGAGTACCGGTTCAAAAACGTCGGGCAGATCAAAACGACTGCTGCCACTACGAGGCTCACGAGCAAACTGCTCCATCTTATCTTTTTTTTCATCGTATACCCCCTACTACGCTTTGTCTCCAATTTTCTCACCGAACAAGCCCTGCGGGCGGAACAGCAGGAACACGAGCAGCAAAAGGAATACCGTGACATCCCGGTAGCTGGACAGGAACATTGTGGAGAACACCTCCACCATGCCGACGATCAGCGATCCGATAATGGCGCCCTTGATGCTGCCGAAACCGCCGATGACCACACCGGCAAAAGCACGCAGCTGGAGTGTTCCCAGAGTATTGCGCACCATGTAAATAGGGGCAACCATGTAGCCGCCGAAGCCGGCAACCACCGTCACAATCATGTACGTGGCGGCAATGGTCAGGATGGACGGCACGCCCATCAGGTTCGCCGCATAGGCATCCTGGCAAGCAGCCTGCATCATCTTGCCCACATACAATTTTTCAAAGAGCAGATGGATCGCCGCAATAATTACAACACCAATGACAACGATCAAAATATACTGCCACTGAATTGACACATCGCCCAGATGCAGGATGCCGGGGCGGCTTTCGGCATCGGTGATGATGGCGGGCAGCGATCGGGGCACACTGCCCCAAATCAGGGTAACCGATTCCTTTAGAATGATGGAAGCGCCCATTGTCGCAATAATCGTCGCCGCCGGATAAGAGGCCTTCCGCAGCGGCCAATACACACCGAACATAAAGACCAGTCCGACAACCATGAAGCAAATCATCGCGATCGGGACCATCAGCCATCCAGGAACCTGGACATCCAAAATCAGGGAACTTGTTAGGTAAGCGCCAAACATCAGGAGGTCGCCCTGGGCAAAGTTCAAAATACCAACGGCTCGAATCAGCAGAATCAGTCCGATAGCCAGCATGGCATAAACCATGCCCATGGCCAATCCGTTGACAAACAGATTAGAAAACAGAGATACCGTCATTTTTTTCACCTCTCGTAACCAGAAACGGGCTAAGAAATACCTGTGGCCGGGCTGTGTGGCTGGCCCAACCACAGGTCTCTACTGTCAGGAATCAGCGATACTTCACCGCAGTGATCACCTTGGCAACTCCGTCCGTGTTCTGCGTAATCATCAGGGACGTGGCGAAGCTGTGGTCATCATGGTACGTCAGAGTACCCATAGCGCCAGGGATGTCGGTCAAGGTTGCCAGTGCTTCATTGATGGCTTCCGGTTCAATGGAGTTGGCAGCCTCACAGGCAGCCTTGATCAGATAGATACTGTCGTAGACAACCGCAGCACCGAGGTCACTGGGCATATCAAAGGTGCTGGTAAACGCCTCCTCAAAGACCTTGCCGGTCTCGGAAGCACCGCCGGCAACCCAGTCCGCAACAGAATACCAGCCTTCCGCGGCAGCACCGGCATTTTCAATCGTCACGGTGTTGGAAAACGCGGTTGCGCCAACGCAGGGGATCTCATCGGGGTTCACACCAGCTGTGGCGGCAGCCTGGCAGACGATGGGGGACAGAGCAGTGGTCTCCAGGGAGATGACACAGTCATAGCCACCGGCGACAATCTGGGCAAAGTAGGGGGCGAAGTTGGACTCGTCGTCGGGATGTCCGTACAGATTGGTCTCGGCAACGGTCACGCCGCGCTCCTCCATGGCCAGCACCAACTGCTCCTGCAGGGAAGCCAGTGCCTGGTTGGTGGAGTACAGGATGGCAGGGTTGCTGCATCCCAGCTCATCGATGACGAAGGATGCCATAGCTGCGCCCTGGGCAGTATCCAAGGGACGGGCCTGCCAGGCATACGGGTTCTTCTCCTTGGAAACGCCGGAGGAAGAGCCGCAGACCAGCGTGGGGATCTGGGCATCGAGCACATCGGGCAGAGCCGCGATGGCATAGGCGGAGTAGTAGGAGCCGATGATGGCAGAAATGTCACCCTCGCTGATGAGAAGCTGCATGCCCGTCACAGAACTCTGGGCATTGTCCACTTCATCGGCCAGAACCAGCTCGATGGGATGACCCAGGATGCCGCCTTCTGCGTTGATCTCATCGGCAGCCAGCTTAAAGCCGTTTTCCATATACTCGCCGACCATGGCACTGGTACCGGTCACAGGGGCCACCATGCCAATCTTGATGGGATCGCCGCTGGCAGCACCATCGTCACTGGTGGTATCTGACGTTGCGGTATCGTCTGTCTGGTCGTCGGCAGGTGCCTCTGCATTCGATGCGCAGCCCGCCAGCATGGCGAAGCACAGGAGCAGAGCAACAAGTATGGATAGTTTCTTTTTCATAATAAGTTCTCCTCCAAAAATTCTTTCTAGAATATTTACTGCATTTGCATACGGTAGCGTTCGCTTTCGATTTCATCGGAAACGTACTGCCAAGCTTTTACAAACGAATCGTGGAAGAACCGGTAAGGCGGGAACTGATCGAACTCCTCCGGATTCAGAGCATTCTCCGTACAGGCACTGCGGTAATAGGGCAGCAGTCCGTACAGCTGTTCCATGTCGGCCTCTCCGGCCAACTGTTCCACACGGTTTGTGAAGGGGACATCTTCTTCGTTGAGCTTCTCCAGCAGGGAGCAGCCCAGTGTGGCATCCATCTCCCCGGCAACCAGCTCGGTGAAATTGCTGCAGGTCCGTGCACCGCCGCCCATCAGGCGGCCCGGGAAGCCGTGGTGCTTCCACATGGCGTAGGCGCGCTTGGAAAACTCATCTCCCGCGCATCCCAGCAAGTCCGGATCCGCCGAAAGGCCGTGGTCTTTGCAATAGGCGTTGGTGTAATCGTTGATGACACCTGCTAGGGATGTGACAAACAGCAGCGGCCCCTTGTTGCCCTTGCCGTGAACTTCTTCATAGGCTCGCAGATAAGCCGCCTCCTGAGAGAGGGAGACACAGGACGTCACAATCAGATTCTTACCCATGGCTGTCAGCTGTCGAAATGCCTCAAGAGCAGTACGGTTGCCAGGGACTTTGACGATAATGTTGGGCGCGATTTCAAAAAGCTCCAGCGCCTCACGGACCATGTCCGCCGCGTCTTGATCCCGGATGGGGTTGCCCTGGATGGCCACCAGGCCCCGCTCTCCGCCGGTGGCGCGGTAAACGGGCAGCATCTCTTCCGCCAGCCTTCCCACCAGGCGCTTCTGCACCTCAAGAACCATATCGGTTCCCGGGCGGTCGGGATATTCTACCGCGACCTGCCGCAGCGTTTCCCGGACACTCTCGCCCATCTCCGCATTCTTCAGCATCTTCATCGAATACGTCGGGTTCGTCGTTGCACCGACTACTTGCCAGTCTTTCCCCCGCTTCAACTCTCCGAGCGTCGGATTGTTGATCCACAAGCGAGTGGGAGTCTGTTGCATCACTCGAACAACATAAGGTGTTTCCATATGATTTGCCCCTTTCTGATAAGTCGCTACTCGTCGCGTCCCGCCCCGCAGTTCGGCGAGATCAGCTTATTTGTAGCGTTGTCATATAAGCATATGTATTATCATATGCTTTCTATACCGTATATATCACAATATACTAAATTTAGCAAGAACAACCTTGCATAAATTGACCGCGTTAGCAAAATTCTTATAAAGTAGACAGATTTAATTTTAGATTTTTGTTGAATCCGCCGTGTTATTTTGCCATGGTGACCCTATTGCAATTCTCAGTACATTTCCATATAATAGATGTATTATGTTATATCGTATGACAAGCTATGGGCTACTCCCAAATCCAAGACAATGAGGTGATGCCATGATCACGCCCATCAAGAAAGAGAACGCCACTGACCAGATCTACATGCAACTGTTGGATATGATTTTCACAGGCTCATGGAGCGCCGGGTCCAAAATTCCCTCAGAAGCTGAACTTTCCAAACAATTTGGCGTCAGTCGGGTTCCCGTCCGCGAAGCGCTGCAGCGCCTGAACGCCATGGGAATCATCACTTCGCAGCAAGGCCGGGGGGCATTTGTGAATGCCGCGCCTTCTTCCGATATTCTTAGTGTTTATCTGGCCATGTTGGGAAACAAAGATTTCGAATTAAAGGATCTACTAGAATACCGCATGCTGGTGGAACCCTACTGTGCCAAATATATGGCAGCCAATGGCACGGAGGATTTTTTTCAGAATCTCCTCCAATACTGTCCCAACCCCGACGGACCCGATTACAATGAATCACGCGTTTTCCAGCTGGACGTCCATTTCCACAATCAGATTGTATCCGGCGTCAACAACTCCATCATCCGCCTGATCCAGCAGTACAGCTCCAGCGTCATGGAGCGCCATGTGTCCTACTTCGCAGACATTCATAAGGATCCGCTGCGGATTGCCCGGGAGCATTATGGTATCTACTCTGCCATGCGCAACCGCAACACTGCACTGGCCGAAGAGCTGATGCGCAAGCATATTCTATATGTTCTTCGGCTGATCAATGCCGATCAATAAACTGCCGGTGCTTTAAAGGGGCTGTAGCAAAATACAGCCCCCCAAAAAAGAAAAAGCCTTGGTGCTGTAGCAGTAAAAACTGCAAAAAACAGTCGCCAAGGCTTTCTCTTTGTGGTAAAATTAAGGTGTGAAACAAAAATTACCGGTACTAATTATCGCACAGTTTCCCAGGATGTGCAACTGTTAATTGATGAAAGCTTCGCAGAAAAAATAATCCCTGCCAACGACAGCGTGCGGCTCTTAGATGAAATTGTGGAGGAGATGGACTTAACCCAGCTAATGAGAGCATACAACGCACGAGGCCGAAAGCCTGCGGCATCGCCATCTACCATGCTAAAAATCCTGTTATACGCCAATATGGAGGGCATATACAGTTCCCGTAAAATTGCAACAGCTTGCGTCAGAGATCTCAACTTTATCTGGTTGCGAAACGGAGAAAAGTCTCCAGGCTACCACGAAATTGCCAGATTCAGAAGCAAGCGTTTGCCCGAATGTGCAGAGGCGCTGTTCGTTCAGCTCGTGAAGAAGCTCCATGAAATCGGAGAAATCAAATTTGATCATTTGTTCGTGGATGGAACTAAAATTGAGGCAAATGCCAACAAATACAGCTTCGTTTGGAAGAAAAGCACCAACAAATATGAAAGCAGGGTGCTTGCCAGACTGGAGAAGTTGTCGGCGGAGCTTTGCCAAAAATACGGAATTCTGCAAGGGGACGACCTGCTTTCTGCGTTGGAAGCGAAAATGCCGACGCCCTTTGTTCATGGTCGTGGTCATAGAAGGAGCGAATTGCAGCGAGATATTGAGGCTCTTCGGAGGCTGGAAGCCCAAAAGGCGAAATATGCCGCGTATCAGGACACCTTCCGCGGCCGCAACAGCTTTTCCAAAACAGACCCGGATGCCACCTTTATGCACATGAAAGAGGATCACATGCACAACGCTCAGCTAAAGCCGGGGTACAATGTACAATTTGGCGTTGAGGGCGAATATATCACTGGTGTGACCGTGTCCGCTGACCGCAGCGACCAGTTGACGCTGATTCCCTTTATGGAAAAGCAGCGCCAAAATGGCATCGTGTACAAGGATGTAACTGCCGATGCCGGCCATGAAAGTGAAGAAAACTACACATATTTCGGCGGAATTTCCACAAAATGTTATATAAAACCGCAAAATTACGAACGAAGCAAGACAAAAAAAGTTCAAGAGCAACATGGCGCTGCGCGAGAATATGGCTTACGATCCCGAACTGGATGAATACACCTGTCAGGCCGGACAGAAGCTGCGGGTGAAGTATGTTGGAACGCAGAAAACCGGAAGCGGGTATGAGCGTGAAGTGCCATATTACGAATGCGATACCTGTGCCGGCTGTCCCTTCAAAAAGAACTGCACAAGATCCAGGGGCAATCGTAAATTGCAGGTCTCTAAGAAATTCATCGCACAGCGAGAGGCGGCCTTGAAAAGAATCACAAGCGAAAAAGGCATCCTTCTGAGAATGAATCGGTCGATCCAGTCTGAGGGAGCCTTTGGTGTTGTAAAGCAAAGCCATGCGTTCCGTCAGTTTTTGCTGCGTGGGAATCGGAAAGTTACCGTTGAGATCCTGCTTGTGGCGATGGCTTATAATGTGAATAAACTCCATTCCAAAATACAGCAAAACCGCACAGGAACGCGGTTGTTCGAAAAACTTTCGGCTTAATTCCA
>OLSQ01002823.1_pt1 | contig 12049 bp, 10 predicted proteins | sample 1672561 | NCBI WGS metagenome assembly OLSQ01 (sample SAMEA3136699, study PRJEB25190) | human gut metagenome | biome: human gut; feature: human-associated habitat; material: faeces | place: Austria | collected 2013 | reverse complement strand
ACCCATATCTTTCAGAGTACTGTATGCATCGCTTACATAACCTTTAATCTGGTCATCACTGATGTCGATTCCTCTGAATTTGCTGATAATATTCACGAGAGAATTCTTATCATCCTCAGAAAGTGTCACACCATAATGATCTGCTGCCTCATCAATTCCCTGTGAAATCTCATCATCAGAAATCTGATTGGAATCAAAAAGCCCTTTTACATAAACAATAATATCTCCAACTTTATCCGGGTCAGACGCAAGAGATTCGATCTCATTATCCTTAAGAATCTCCTCTGCCTGGCTCATAACAGAGCTGGAATCAGATGCCATAACCATCATTGGTGAAGTACATGAGATAACTCCTGCAACAACCAGTGCTGTGATCCTGTTCATTTTTTTCATAATATTCATCCTCCAGAAGGGCCCTGCCCTCTATCCATAATCTGTAACTGTTTCCAGTTCCATAATTTTCAGTTCCTTATTGACGCCACTCAGTATAACACAACACCCCACCCTTCTGTAAACTGGAATTTTCCTGTTTTTCGCCCTGTCAGGTCTGACTTTATGTATAAGTTCAAAAATATATTCACAATATTTTCATATTTTCAACAAACTTTCCTAACATCTCATCAGTAAAATAAAAAATGTAAATTTTTCATTACTTACTTATGTCTGACACCTCAGACATAACCTCCTTTCTATGACAAGTTATATAGATCCGGGTGGGATACCTCTCCAATTGTCCCGTCCGGAAACGCAAAAAGAACCTGGAACAGCTGCCCGGGTTCTTTTTGCGTAATGTTTTATTTATTATTTTTTTCTTCGTAGATACAGTTGGCAAGCATGGCAAACTGCTCCAGTGTCAGCGCTTCGCCTCGAATATTCAGCGGAAGCCCGCACTTCTCAAATATCTTCTCGATCTCTTCTTTTCCAAGGGAAAAATCTCCGGAGTTTTTGATTCCGTTTACAAGAGTCTTTCTTCTCTGGTTAAATGACGCACGGATGAGTCTGAACATGAGGCGTTCATCATGAACCTCAACCGGTGGTTTCTCATACCGTGTCAGCTTGATTACCGCACTTCCGACCTTCGGTCGTGGCATGAAACAGTTTGGTGGTACATTGGCAACAATCTCCGGCTTCGCGTAATACTGAACAGCCAGGGAAAGCGCACCGTAATCCTTGGTTCCAGGTCCCACCTGCATACGGTCTGCAACTTCTTTCTGTACCATGACAGTAATACTGTCGATCGGCACATGACTTTCAAACAATCCCATGATGATCGGGGTTGTAATGTAATATGGGAGATTCGCCACAACCTTCACTGGTTTCCCACCATTTTTCTCTTCTACGATCTTTGCAATATCGACTTTCAAAATATCTGCATTCAAAATGGACACGTTATCATATGCACTTAATGTGTCTGAAAGAATCGGAATCAGATTCTTATCAATCTCAACTGCCATGACCTCTCTCGCATTTTCTGCAAGATACTGTGTCATTGTTCCAATTCCTGGTCCGATCTCTAACACGAAATCATCTTTGTTCACTTCTGCTGCAGAAATAATCTTCTCAAGAACACGTTCATCAATCAGAAAGTTCTGTCCAAACTTTTTCTGAAAATCAAAATCATATTTCTGAATTACTTCTATTGTATTTTTTGGATTTCCAAGTTTCACTCTTTATACCTCTTTCATACGATACAATTGTCTTGCATTTTCTTCAGTGACTGCGATCAGTTCTTCCTTGTTGATCCCTTTGATCTGACTGAGCGCTTCTGCTACATAATTTAAATTTAGTGAGGAATTTCTCTTGCCTCTATTGGGTTCTGGTGACAGATATGGGCAGTCTGTCTCTAATACGATTCTGTCTAACGGTGTATAAGCTGCAACTTCCTTTAATGTCTTTGCATTCTTAAATGTTACAACGCCACCGATTCCAATATAAAATCCCATATCAAGGAATTGCCTTGCCATCTCTTTTGAATAAGAAAAACAGTGAACCACCCCGCCGATTTCTTCTGCATGTAACGCTTTCATTATATCATAAGTATCCTTTGCTGCGTCCCTGCTATGAATAATGATCGGTAATTTTACATCTCTTGCAAGTTCGATCTGTGCTTCAAACCATTTCTTCTGAATGCTGCGTTCTGGTTCATCCCAGTAATAATCAAGCCCGATCTCTCCGATCGCAAGAATTCGATCCATTGCTGCATATTTCTTTAGTGTATCGATATCTGACTCTTTCAACTCTGCCGTATCACTTGGATGAACGCCGACTGCTCCATACATCATCGGATATCGTGTCACTGCTTCTACGATCCATGTAGACGTTTCCATATTCGATCCTACATCAACGATCGTTCCGATTCCATTGTCCTTCATAGATGCTAACAATTCTTCTCTGTCTTGATCAAACTGTTTGTCATCATAATGTGCATGTGTATCAAATATCATCGTCTCTCTCCCTTTTCTCTTCGTTTCTTTAATCTGACTGTATTTCCGTTGACCGTAAGACAACGGATGCTTCGTAAGAAACTTGACATACGGCTGTAACCATAGTCTTTGATATTAAATCCGCTGTGTTTATCTTTTAATTCTAACGTTACCGCAGAAAGATTATCTAAAGATCCACCATTTTTCTTTACAAAATGGATTACTTCTTCTTCAATCGTTTCTCTGCTTGTCAGTTCTTTAAATTCAACATAACAGTTTGTATCTTCCTGCACAAGCATAAAATTATCCATCTCTTCATCAATTAAAACACTCAGCTTTGTATATCCATAATTTCGCACATCAAAATCTGAATATTTTGCATTTAATCGATTTCCAATCTTCCCTAAATCTACTGGTGCATTTCCATTTTCACTGATAATATCTGCAATCGTATATGAAATCTCATCCAGTGATGTAACATTCTCTATTTCATCACTTTCCATATCCTCTTCTTTACCTCTGTCCGCTTCATAAATCAGATTTAGATGGATAAATTTATTACATGCTCTTGTCAGTGCCACAGGTGTCTTTGATTCTCCCATTCCGATCACATACATATGTTCTTCTCGAAGTCTCATTGCAAGTCTTGTAAAATCACTGTCACTCGTAACAATGCAGAATCCGTCTACTTTCTTTCCATATAACAGATCCATTGCATCAATGACCATTGCCATGTCTGTTGCATTTTTACCTGAAGTATAAGAAAATTGTTGCACAGGAATAATAGAATATTCTAATAACAACTCTTCATTCCATCCATTTGCTTTGGACCAGTTCCCATAAATTCTTCGACAAGACGGAAATCCGTAGGCTTCCAGCTCCTGAAAAATGATCGGTGCGTATTTAGGACTGATATTATCTGCATCGATCAGAACTGCAAACTGATTCTTTTCTTCTTCTATCATATTTTCCCTCATATCTAGCTATTGTTTATAGTTCTTTCCTGTAAAATGAAAAAAAGGATATATCCTCTCGAATATATCCTTAAATAAATACCAAGCGGGTGATGGGAATCGAACCCACGTGATCAGCTTGGAAGGCTGGAGTTCTACCATTGAACTACACCCGCATATCTTGTTCGCTGTGTTGTGTTTTCCTCAGCGACAAGTAATACTATACCACCACTTTTTATAAATTGCAAGTGTTTTTTTGAATTTTTTTCATTTTTTTGAATATCTTATGATAAAGGGGTTTTGGGGTATATTTTATGATGAATAAGATCTGGTGTTTTATGATCCTTGCAGGACTCATTGTCAGCAGTTTTAATGGAAAGATCACAACACTTTCTGATACCATTCTTTCTTCTTCCAAAGAGGCTGTGGAACTCTGTATTCTAATGTTTGGAATTGTTGGATTATGGTCTGGACTCATGAACATTGCTCTGTCTCTTGGAATTACTACACAACTTCAAAAGCTGTTAACCCCTTTTCTGACTTTTTTATTTCCAAAGCTGAAGAATCAAAAAGCGAAAGAATATATCAGTACAAATATTGTCGCAAATATATTAGGTCTTGGTTGGGCTGCAACTCCTTCCGGATTAAAAGCTATGGAAGAATTACAAAAAGATAACCCTGACAAAAACACCGCAACAAATGAAATGTGTTCGTTCCTAATTCTTAATATATCATCTCTGCAATTGATTCCGATCAATATCATTGCCTACCGAAGCCAATACGGCTCTGTCAATCCATCTAAGATCTTAATTCCAGGACTTATCGCTACTTTAGGTTCCACGATCGTTGCTGTTATCTATATCAAATGGAAGGACCGAAAACGATGATCACATTTCTTGCAAATCTTGTCATTCCTTTATTCATATTTACACTTGTTTTATATGGAACCCTAAAGCGTAAGGATATCTATACCCCTTTTCTTGAAGGTGTCATGGATGGATTTAAAATTGTTCTTGAGATTGCCCCAACTCTGATCGCTTTGTTTTTTGCGATTCAGATCTTTCGTTCTTCTGGAGCCTTGGATCTGATCGTTCGTTTTCTGACTCCTATGGGAAAACTATTAAAGATTCCTAAAGAAGTTTTACCCGTGATCTTTGCAAAACTTTTTTCTTCTTCCGCTGCAACTGGATTCCTGCTTGATATTTATAAAACTTCCGGGCCGGATTCTTTGGCTGGGTTTATGTCTTCTGTGATCCTTAGTTCAACAGAAACTTGTTTTTATACATTATCCGTGTATTATTCTGTGGTTGGAATAGAAAAGATTCGATATACATTGACTGGGGCATTGCTGGCCGTTTTTGTTGGTACTTTTATTTCTGTATTCATCTCTTATCTTTAACTTTTCCCGATATATTTATGATATAATTTTGACATAAATAAATTTAGATTGCATTATAAAAATCAGCATACACAAAAAACGAGTGTTATCAGCATCTACTACTGATAGCACTCATCTTTTTTATTCCATATCTTTTCGTTTCTCTAATTCTCTCAAACTGACAACCAGATCATAAACTTCCGGCCGTCGTTCTTTCAAATGTTCATCCAAACGATGTCTTCGCTCTTTAAATCTCTGTGCAAGTTCTGGATGTTCTTTCATAATACGTTCATGAATTTCCCTTCGATGTTCCTCAAAACGTGCCGCCAGAGTTCTTTCATCTTTTCCAGAAATATTTACGATTTCTTTTAGATGTTCTTCCAGATGTTCTAACCATTCATCTTCGTCAAAAGCTTCCATATGTGACCAGCTTCCATGTAACAGCTTTTCTACATCTCCATTTTGCTTTAACTGCTTAATCTGATTTGTAATCTGCCTCTCAATCTGATCTTCCGTGTCAGAACCAAATGCCCAGACAAATTCCTGCATACGGTTATCTACACGCTTTCTTGATGCACTGCGTTCTTCATTATCAACTCCGCCTTCTAATGGATACGGACGTTTGATCCCCATATCTTTCAACGCAATATAAATCGTCCTTCTGACACATCCTTCTTCGATCAGATATCCGATTCCAAGCTTTCTCATCTGCTCATTTAAATCTGCGATATGCTCTGTGATATAAAATCTTATTCCTTGCTCTTTCAATGACTTATAAAGAATCTCAATGCGGTCTGCTGCCGTGATATCCATACTTCCAATTCCGCTGGCATCAAGGATCACTGCTTTGATATTTCCTCTGCGTTCAAGTTCCTGCTCAATATCCTGCTGCAACACTCCTGCATTGGCAAAAAACAAATTGCTGCTGAAACGATAGATCAACACACCTTCAATCTCGTGAATCTGACGACTCTCAGCTAAATCACGAAAATGCTTATGTCCTGGCTGAATTCCCAGAAAACAACTTGCTGGTTTTGATGATCGTATCACCATTTCTGCAAAAGATAAGATAATTCCGATCAATACACCATTGATCGTTCCAAGTAACAATACCCCAATAAATGCACCCCAGAAAATAAAACATTCTGTGCGGCTGACTTTCCACAGTTTTACCGCCAGTTCAAATTCTGTCGCTCCCAGAAGTGCGGAAATTACGATCGCCGTCAATACCGGAACTGGCAGATATCCAATAAATCCTGTTCCAAATAACAGTAATAGGATCATAGATAATCCTGCAACAATACTCATTAACTGTGTTTTTCCCTGATATTGTTCTCCCATCGCCGTTCTTGAAACAGATCCGTTGATCGGACAGCATCCAGTCAATGCTGCCACAAGATTTCCAACTGCAAATGCTAGTAATTCTTGATTATCATTGATACGATATCCATTTTTCTGTGCAAAATTATTCTCTGCAAGAAGTGTTTCCGCCATAATAACGACCGCTACCGACAAACTGATCGTCACCACTTCATCCATTGGAATTAACATAAGATTTGGAAAACTCCATTTTGGAAGTCCTGGTGCTACGGCATCTAATGTCTTAATTCCCCATTCTTTCATTGGCAGAACCTGCGTCAAAACAGCCCCTGCTGCCATCATCACAACTGCCATTGGGAATTTCGGCATGATCTTTTTCGCTGCCAACAAGATGACTAATGATAGGATTCCTAAGATCAATGATGGAAGATTGATCTGTTCTGCTGTTTTTTCTATATGCTCTAACAGTTCTAATAATTCTCCAGTTCCTGCTGTTCCTCCCATTAATTTCGGCACTTGCATCAAAATAATCGTCGAACAGATTCCTGTAATAAATCCACCCATAACTGGTGCTGAAATATAATTTACAAGTTTTCCTGCATGCATCAGATAAAATGCGAGCAGCCACAATGCCACAAAAAATGTGATCACTGGCACAACTGCAAGTGCTTCTTTGGAACCACTTTGTATATTCATCCCAAGAAGTGCTGATCCAACCAACGCTGCTGGTGCCGCATCCACTCCAAAGATGAACTGCGGAGATGTAGAAAATAATGCAAATAAAATGATCGGAAATACAGACCCATATAGCCCATAAACCGCAGGTAATCCGGCAATCTGGGAATATCCCATAGAAATTGGAATCGATACTGCCATGATGATGATTCCTGTGATCACATCATGCAACAGATTTTCTCTTTTATAATCTTTTATTGTATGTCCTAATATCATAATTCTGTATGAAACACTCCCAACAAACTATTCTCTGATTTCCATCCAAGATATCTCAATGTTTCTTCCAATCCAAACATCACTTCTAACATATCTCCTACATTTGCACTTGCACCCATATGCCCGATTCGAATGACTTTTCCTGCCAATTCTCCGAAAGAACCTGCCAGCATGATTCCATGTTTTTCTCTCATTCTTTCCAGAATATCATCCGCTGTCATTCCTTCTGGTACATCAAATACTGTAACCGTATCTGAAAATCCACTTTCCAAATGTAATTTTAGACCAAATGCTTCAATGGCTTTTCTTGTCGCATTGGCGATTCTGGCGTGACGTTTGATCAGATCTTTATCCGCTGCAATATTATCCATCGCTGCTTTCAATCCATAGATATCGCTGATCGGCATTGTATATGGGAACCATAAATTTTTATAGTAATCTTTGAAAATCGTCAGATTACAATAAAATGATGCGATTGGTGTTTTTCGATTTTCCATAGCTTTTTTAGCTTCATCACTGATCGTTACGAAAGTAAGTCCTGGAGGCGCTGAAACTGCTTTTTGAGATCCTCCACATAAGATATCGATCTGTGCTTTATCAACATTGACTTCATTTCCAAACATTCCTGAAACAGAATCTGTAACTGTCATGATTCCATAGGATTTCAATAATGGACAGATTTTATGAATGTCATTTAACATTCCACTTGGAGTATCACAATGAACAACTGTTGCATATTTAAAATCGTGATCTTCCTTCAGATATGCATCTAATTCATCAACATCAAATGCATTTTTATAATCTTTTGTATACATAACAGGAGTTCCACCATACATAGATACAAAATCTGCAAATCCTGCTCCATAAATTCCATTATCAAGAATTAAAACTCTATCTCCCGGCTCTGTCATAGATGCACATGCTGCCTCTAAACCAAGGATTCCTTCTCCGCTTAGGATCAGTGTTTCATTCTTCGTATGAAGCAACTCACTGATCAGCTCACAGGTTTCCTTGTATTCATCATAGAATTGCGGATCCAAATCTGCATTCGTTGTAGAAAGGCTTCTCGCCAGTCTTACATTTTCTGGCACCTGAACAGGTCCTGGTGTCATAATCTTGTATTTACTCATATCCGTCACTCACTTTCTTTTTTATTTTTATAATCTAATATACCGGGATCACTGCATAGAAAATGCTTTGGCAATCCCGGTATCATTATATCATTTTATTATGCGAACTGTGTAATTCCAATTTTCTTAACTGCAATCTCAATTGGTTCGATCACGATCAGTACAACAACTGCTGCTACAGCAATCTGTACGACATTTCCTGGAACAGAACTGATTGGTGCAATAAAGTTTCCATAAAGAATGATCTCTGCAATATAATATCCAACGATCTTAATTACAAATGCTGCAAAGATTGCTGCAACTTTCCATCCATACTGGTCATGCTTCTCTGTCATAGCTCCAACAACATATCCCATGATTCCTACGATAATAAATGTAAATGGTGCCCACGCTGTCCATCCTGACAACAGATCAAATAATCCCATTCCAACTCCACCAGCGATAGCTCCTGTTTTCTTACCGAATAAAATTGCCATAATAAATAGAGGAACATTTCCTAAATGAATCAGACCTCCATTAGCTGCGATCGGTAATCTTACGTTAACAAACGCTGTAAACACATAAGTTAATGCAACTGCCATTGCTGTTATTGCAATAAACTGTACTTTATTTTCTTTCATTTTATTTTCCTCACTTCCTGATTTCTTGTATGATATATAGTTTTTAAGTACGCTGCGTTCCTTTATTGTGTTATAATTTATCGTGTTATTGGTATTTTTAAAATAGCCAGTTTTTTTATTTTTAATGGTGCCAGTTTATGATTTTCTTTTACTTTTTACTTAAGATCTGTCTCAATTTCTTTTCCTTATCCTGATCCAATACTCTCTTCGGAATAATAATCGCTTGTACAGAGCTCATGTAAATATAAAAAGCTTTCTCTGTTTCGCAAACATCTTCTACCTTTTTATAATCTACTTTCACTTCCTGACCTTTTGTTATCTCTATGATCTGATCTTCCGTAAAATTTAATGTTGTTTCTTCTGCAAATGGTAGTCCTTCTTTTTCTTTCATTTTTAGAATTGTCTTACGAATCCCTCTTTTCATAATCTTTTTAGCCTGTGTTACACATACAATTGAAAAAATGCATAATACAATTACTTCTGTAACGATCAACATTATTTTTGCTCTTGCCAGAATGAAAATCACTATCGCAAGAATGCTGATCATTGGACCTATTAGTCTAAGTTTAAACAGATTTCTCTTTCCTACTTCTGAATGAATTAACTGATGAAATTCGTTAAATTCTATGTAGTCTTCATCTGTTAATTTGTAATTTAGTTGTAGCATGTTCCTTCCCCTCCTGCTTTGTTTTGTTTGAATATATTTATGATACGATATCGTTCTGTGAAAATAAAGAATTTTTCCTTTATTTTTAAGGTAACGCATATACTTTAATCAAATCATACATACTTGGAATATCTATAGGCATATGTTATATTGTCTATAGGCAAAAATGAGATAATGTCCAAGTGACACAGAAAAAAGATCCAGAAAAGCGCATTATCTGGATCTTTTTTCTTATAATTTTATTCAAAGCATTTTAAAACACTATGATTCTTACCACTTCCATAAAAATTCAAACTCATATTTTCTACTTGATCTTCATCCACAAAATATCCTAAATGATACACCTCACTCTCCCCAGCTTTCAGTGACTTAAATCCATACCCATATCCACCATTACTCTCTTCAAAATAAGCAGCTAACTCATTTGTTTGTAATTTTGAGATTGCTGTTGGCCGTTTATAATCATCATTCAAAATCTCATACCCTTTTTGCTTCTCTTTTACAAAACAGATTCCCGGTGCAGCTTCTGCCTGTTTTGTTTCTTTTGTTGTATTCGTTACTTTTAATTCAACAAACACTAATTTCTGATTCATTGTCTGAGTCTTTCCAATTCTCTGCTCTGGGGCACGGAATCCGTCTCCGTAAATAATTGTCTTTCTTTGATATGACTCAAGTTTTCCTTTCTTGTCTGTAATTTTTCTTAACTGACTTTGAGCATTATTATTTCTCCATTTTTTATTTTCACTACTCAAACCTTTCACTGAATCACAAACTTTAATCTTCTGAATCTGATAGGTAATTCCATCTCCATAACCCTTTGTTACTTCCTGTTTTTTTGCAACACTTTGTTTTGGCAGAAGTTTCTTATTTTCCTTGATACCCTTTTGCTCTTTTAAATATTGGGTCAATGAAATACCCTTGTCAGCATCATTTTTGCTGCATTCCTGTACCGTAATATTTTTGACTGTATTTAAAATCTGATTTTTACTTAATTCACAAGATGGAATCTCTAAAATATATCCTTCTTTTTCATAGAAAATATAAACCTTATGATCTTTCTTTCCATCTATATTATTCATACTAAGTATCAAAACTTTGTTTCCAGAAATCTCATCTTCTGAATATTTTTCCACATCATTAACAAAGAATTTTTTCTTAATCGTCTGATCTACCTTAATCAACCTTGCATAAAAATCTTTGTTATTTATTTTCTGATTTTTAAATGCATACCAAGTTTCATTTTTAGACTTCTCTTTTGTTACTTCATACTGTTTTAAATTGCGTGTATCCAAAGATACATTTTGTTTTGACTTCTTCTCCTTTGTTACCTGAACTTCCATTCGGAAAATATTCTGTTTCCATTTGCTCTGGAAAAATCTCTGAATTTCTTTTCCATAAATCGTTGTTGGCGCAACAATCAATACACAAGCCGCAACTGCTGCCGCTTTCATATATTTTGTCTTTTTTCTATGCTTCTTTCGGATTTCTTTCTTCACTGCATTTTTCAGTAAATCTTTTTCCTCTTCTGTAATATTTTCTTTTAAGTCTATCGCTTCCTGCTCTGTAATATCAATTCTATTTTTACTCATTCAAAACACCTCTCCTTAATAACTCTGCTTTTAATTTCTTCTTCCCTCTGCGAATCCTGCTTTCGACATTGTCTTCTTTCAAATGAACTGTTTCCGCAATCACTTTCACTGTCTCATAATAAAAGAATCGCAAAATAAAAATCGTACGATCAGGTTCTTCCATCTCTTTTATAACTTCATGAACGATTCGTTCATTATGCTTTCTGGAAAATTCCCGTTCTACATCTGTAGATACGTCCTGCATCATATCTTCCACACCCTCGAAATCCGTCTCAGAATGTCTTTGATATTTTCTCAAATAATCCAACGCACAATTTCTTGCCGTCTGATAAATATATGCCCTTAAATTCTTCTTTACCTGAAACCTCTGCGACAATTTCTGCCACAACCGAATGACAGTCTCCTGCATCGCATCTTGAACAATACCCGCATCATAATTCCGCAGCACATTAGAACAAATCGCCTTGATTGCACCACCATATTCATCAATCAAAAGACTCATCCCCTCTTCCGGCTGCTTCCGAATCATTTTTAATAGTTGTTTATCTCTCTCCTCCACTCTTGTTCTCCTTGTTGGTTGATTGTTTTGAATGATCATTCACTATATAAGACGTATAATCGGAGTAATTTCCGTCAAAATTATAGATGCTTTCTAAAATTTAATTCTGTTTTGCAATTTTACACATTTTATTCTATATTTTAGTTTTTTAGCTCATTTTTTCGGAATCAATTCCGAATTTTTGTTATTTATATTAATTTTTCGGAATGTATTCCATATTTTTTTGATATTTTTACTTAGATAAAATATAAGATTAAATTTATTAGAAATGAATTAAAAATCTTAATATCTACAGAATCAAAAAAGATTATCTTATAAAATTTTCCCTCCTTCCGTCCATGAACAATAAAATTTAAATCCAATACCGCCCATACACACTATGTGGTGATTTGAATAGCCTTCCGTTGTATGAGACAGAAATAAAATAAGAACCAATATTTATAATAAACCGATGGCAAC
>OLSQ01002821.1_pt1 | contig 12056 bp, 10 predicted proteins | sample 1672561 | NCBI WGS metagenome assembly OLSQ01 (sample SAMEA3136699, study PRJEB25190) | human gut metagenome | biome: human gut; feature: human-associated habitat; material: faeces | place: Austria | collected 2013 | reverse complement strand
GCGGAAACCAAACTTCCAAATATTTTATTAAGATTTTTTATAAAATTTGTAATTTTTTTGAATAAATCTCTATTCTTCGATCTCGACGCCCAGCAGACGGGCCAGCTCAACAGCCTGCAATGGACTAATTTTCAATCCTTTCAATTCAAACGACCCGATCTCGCGAACGCGAATGCCGCGGATGTCCGAATCGGCGAAAGAAAGTCCGCGCAGGCGGGTGCCGAAGAATTCGGCCTGTGTCAGGTCGCACTGCGCAAACTCGACACGTTCGAAACGGCAGTCCCCGAAAGCGGCGCCATGCATCGGACAGCCCGCAAAACGCACCGTGCGCAGCCGCGAAAAGGCGAAATTGGCGAACTCGCCCTTGCAGCGTTCGAACAGCAGGTGGTTGAGCGCGGTTTCGGCGAAATTCGTTCCCGAAAGTTTGCAGTCGGCGAACCGTACGCGGTGGAGACTGCACCCCAGCAGGTCGGCGTTCGAGAAATCGCAGTTGCGGAAAACCACGTCCGAAAACTGCGAACGGGCAAGCTCGCTCCCCGCGAAGAGACAGCCCGTGAAGAGGCATCCCTGCACCGAAAGGTGCTCGCGGTCGAGCGATGCGAAGTCCGCAGCGCGGAACGAAGCGTCGGCGATCTCCTCGTCACGGGTCATCCGAACGGGATCAGCGGACGCTGCTGACTCCCGGAGCAGTTGCGGTGCGGCGATTTCCATGGGCGGCAATTGTTTGAATTGCCGCAAAGGTAGGAATTTTTACTCGTTTCGTTACTACTTCCGGGGGTTGGGATTGTTCATTTTGCGCAACCGGAAATATTGGTTATCTTTGCTGTCGACTCCGAGCTCCAAATTCATGAAAAAGACCTGTTTCCTTCTCCTCACCGTTTTGCTGACGACAGCCGCGCTGCGCGCGTCGGCCCAGAACAAGGACACCTCGAAGGAGAATTTCCCATCGACCGAAACTACGCTTTCACAGATCGGACAGGCCGAGGCGCACCCGAACGCCAGGCACGTCCGGATGGCCGACACTTCAGCCCTCGCCGCTCCGGTGAAACGTCCGGGGCTGATCCGCCGCATCATCGACTATTACAGCCGTTCGAACGTGGACCGCACCTTCGAAAAGAAGATCGACTGGAGCATCGCCCCGGGACCCAACTACTCCTCGGACGTAGGCTTCGGCATCGGATTCCTGCTGGCGGGACTCTACCGGCTCGACCGCACCGACTCGGTCACCGCACCGTCGAACATTTCGATTTACGGCAACTTCACGACCGAGAAATTCGTGCTGCTGCGCTTTTCGGGCGACAACATCTACAACCACAACAAACAGCGGCTGAGCTACTCGGGCGCATTCGTCTACTTCCCCGGCGCCTTCTACGGCGTGGGTTACAACGCCGGCAAGGAGGGTTACGCCCAGGACCTCACCACGACGATGGGCGCCTTCCGCATCTCCTACTGCACCTCGCTCGTGGGCCGCTTCTACATCGGCGTCAGCGGCGGCATCGACTACTCCGGAGCCAAGTACAAAAATTCGGGCATGGCCGACCGCATGAACGGCATCCAGGCCGACGTAGAGTCCGGAAAACCGGTTCCGGGCGGCAAGATGGGCGAGCTTTACAACCTCTGGCAGGAGGGACGCTACGACCCTGCGAAACAGGACCCGTTCTCGAATTACATCGCCACGACGGGCGACAAGCCCAACGCCTTCAACGCCAATGTCGGGCTTTTCGCCCAGTACGACACGCGCGACGTGACGTTCAACGCCTCGAAGGGCATCTTCATCAAGGCCGAGGCCAAATGGTATCCCGAATGGCTGGGAAACACGCGCCGCACGTTCGGACGCTTCACGCTGACCTTCGACTTCTACCAGAAACTCTGGAAAGGGGCCGTGCTGGCCTGCGACCTCTACGCCGACGCCACGACCGGAACCCCCTCGTGGCACATGTACGCCAAAATGGGCGGCATGGAACGCATGCGCGGTTACTACGAGGGACGCTACCGCGACAAAAAACTGGTGGAAACGCAGATCGAACTGCGGCAGAAAATCTACCGCCGCCACGGCATCGTGGGATGGATCGGCGGCGGGCAGGTCTGGGGCACGGAAAAATTCCGCTGGGGAAACACGCTTTGCAGTTTCGGCTGCGGCTACCGCTTCGAATTCAAGAACCGCATGAACATCCGCCTCGATTACGGCTGGGGCAATTTCGGCAACCAGAATCTGCCGTGGGACCGCAAGCGATCCTCGGCGTTCCTGTTCACCGCTTCGGAAGCATTCTAAAGAATATATACGAGGATAAAACCTTCGTCCAGAGAGACGGAGAGCCTGACCGGCTCTCCGTTTCCGATCCGTCCCGCCAGCGTCCCGGCAGCAAGGTCGAGCCGCACGACGTGCAGATCCCTCCGGAAATCCAGCTCCCGGCGTCCGGCATACTTGTAGAGCGTCTCTTTTGCACACCAGACGATCCCCGGCAGAAGCGGGTCGTCGGAAAGGGCCTCCTCTTCAGGCGTCAGGTAGCGGCTCGCGGCGCGTCTGAAATCGCGCGTTGCGGGTTCGATGTCCACGGCGCAACGCTCCGGGGAGGCGCAGACCGCGATGCGGCCGGCGCAATGGGCGACGGAGATATGGACGGCCCGGTTCGTCAGCACCGGGGCGCCCAGCGCATCGTAGGCGATCCCGACGTCGTCCCCCAGTTCGCGGCGCACCACAGCCCGCCACGTAAGGAACTCGGCCCGGCGGCGTTCCGACACGAACCCGGCTGCCGCGGCACGTTCTTCGGAAGTCGTCCACCGGGCGGACTCTTCGGCCGTCAGCGGCGGCGATGTCCACAGGGCCGGAATCATTGAAGGTCGACGCGGATTTTATCGACCCGGTGGCCGTCCATCTCCTGCACCGTGAAACGCAGGTCGTGCGAAGTGAAGACGTCGCCTTTGCGCGGAAAGTCGCGTTTGAGTTCGAGCATCAGCCCGGCAAGGGTTTCGGCCTCGCCCCGGACGTCGGCGAAAACGTCCTCGCCGATGTCGAGGATACGCTCGAAATCCCCGAGGTGGGTCTTTCCCTCGAAAATATAGCTCTTGGCGTCGAGCCGCGTGTAGAAGCACTCGTCGTTGTCGCTCTCGTCGGAAATCTCGCCGACGATCTCTTCGATGATGTCTTCGAGCGACACCAGCCCCAGCGTCGAACCGTACTCGTCGACGACGATGGCCATGTGGACCTTGTTCGACTGGAAGTCGGCCAGCAGGTCGTTGATCTTTTTGTGCTCGGGGACGAAATAGGGTTTGCGGATCAGCTGCTGCCACGCGAAATCGCCGCCGTTGTTGATGTAGGGCAGCAGGTCCTTGACGTAGAGCGTCCCGCGGATATTGTCCACATCCTCCTCGTAGACCGGGATGCGCGAGAAGCCCGATTCGATGATCGTCCTCTTGACCGTCTCGTAATCGGCCGTCATGGAGAGCGCCGTGATGTCCACACGGGGTTTCATAATCTCCTGCACTTCGGTATTGACGAAGTTGACGATGCCCGAAAGCATCACGTGCTCCTCGGGGCTGGAACTCTGCGTCATGTCGACGGCGTCGGCCAGTTCGTCGAGCGAAATCTCGCTCTTGTGCGCGGCCTTTTCGCTGATGCGGCTGCTCGTGCGGACCAGCGCATAGGAGAGCGGATAGAAAACCCACCGCAGCACCAGCAGCGGACGGGCCACCATCGAGGCGAAGCGCAGGGGAATCGTCTGCGCCAGCACTTTGGGCAGTATCTCGCCGAAAAGCAGCAGCAGGAAAGTCACCAGCACGGTCTTGAACAGGAACTCGAACCGCAGGAAAGTGAAGACCGAGTCGATGATCCCGGCCGTGAGGATGACGATGCAGATATTCACCAGATTGTTGACCACCAGGATCGTGGCCAGCAGCAGGTCGACGTTCGCCAGCAGCCGCAGCATGGCGGCGGCCGATGCGCTTCTGCGGCTCTGCAAATGACGTATATCATTGTGCGAGAGGGAGAAAAAAGAAGTCTCGGCCCCCGAAACGAGCGCCGAAACACACAACAGGCAGAGCGTCACCGCGCAAAGCACGGCGATATGGGGTGAAAACCCGTTGAACGTAATCCAGGAATGCGCGTCTTCCAAATTGAAAATCGGTTAGTTAATCGAATAGCGAGCCGCCCTGCGACTCCTCTTTCTGCGCCTGGGCATCGGTCGTATCGTCCTTCAGCACCTCCTTGCGGCTGCCGGGGACGCGCACGATGAACTTCGAGTTGCGCGACTGGTAGGCGGGTTTGGCCAGCAGGGTGTCGATGTTGCTGTAACGGGTCGGCTTGGCGCCGAGCATCACCAGTTCGGGCTGACGCTGGGCGGGTTTGGGGGGCAGGGGTTTGATCGGCTCCAGCACGGGTGCCGCGGCGGACGTCTCCTTGACGGCCGGTTCGACGGTGCGGACCGGGGGAATGATCTGCTTCATCACGCCGGGCTGCGCGTCGCCTTCGAATCCCGTGGCCACGACCACCAGCTCGATGAAATTGCCCAGCTGCGGCTTCTCGCTCGTACCCCAAATGATGTTGGCGTTGTGGATCACCCCGTTGTCGTCCTGCACGCTGGCGTGGGCCTGAATATACTCCAGAATCTGCACCACCTCCTCGTACATCAGGGCGTCGGCGTCCGACACCGAAATATTCAGCAGGATGTTCTTGGCGCCCGAAATCAGGTTGTGATCCAGCAGCGGGGAGCGCAGCGACGCTTCGGCCACCGCCTCGGCGCGCTTGTCGCCGTCGGCCGTAGCCACGGCCATATGCGCCCGGCCGCTGTTGCGCATCACCTTCGAGACATCGGCGAAGTCGACGTTTACCAGATCGCTCTCGACGGTGATGATCTCCGCGATGCCCTTGGCCGCGGAGGCCAGAATGTCGTCGGCCTTGCCGAAAGCCTGCTTCAGCGAGAGGCGGCCGTAGATTTCCAGAATGTTTTCGTTGTTGATGATCAGCAGCGAATCGGTGTTCTGGCGCAGCTCCTCGATACCACGGAACGCCTGTTCGTAACGGATCTTGCCCTCGACGGCCAGCGGCGAGGTGACGATGGCCACGGTCAGCAGCCCCATCTCCTTGGCCAGCTTGGCGATGACGGGCGATGCTCCCGTGCCCGTTCCGCCGCCCATGCCGGCGGTGATGAAGAGCATCTTCGTACCGGCCTCTTCGAGCACCTGACGGATTTCGGGCAGCGACTCGACGGCCGCGCGGCGGCCGTTCTCCGGATCGTTCCCGGCTCCGAGACCTTCGGAGCCGAGGCGGATCTTCCGCTCAACGGGGCTTTTGTCGAGCGCCTGCTGGTCGGTGTTGCAGACCATGAACGTAACGCCCCTGATCCCGAGGTTCCACATATGGTTTACGGCATTGCCCCCTGCGCCGCCGACGCCGACCACCGTAATGATCGAGCCGTCCGTGCGCGGGACCTTGATTTCCGACATCAATTCGTCTGTCATATCCTTTGATTCTTTATCTCCTTAACTCAATTTATTCCGGAATTCCGTCACTCCATGGGGGTGTCCTCTCCCTCGAAAACCCGGCCAACCCAACCCGAAACCTTTCGGGACAGTTCACCCCATACGCCCTGCAAAGTCTCACCGTCGCCGGCCATCACAGGCTCTTCCCGCCCTTTTTCCGGGATTTCCGGGCGTTCGGGATTTTCCGACACGGCAAAAACATGCGCCCTCGTCCGTGACGGACCATCCTCCCATCCGGCAACGCCGGGATTCGTATCCGGGACCTCGAATCCCGTAGCTATAATCACCAGTTCCAAAGTACCCGACTCCATCTGCGGATTGATACTCGTCCCCCAAATGATATTGGTTTCACTCAATCCCACATTCTTCCGATCGCCATTGGCATAACGCTGAATAAGGTCCAGCACCTGCTTCACCTCCCGGGTTTTCAGTTCATCGGAGTCCGGAACCGAAAAATTCAACAGGATATTTTTCGCCCCGGTAATCTCCTGATGACCCAATAACGGGGAGCAAAGCGACGCTTTCAGAACCTTGTCGACCCGGTTTTCACCGCATGCCGAAGTCACGCTCATATGCGCCCGGCCGCAATTGCGCATCACTTCGGCCACATCGGCGAAGTCAACGCCCACCAAGTCGCTTTCCCGGGTCACGATCTCGGCAATTCCCCGCGTAGCTGTGCTCAACACATCGTCGGCGCGGCTGAAAGCCTCATGCAGCGGAAGATCGTCATAAGCCCGCACCACGTTGTCATTGTCGATCACCAACAGCGCATCGACATTCTGCTCCAACTGGGCGATAGCCTCCATGGCCTGTTTCCAACGCCGTTTTCCCTCGCTCACCAGCGGCGAAGTGACAATACCTACCGTCAGCATTTCCATCTCCTTGGCCAGTTTGGCGATGACCGGAGCCGCTCCGGTTCCGGTTCCTCCGCCCATGCCGGCGGTAATGAACACCATCCGGCAACCCGATTCCATCAGATAACGGCGGATGTCCTCCAACGAAGCGATCGCCGCATCCCGCCCCCGTTCGGGACGGTTTCCGGCCCCAAGGCCTTCGGTCCCGAGGCGGACCTTATTGCTGACGGGATTGATATTCAAAGATTTCCGGTCTGTATTGCAGGCCAGATAGGTGACGCCTTTCACTCCCGCATGCCACATGTTAGACACGGCATTGCAGCCTGCGCCGCCCACGCCGATCACCATAATCAACGAGGATTCGTCCCGCGGAACCTGTATCTCTGCCATCAATTCGTCCATCGCCTTCCGTATTCCCCGGTATGTCTAAATCTCTTCGTCCTCGGCGGCCGAGAAACTCTTATTGATTTTGTCGAAGGTCTTCTGGAAGATCGACCCCCAGTCGCGCTTGCGCTTGGGTTCGATCCCCGGGGCCTCCTCACGTTCCGCAGCGGCATCCTCCTCCGCCTCTTCCGCCGCCGGAGTGCCCAAGGGAGCGATCATCCGCTTGAATTGATTACCCAAAGTGTCATCTGCTACCGGAGGATCCTGCGGCCCGAAATACATCATTCTGAAATTATCCGTCTGCAAATAACGCCGATTATCTGTCTTTCCATCAAAACTCGGATTTAGTTCCTCCTTCTGCACCGGATAGTTATACAGATTGTCCAGATAAACCGCCTCTACAAGATTCTTCTCCTTATCCTGTACATAAATGTCTTTCCACATCAACGGTTCCTTTGTCTCCACCTTGGTATAGACATACCCGTATCCTGCTTCATCGAACACACATTTCGCACTGGCCATTTCCCCGTCCGGATACGAGGGATATGTGAAAAGCATCGTACGGCTAGTGATGGCTTCTTCCTCTCCCACCTGTCCCTCACCGCTCCGAGTAGCAATGCCCAGCCCTCCGGTAGCGGCACAAACCATGACCGGTTTGTTTCCGTCTACGTCGCTTTTCATGCCAACGCCCGGCTCATCGGCACAAGCTGCCGTCCACAGCAGCAAAACTGCCGCCATACATATTCTCGCTTGGATATAATATCTGTTTCTCATATCGTTCCTATGGTTGTGTTTTGGGTTTGACGGGCACCAACTCCATGTCTACCTCGGCTTTGCTCCACGGCTCCAATATCGCCGTCAGTACCACCACCTCGTGGGTGACGGCATCGATGGCCAACGACAAGTTCAGTCGATGCCCAGCCTTTAAAGAAATCTCCGCCTTATTGGGCACAAATTTATACAGTGTGGTACCTTCGTTACCATCGTTTCTCTTTACGTTAAAATAGAGAAAGTCTTTTCCCTCGTTCAACAAACTCTGCTCCGGCACGATGGCCTGAAAGAGGTATTCCTGATAGCGTGCTTCCGTATCGTCCGTTTTGACCGGAGAAACCGTGCGCCGCATGATAACGTTCTTTCTCCTATCAGAACCGGCCTCGGTCTTGTCATCGGCATCCGACACACGGACAGTGCGCCGCCCGTCGTTGTCGATGACCTCCGAATAGCTCACTTCGTATGCCCGCAACATACTGCGCAAATAGGCACTCTGCACCGCTTCCGGTGGGAAAGGTCCCTCTGCCGGATTGTCTCCCACAGGAAGTTTCACCTTCACCTGCACCATGGCAAACGCATGATGGAAGGTGAGGGGTACCCTTTTGCCGCGCTCGCTCAAGAGCTGACGCCGATAGGCTATCAGCATATCGGCCTCATCCAACGCCCCCTCTGCACTCTGGTCATCAGGCACTTCGTCCAGATAATGCTTGCCGGGAAAGTGTACGGCCTCGAAAGGGAAATAAATGGAAGTCGGGACAAGCGTAAGCCAGTTGAAGCCCTCCCCCTCCGCTGCAGAAAACTTATAAGGATATTCGTCGGGGCCTACAGTATCGTTCGTATGCGTATATCTATAGGTATAATAGTTTCCATACTCGTCCTTAAAGTTCGGCTGAGAATAATTCACCGGACAGTAGACGCGGATTTCATCGCCCTCATGAAAATATTCGGACTCATAAAGCGCATTCTCCCCTTGGCCCACTATGGCCCGGAAATGCACACCCGAATCCTCGCTCTCCGACACCGCCATCTCTTCGGGAGAGGTGCAAGCCCCGAACAGCAGGAACCCTATCGGTATGATATATTTCAGTTTATCCATAATCCTTACCATCTTTATTGTTATATGCCGCCCGGCGTCACTTCTTCCCATCCTCCGTCTACCGGTTTGTCGTCTATCCAGGTGGTCACCCTTACGTCCAGAGAGTTGTCTCCCGGTTCAGGCCATTGTCTGACTCTCGCCTTGATTACCACATGCGTGCCGCGTACCAACGATTCCAGATTGGGCAGCTTGGCCGACACCGATACGGGATTTTGATCCGCACCCTCCTCTGTTTTGCGGATCTTCAACGTCAGATAATACTCCTGCACATTATTCTCCTGTGCCTTCCCTTCCTTTACATTGCCCAGGAACTTGGTTTCATGCAGATAATAAGTATTTTCGTCGGCTTTTGGCTGCCCATCATCATACTTAATAGCTATAGGCTTTTCATACACATAGCTATAACTGTGAAATTCGGATTCCGCCGGCACTTCATAATTTCTCACCCATTCCTGTGCGTCTGTCGTCCCGGCCAGGTTCACCAATTTGTCCCACTCGCTGTCGTTCATGCGAGGCACCAGATACGATGCCTTGGCCAACTGGTCTATCTTCCATTCCAACACCTCCATGGGAACAGCATTATCCCCGTTCTCATAGCTCAAGGAGAATTTCACGGGCACATAGGCCAGTTCCACAGTCACTTTCGTGAGGTAGACATGCGTGGCCCGAGTGACAAAATCCTCCATTCCGTTATCCACCGAAAGCGTGATGTGCTCCTTGCGCGAAGCGATAGGAACCTTGCCATGTTTGGAGAACGGGAAGTTTCCGGTGCCGTCGGTCAGCTTCAAGCTGTCCAGCTCGGTTATCATTTCCGCTCCCGGCAGCGTGACTATATCTTGAATCAGTTCTTCCGAGTTGGCCAGGGCATACAATATCTTTTTGCCCACCGTTGTCATGATGCCTTCCTTTTTATATTCATACAGGAAACGGCTATCTTCGGGGACACTGTAATTTTCGACGTCCATCAACTCGTTGAGCTCTACGTTCTTAGTTTTTTCATCCAACAGAATGACGCGCAGTTCCTTCACCTTTTCACAATCGGGCACATCCCTTGTCGGTGCGGAGAGTGCGACATTCAGTTGCATTACAACGGACTGCGGCACACGAGCATACGCATCGTCAAATCCGGGCTCTTCTACGGAGTCCTTGCAACTGCCCAACAGCAGGGCCATCCAAAGAATACCCCAAGACAAACTGCCATACAGGAAATTATGAACCATTGTTTTTCTCATTGCCTTTTATCGGTTGTATCAAATTTCTACTGACTGGTTACGGACCCGCCGACTCTGCACGCCCACAGTCACATCCACATAAGCCCAACGGTCTCCCACAAGGAAGAAGCAGAACTTGTAGTTATATTCACGGTCAAGGTATTCTTGCACCTTGTAGCTCTGTTCGGCCGTATTGCGGCCCGACACCAATCTTTATTATATATAAGAAAGATCAAAGTTCCTCGAATTGCACCCTCACGCTCCAATTCAACACACTGATGCCGATGTTCACGTAAGCCAGCTCGCCCCCCTTCAGGAAGAAGTCCATCTGGTAATCGTACCCCCTGTCCAGAAATTCCTGAGGCGAGTAACGGTAGATTTCCTCCGAGCTGCGCAGGCGGGACAACATGTCGGGCAAGTTCACCCGTACGATTTCGTTGCCGTTGCGCTTGTCCGTAATGGACAACACACCATCGTCCGCCGGATCCTCATGGTACATGATGCGGGATGTCATGAAGTCCGCATGGGCTATCTTGCCCATAACGGCATCCGTATCGTCCGAAGCGGCACGCACCGGCGTACGGTCGTCCGTATTCCACGTGTCATGGGGTTGGTAAACCACTGGCCCCATACTCTCGTCCACCGAGTTATCCCAACGAAGCTGCATGTTGCGGTCCACAATTTTCATATCGTAATTCTCCACGTCCATATCCGTAGGGTCATCCAATTCACGGAGTGACACGTTAATCTTCTTTGTGTTGCGCATCAAAGAGATTTTATGGTAAGTGGGACGCTGTCCGAACACTTCCACCGGGGTACATTCCATACCGTGCCATACCGTGTCGAGCGGCAGACCGCCGTTGTCCACCCAATTCAACGTTCCGCCGGAAAAAGTACGGGATTCGCACTCCAAATGCACGCCCACCTCACACAGGGAATCACCGGACTCGGGCAAAGCCCTCAGAAAGCGGGCACGGTCTGAAGCAAGCATGTCGTCATAACAACATTGCCCTGCCAATACCAGAAATTGGTAACGACCCGGTGCCAGGTCCATGTGCATGGCATAAAGCGGGTCGGCCAAGGGACGGTAGTCCCCCTCGTTCTTCACCTCACGGCAGGTCACATAATGCCCCGTTTCGTCAAACACATACACGCTCACCGCCCCCACGTGGTCGTTGAACATGTCGGCACGCTGCAGGTTATAGTCATATTTAAACGACAAATACAGCCCTGTAGGACAGTCCTCCGTCTCGTCGTGCATCATGTCGCAGGACACCGTCAAGGCACCGGATATCAACCCGCACCACACTGCAAACCATTTTTTAATCATATACCCCATAAGACTTATCTTTTCGTACTACATTCACATTATTCATTTACTATATGTCGTGGGAGTCCCCTATCGGGACTTGCCTCCTTATGTTCCATTCCGTTGGGTGCGTTTCCTTTTCACCCTGCCTTTAAAACGCACGGTGTCCGCACCGGATGTCTTTCCCGTCGTCGTCCCCAGCCTCAACGGTACCGGCCGCTTCCTTTCACGAAAGCCTTCGGGGAGAGAATTGTTTTTAAAAAGCGGAGGATGCGGCCGCCGAACCGACCGACATGCCCTCCACTATGATTATAAATTAAAGATCTACGTTTTGCTGACGTTTAGCCCAAGAAAGGATATTCACCTGAATCTTCACAAAAGCTTCTTTAGGATCGTCCCATTCGTCTTCAATAGGCGTGATTTCCGGATCACTCGGACTGCTGACAGAAGTCACGCTCAGTTCGTACCAGTTGTTACGGAGTACACCGTAGCGTCCCAAATGCTTTGCTTCAGTATATATCTTTTGTTCACCACTTATCGCATACGGAGTCAAATCGTCACCGAAATGTTTGATCAACGCCTTGTAGTAGCTTTCACCGGCCTTGAAGTACTTGATGGCGCCCATACGTCTGTCGATAGATTTCAGATAGTCACTTGCGACCTCCACGCCTTCTTCCATACGTTTGTTGCCGGTATTTTCTTCTTTCTCATAAGTTTCTTTAGTAACAACCTCCCATTTGTCTTTTTGAGTATCGAAACGCTCATATTTTGTATAGGTTATCGTCCCACCTTCGGCCATAGCATATTTACCACCGGCTTTACCTTCTTCCTCAGTAGGCAGAGTTACCTTCGCGGCATTATGTTTATCAAAAATACCCAACTCCCGACGCTCAGCGTCACTCATGGATTCTAATACTTTCTCCTTCAACATTTCCGTATTGTAGATGGAAGCA
>OLSQ01002818.1_pt1 | contig 12073 bp, 8 predicted proteins | sample 1672561 | NCBI WGS metagenome assembly OLSQ01 (sample SAMEA3136699, study PRJEB25190) | human gut metagenome | biome: human gut; feature: human-associated habitat; material: faeces | place: Austria | collected 2013 | reverse complement strand
ACCGGCAGCACGGCAGGCAACCTCATCCCATTTGCAGGGTATAGGTTCCACGCCAAGTCCCGGTGTTTCTTCCATGATTCTTGCAAGAAATCTGATACGCTCCGGTGAGGTTCCGTGAAGAACGCCACCATGAGACCACCAGAGAATACGATCCGGGCTGAGATAAGTTTCACCGTGTCCCGGATATCCACCACGGCAGAATGCCTCCCAGAATCTTCTCGTCATTTCCTCACCGCTGATATTTCCCCAGCCAAACTGAATGTTGCCCTCATAGCAGATTTCGTCCAGAATTACAGGCTTATGATATTTCTCGCGCCACTCATTTACCAGCTCGGAGGAACGATAGGTCTCCGTTCTCTGGATACTGCAGTGAGTTACCCAGGGCAGGTTATAATCATAGTACGCCTTGCAGTTATGAATGGATCTGAGATGATGATAAGGATCCTTCTCGCAGATAATACCTGCATATCTTTCCCAATCAGAAAGAGTCTTTTCGTGCATCAAATCATACTCATTAGCCAGGGACCACCATACATTTCGGTATGCTGAAAAACGTGCCAGCACATACTTCCAGTAACGGTCATCATCCTCTGCTTTCATCATGGAGAATCCCCATCTGTCATATGGATGCATAACAATCAAATCTGCCTCGATTCCCAGATTCATAAGTGCCTGAATACACTTTTCAATATGCTGGAAATGGGCTGGATTGAATCTGGTAAAGTCCCAGTCATTGCCAGGTGCACAGCCATTATATTCCGCAAAATTACTCTCATTTAACACAGAACTGTCGCAGGGTGTTCCCTCATAAGGATAGGTAATTGGCTCATGAAGATTGTAGTCATAGTGCTTGGGGAAAATACAGAAACGAATCTTATTAAACGCATTTTCTTCCAGAGTTTTCAGTGTCTGTTTCTGTAATTCTTCATTCTGCAGATTCCATACATAGCAGGTAGTTCCGATGCAGTGATAGGGTGTTCCATCCTCATAGGCAAGATAATAGGTACCTGCAACACGAACCGGACCATGGTTGTTCGCAGAAGGAGAAGTTACAGTAAAGCTTCCAGTCAGCATATTTCTGACTGCATATTTTTCTGCTTCCTTCCCACCATCAGCAATTCCAAGCTTATGTTCAGGAACTTCTTTATCCGGCACTTCTTCTCCCACCTTAATCTCAAAAGAAGCCTCAATTTCAAAGGTATACTCGTCTGTAAAAGACGGCATAAATCTTACTTTATAAACACCATCTCCATCATAAAAACCATCTACCGTTTTCTTCTCATTTTTACAGCAAAAAGTGCCTTTGATCCACTGGTCACAGAAAGGATTTCCCTCCTTGGGACCGCTTACAGTCACTTCAAAAATGTCCCATTTTTCTATTGTTTTTGCATAATTTAATTTCATTATTTCGTAATCCTTTCTATTTTTTTAGCTGCACTATGTTCGTTTCAATATAAACCTTTTTGAGCAAAAACCCCCATACTTTCTACTACCATAATACGCAGAAAACATGGAGGTTGCAATATCACTTTATTAAGAAAATGTATGAATTTTTAATCTGCCTAAATACCTTTTCTATTGTTCTTTTCGCGCTTTCATAATCTCAAAATAATCAAAATCCGCATACCGTCTCACCCCTGTCATATCGTGACAGTACATTCCAAAGTGAGCACCGGTGAATCCATCGCTTTGCTCGTCGGTGAGAATGTTGGTGGGGACTTCAGCCAGTTCCTGATAGTCTTTTCCATCCAGGGAGCAGAAGAATTTTGCGTAAAGTCCTTCCTGGGTGGTGATTACGCGCAAGTATACGGGGCCTTCTTCCGGGATGGAGATTGCCGGAATCACATCTTCTACATCAAAGTGATCGCTCTTTATCAAGCGCAGCTTTGCAGGCTTTTTCAAATCAAGTGTCTGGGAGCCAAACTCTTCCTCTCTACTCTTTACCAGAAGGTAGAAATTGCCAGTGTCATACATATAGGCAAGTCCTGCCATTTGTTCTCTGCAGGTCGGAGTAAACTCCACGCAGGTTTCCACCTGAACATAGCGGTCCTGCTGCCGCCGCGCCACCAGACTTACGTTATAGCAGGAATTCAGGGATTCCTGGCCATAGAGGCGGAGATAGCCGGGGCGTTCTGTCAGGCTGGTGTAGCTGTCATAGGGCTGGCGCAGGGAAGTATAGCGCACATCTAAAAGCGCAGAGGTCTTCTTCACTGGCATACTTAACTTTTTATCACATTCTTCGTCCACAGCATTCTTTGCAGTTTCATTATTTCCAGCACTGTCTGCAATTTCTAAATCAAAGTCTTCTTTTCCGTAATCCTTCCCCTCTTCCTCCTGGAAAAGACACTCCGGGATTCCAGTTGGCTCCTCTGTCTCCCACTGTCCAAATCTTCCACCGCAAGCCAGTCTTAACCAACCCTCTTTGTTCCATACCATTTTCTGAATTGCAGTCTCACGACCAAGCACGCACTGTCTGCTCCCCTTCGGCGGTCTTGCACAAAGATGCACCATGTACCACTCCCCGTTTTGAGTGCATACAAGATCTGCATGTCCGCATTTCTGCAGTTCCTCTGGATTTTCCACATCAGAGGTAAGCACCGGATTCCCCGGATCCTCCTCATAAGGTCCCCAGATGGAACGGGATCTTGCCATGGTCGCCATATGCTCATAGCTGGTTCCGCCTTCTGCCATCAGCAGATAATAGTATTCTCCAATATGATAAATATGAGGTCCCTCTGTATAGCCTCGTCCGGTTCCCGGAAAAATATTCTTCGCTTCTCCTACCAGACGCTCCTGTACCGGATCATACTCCTGTACCAGAATTCCCTTGAAATTATTGATCATATTCACAATATACATTTTGCCATCTGTGTCATGAAATACAGATGGATCAAAGCCTGAGCTGTTCAGATAAACCGGTTCCGACCAGCCGCCGCGGATATCCTTTGATTTTACAAGATAATTATGGGTGTTAAAAAGTCCTCCGGTACGGGTTTTCACGTCCGTATAAATCAGCCAGAAGTATTCCCCGTCCCAGGAAATATCCGGCGCCCATACACCACAGGAATCACCCTCACCAACCATATTAAGCTGACTCATTCGGTTCAGCGGCGATGGCAGCTGTTCATAATGTTTCAAATCCTTGGAGTGATAAATCTTCACTCCCGGCCACCATTCAAAGCTTGAATTTGCAATATAATAATCTTCTCCAACCCGTATAATACTTGGATCCGGGCAAAATCCCGGAAGAATTGGGTTCTGAATCATACTATAATCCTCCCATCAGTACAATTAGTTTCTTTTATGACTGAACACTTTCTTCACAAATCCCACTGATCAGCCAGCCTTATATTTTCAATCAGGCAGTGATGTTTCTTATCTTTTTTGTTATAGCCAATTCCAATGGCAAGGATTTTTTCCGTTTTCCTGGCTTCCTCTCCTAATCTGCCGGCAAATTTAAGGACATATTGTTTTTCTTTTATCTGCCCGATTGCCTCTTCAGGAGTATGGTCAATTTTCAGTTCCAGAATAATTCCGGGCAAATCTTTCTGTTCCGGATAAAATATGAAATCAACAAACCCTGTTCCAGCTTTATCCTCTCGCTCCACCCGATAATAATCACGAGCTGAAAGATATACCAAATTAATAATCGCAGAAAGTTCTGTTTCACTATTATAAGATAAAATTGGAGTTTCTGTATTATGCGCAAAGGATAATATTTCTTCCATCACATCCGTTTTCCCCTGTAAGGTAGCCTGTAGCATTTCCTCTGATTTTTTCGCAAGCTTGTAAACGTATCCTAAAGAATTTTCCTTCTGAAGCATCTCATTAAACTGGTCCATCAGCTCTTTATTTGGAATATACACTTTCCCCTGGTAATAACTTAGAAATCCATATACGACCATAGCAGACAATATTTCATCTCTTGTTGTCAGATTCATAGATGTTGCCGCATATTCCCTTATTTTTGCATTTACTCCCTCTCCGGCAATCATAAGCGCCAGGTCGTTGCGAACATCCGCAATGTTATGACGAATATAATAGAAAATCTCATCATAGGGTCCCGAACTCGTCCAGTAACTTCCAAGATTGTTGTTCGTAAGAGAAGCAACTACAGAGCGTGGATTGTATAATTTCTCTCCTTTTTTCGAATAATAGCCATCATACCAGTAACGAAGTCCATTCCTTGTTACTGCTGTCTTTTCCTGGCTCTTCGCGCATTTACAGCAATATTTTTCGTACAGTGTGTCCACTTCTGTTTCCGAAAATCCAAAATCATCGCCGAATTTGGGTTCTGACGCCATAGAATATTCAATAAACATATTTAATTCTGAGCCGCTTGAATACTTGGCAATTGGAAGGATTCCTGTCATATATGCCAAAGAAACATAGGGTTTATCCTTAAGCAACCCCTTAAGAAAAAGCAAGTATGACTTTTTATCCTCTTCTGTCACAAAGGGCATATTAAAAACTGCATCCCACTCATCGAAAACAAATATAAACCTGCTTCCTTTTTCCACAAAAACCTGCATTAAGTCTTCACGAACCGAATTATTTTCCCTAAACGTAATGTCAGAATAAGTCTCTCTGATATCCATTTTAAGATTATTCTTTATCGCTCCAATATAACTTTTATAATTCTCGCACTCGTCATCAACTACGCTAAAATCTATATATATAACATTATGCTGGTTTAGATTTTTGCGATACTCACTGTACCGACTAATATTTAGTTTATCAAATACCTCACTTGCATCCGTATTTTTTCCAAAAAAGGCACCAATCATATTCGCCATGACTGTTTTTCCAAACCGTCTTGGCCTTGTAATACAGATATGGGAATTTCCCTGATTTGCCAATGTAATTAAATCTCTTAAAATGTCTGACTTATCAACAAAGTATGGACGGCAAAATTCACTTCTATATAAAAAATAAGGCGCACTTCCATTCAAATACATTCCCATTGCCTCAGCACCTCCCTGCACGAGCTTATGGTTTAAGTATAACCGCTCTGCATTTTTTTGTACAGTATCTGGCAAACAAAAAGGACTGCAAAATCCCACGTATTCTGCAATCCTTTTCCTATATTTACATACCTCACGCAGAGAAACCAAATTCTAACAATTTATTTTCCGCTTATTTTTCCAGCAGCTCCGGCAGGCACATTGGCTTCTTGCCATCCAGCTCGTCTGCCATATTCAGTGCCAGTACATTCCAGTTGATGAAACCGCCGTTCATAACAGGCTCTCCATTAAATGGGTTGTAGTATTCGTGAAGACTGCCTGTTTTCTCCAGGTCTTCTCCAAGAAGACGCATGGTGCGCTTATACATAATTTCTGCCTCCATGCGGTATCCATAGTTTAGAAGCCCACGGAATACCACATAGTTTGCAACCAGCCAGATCGGGCCAAGCCAGTTGGACGGATTATTGGTAACAGACAGGTCAAACATTTTCTCATCCTTTGAAAGCGTGGTCAGACCGAAGTCAGAACCAAAGGTATCCGGATCAAAAATATGCTTTACCATGTCTGCAGCCTGCTCTTTTGTGGCAATTCCTGCATACATAGGAATAAAGCCAGACCATACACGAACCTTGATAGGCAGTGTTTTCCAGAAAACACCAAGTCCCTGATGGAACCAGTCATATTTTCTGGTCTTGATGTCCACATCAACAGAATAAAAGAAGTGATCCCGCTTATCCCAGCACTCCTGCTGGATTGCACCGATCAGTGCTTCACGTTTATCAAGAAGCTTCTTCGCCTCTTCCGCTTTGCCAAACTGTCTGTATAATCTGGCACCAGCTTCCAGCTCTACGCACATGAAGCTGTTCAGATAGATATTGGCAGTGGAGAATGGCGGACGGCCAAAGGTAGCCGGGTCATTGTCCATACCGATCATAATATCATCCTGCCATACATACAGTCCGCTGTTTTCGTGGAAATAATAGTGATCATAGCAGTCAAAATACTTCGCCACACCGGGAAGAAACTCCTCGGTCCAGGCGTAATCGCCAGTATAATCACTGATCAGGCACATCTGGCTGCAAAGGAAGGGCTTATGCATATTCATAATTTTGCCTTCCTTGTGCCTCATATTCAGATAAGGCTCCGGCCAGTCTGCCACCTCGATCATCATAGGGATATATCCATCCTCCAGCTGATGGTCGAAGAAATTGCGGATATTTCCCTGTGCATGCTCTATAATTTTGGGCTTCACAGACGGATCCTGGTAAGAATCCGCCAGATTCAGAAAGCCGTATACGGACCAGTAGGTATCCCAGTCCCATACATTTCCATCGTAAACGGAACCTGGATCAATAAACGGATAACGGATAAAGCTTCGCGGATTCTTAAGCACATCCTCCGTGTGAGACATTACAAATTTTTTTAATTCCTGTCTATACTGCTCTGTCCTTTTATCTTCCATAAAATCAACCCTTTACAGCTCCGGCTGTCATACCTTCCATCAGTTTCTTATTCAGTGCCATGTACAGGATCAGAAGTGGGAATACACTCATGGATACAGAAGCGAAGATTGCACCCCAGTTCTTGGAACCAAACTCATCAGAGAAGTACAGAAGTCCTGTCTGAACAGTCTTCAGTGCGGAATCGCTGATGAATGTCATGGAAAACAGAAGGTCGTTCCATTTGAAGAAGAACTGAAGAACCAGTACGGTTACAATAGAGTTCTTCATCAGTGGTGTCACAATGTGCCACATCAGTCTGTAAATACCGCAGCCATCAATAACGGCAGCCTCCATAATGTCATCCGGGAAGGAACGAAGATATCCCTGAACCAGATAAATGGACAGTGACAGACCGAATGCTATGTACGTAATGATCAGACATGTTCTGGTATTTAACAGGTTTGATCTGCTGTAAATCTGGAACAGCGGGATCAAAGCGATTGCTACCGGAATCATGATACCAAAACGGAAATACTGTGCAACTGCATTTCTGAATTTCCATTTCATCTTTGTTACAGCAAAACCAACAGTTACTGAGAAAAATACAATAAATACAAGTGCCACTAATGTAGTGATCAAACTGTTCTTAAAGAAAGTGGACATATGTCCTCTTGTCCATGCATCAGAGTAGTTCTGGAAATAGAAACCATCATTTAATGCATAAGCTGGCTTTTCACTCCACTCAGCCTGTTTCTTGAAGGATGCGGTAAGCATCCAGAATAATGGGTAAATCTCAATTATGCAAAGAAGGAAAATTACAATTCCCCGAAAAACTGCTTTTACTTTTTTCATAATATTTCCTCCTTTCAGTCTTTTACATCAAATTTATTGATAACAAGAGAGCCCACTACACAGATCAGGAAGATTACGATAGCGATAACACTGGCGTAACCAACCTTGTTGTAGGTAAATGCAACGTCATACATATACATGGACAGTGATTTTGTTGCGCTTCCAGGACCACCCTTGGTAAGAGCCATAGCAGACTCGAACATTTTTACAGTTCCGGAGAAGCTGAATACAAGGCTGGTAATTACCATCGGACGAAGAAGCGGAAGAAGAATGTTTTTAAATAACTGCCATCCACCGCAGCCGTCGATTCTGGCTGCTTCCAGGATATCATCAGAGATATCAAGGAGTGCTCCATAGAAAATTACAGAATAGAATCCCATGGCTACCCAGATATCCATTACGCACAATGCCCAGAGAGCTGTGCTGGACTGGCCGATCCATGGCTGAACAAGGTTTGTAAAACCAAGAGAGTCAAGCAGGGAGTTTAACAGACCATAGTTTGGCTGGATCTCATAAATCTTAGCAAACAGCTGACCTACTGCAACAGTAGGAAGTACTACCGGGAAGAAAACCAGGGTTCTGACGATGGTTTTGCACCTCTTCAGCCAGAATTTAAACATCAGGGAAAGTAAAAGTCCCATTCCAACCTGGCCAACAGTTACTACTAATACATATTTACAGTTTACTGTTAATGCATTCAAAAAGTTCTTGTCCTTAAAAAGCCTTGCATAGTTGTCAAGACCTGCAAATTCCCACTGAAGTCCCGGGCTGCCGCTGAAGAATGAGTAGTACAGTGACCAGACAACCGGTACCATTACAATAATGGTGTAAATAATCAGTGCCGGAACTACGAAAAGGGATATCGCTTTCTTATTACCTAATACCTTGTTCATAAAATTCCTTCCTTTCTGTGTCAAAAACCATTAAAATTTCGAATTTTTTCAACAAAAACGGGAGTGTCTGCTGGCAAACACTCCCATTTGAAGTTCAAAGCTTATATTGCCAAAGCTGTTACTTACTGCATGTCATATACATCCTGGATGGACTGCATATATTCTTCGCCAGTCATTTCGCCGTTTAACAGAGGCTGTACATTTTCCTGAGCTGTCTTGGAGATTTCGCTAGGCATTTTTGCTTCCCACCATGCAAATCCTTCTGTGGATTTGTCGATCTCGTCAAGAACAAGCTTGGTGTAGTTATCCATATCATCTGCTGCAACATCATAGGTGTAACCTTTAACAGTTCCCTGCTCTTCCATAGCTACGTTTCCGATGTTCTCCATGAAGTATTTCAGGAACCAGCCAGTAGCCTCATCATATTTGTCGTTGTCAAGTGCAAGGATGTTACCACAGTTCATAGAGTAAGAAGTAGCGGAGCTGATGGACTCATCTGCAACTGGGATGTTGAAGAATCCGATTCCGTCCTCACCTGCCGGGTTCTGGGAATCATCTGTCAGGTTCTGTGTAAACCAGAAACCATTGTAGAAGATAGCTGCTTTACCGCTCATCAGCATAGAACCTGCTGTGTTCATATCAACTGTTGTGATACCTTCTCCGAAGTATCCTTTCTCTGCCCACTCTGCAATCTTATCAGCTGCTGCAACAAGTTTCTCATCTGTGTAAGGAACTTCGCCATCAGCTGCTTTTGTCATAATGTCGTTTCCTGCGGTTCTTACTGCATATGCATTGATCAGACGGGTTGCACCCCATTTGTCAGATCCACCAGTTGTAAGAGGCTGGATACCTGCATCGGAAAGCTTCTGAAGAACCTCTTCGAACTCATCCCATGTAGTAGGAACTTCGCATCCTGCCTGCTCGAACAGAGCTTTGTTGTACCAGAAGCCTTCTACGTTCAGTCCAAGAGGAAGATCATAAAGATCATCTGTTCCGGATAATCCTTTCAGAAGCTCAACAGCACCGCTGTTTAAATAATCTGCTGTTCCGATCTCGTCAACAGCTTCTGTAATATTTTTAACCTTTCCGGAATCAATGAGAACGCTGAGCGGAGCACCTGCTTCGTAAGCGAACAGATCCGGAAGATCATTGGATGCTGCAAGTGTAGCGATTTTCTGCTGAAGGTTGTCAGAAGCAACCATCTCATATTCCCATGTGAAATTCGGGTTTACATTTTTCTGGTAGTCTTCGCAGATCTTGTTTAACAGCATACCATTATCATTATCTTCTGCCCAGATGGTAAGGATTTTGATGTTTTTCTCAAGCTGTGGATCCTCTCCTGAGTAGTCTGCTGCAAATGTAGGAACTGCAAACATTGTGCTTGCGGTTAATGCTGCCATTAAAATAGCTAATGCTCTCTTTTTCATTATAAATTCCTCCAGAATTTTTCAAAATTATTGAACTTTGTTATAATTTACTCTTGATAGCCATTTACTTTTCGGTCACGTTTAATTTGTTTTTTTTGTATCCCCGGGAAATATCTTATGGTTATATAATACCATTGTTCTGTTTTTTTACCAGTGCCTAATTTTTTGGGTAATGTACAGTTTTTTTAGACCGTTTTTTATAAAAAATTCCACTTGTCCAGGCATTCAATTGTGCCAAATATATAAAATGCACATATTCAGCAATCCGAATATGTGCACTTTTGCAAATCCTGTTTTTATCCTTCTGCTTTCCACACATTTCCCTTGTACTCATTGGGAGTCATGCCCTCGTGCTTTTTAAAGATATCACAGAAATATCTGTAATTATTATAGCCCACCATTTCACTGACTTCATTAACCTTATATCCATCCTGCAGCAGCTTCTTCGCCTTTTTTATACGAAGGTCCGTCAGATATTTCACATAAGATGTGCCAACCTCTGTTTTAAAAAGGACACTTAAGTACGCCGTGCTCATTCCGGCTCTGTCTGCAAGCTCACTAAGTCCGATATCCTGATCATAATGCTCGTCCAGATAAGTAAGAAGCTCCAGGATAACTCTGTGTTTGCTTCCGGTCTGGTCTGCAGTCAGATGCTTGCTGATATCAGACAGAACGCTTTCCCCATAGGCCTGTACTTCTTCTATGCTCTGGCATTTCTCCATCTCCTGAAAGGAAACAAGAGAGCCCCGTTCCACCTGCTTCTGGCTTTCGATCAGTACGTCGCTGAGCACACAGAGATGCTTGTAGAATTCCCTGCGAAAATCCTGCAGCTCCGGATAAAGTTCCTGCAGGCATCTGATTGCCTGCCGGCATTCTTCCCGAAATGCAGCAGCGTCACAGTTTGTAATACATTTTACACTGCTCTCAAAAATTCTTTCCAATTCCTGAAATTTCTCACGATTAGCCTGTGCCTTACGATTGTCTTCATGGCGGGTCTTCGCCCATTCATCTTCAATTCTGGTAAGGGCATTTTTCAGTTTATCTGCTGTAACCGGCTTATCAATATAGTCTTTTACTCCAAGAGTAAGGGCCCTCTGCGCATACACAAATTCAGAATAGCCGCTGATCACAATAAAATATGTATCCGGACAGTCTTCCTTCGCTGCCTCAATCACAGACAGACCATCCAGCCCCGGAATTCGGATATCCGTAATTACTACATCCGGTTTCTCACTCCGGATCACTTCCAGTCCCTGGATTCCGTCATAAGCAGCTCCCACTACCTCATAATCCAGTTTCAGACGGGAAATTAAAGCCTTTATTCCCTGCACAACTATATATTCATCATCAATTACCACTAAGCGATACATGAAAATCCTCCTTGTATCTGCATTTCCCTATCCCTTATCTTACCGGAACCACAATCGTTACCTTCGTTCCATTACCCGGGCTGCTTTCAAATGTTACACCGTATTTTTCCCCATAATTCAACTTTATACGTTCTATTACATTGCGCACTCCATAACCGTTCTCCAGTCTGGACATATCATCAATTCCCACACCATCATCTTCAATAGTGAAAATCATATTATTCTGCTCCTGCCAGCCGCGAAGGGAAATCTTTCCCTTTCCAATCTTCGGCTCCAGGCCGTGATACATGGCATTTTCAATAAATGGCTGAAAAATAAAGGTAATCGTTTCACGCTGAAGAATTTCCCTGCTGATATCCACAAACAGTTCAAAACGATTATTATAGCGCATATTCTGAAGCTTCATATATCCCTGCATCCATTTCACAGAATCCGCAACTTTAATATATTTGCTTCCATTATTCAGCGCCAGCTTAAAGTTATCAGAAAGTGCTTCTACCATTTCTGCCATCTGGTCATCCCCATGCATGATTGCAACAAAGTACAGAGAATCCAGTGTATTATAAAGAAAATGGGGATTGATCTGGGACTGAAGCAAAAGCAGCTCTGCTTCCCGTTCATTCAGCTTCACTGCCATAAGATGCTCGGAAAGCTCCAGGTTCGTATTGACCATTTCCTTGAATTTCTGTCCGATCCTGCCAACTTCACTGTAATCAAACTCTTCTGTAATGTGACGCTCTCCCTCCCCAACCTGCGCAATGGTATTTTCCAGCTGCTTCAGGGGATGGCTGATGGTTCTGGAAATGATTCGTGCCATGAAAAAACCCACTACAAGAACACAGCCGGCTACCAGAAACGAAGTCAGACGGATATTTTTGCTCTCTTCACTGATCTCATTTTTTTCCACTACATTTACAATATGCCAGCCTGTAGTAGAATTGGTGACAGAAGAAAACAGATACAGATGGTTCTCTCCCGGATTCGAATAGGATTGCATAATTGCATTCTCCTTTTCCTCATTTCCCGCAAAATAAACCAGCTGATCATCCTCATCTACGACCATAAAGTTACTGGAATCAAAGCTTTCATTGCCCATAACAAAGGATTTTCCCAACAGCTTCTGGC
>OLSQ01002810.1_pt1 | contig 12091 bp, 8 predicted proteins | sample 1672561 | NCBI WGS metagenome assembly OLSQ01 (sample SAMEA3136699, study PRJEB25190) | human gut metagenome | biome: human gut; feature: human-associated habitat; material: faeces | place: Austria | collected 2013 | reverse complement strand
GCAGACAATTCGTAAAGGCAATGGCAGCAATGAGCGCCGCATCCATGCTGGCAGCCTGCGGCGGCAGCAGCGGCAACGGTTCTTCCGGCGGCAAGAAGGCACTGACCTTCCAGATCTGGGACGTTGCACAGAAGGAAGGCATGGAGGCTATGTGTGCGGCCTACACCCAGCAGCACCCGGAGGTCAGCATTGAGGTGCAGGTCACCAGCTGGAACGAATACTGGACCAAGCTGGAGGCCGCAGCCACCAGCAACCAGATGCCGGATATTTTCTGGATGCACACCAACGAACTGCTGAAATATGCCGACAACGGGATGCTGGCAGATTGCACCGACATTGTGGAGAAGGACAAGTTCTCGGAGGTCTCGCTGTCCAACGCCATGGGCTCCAATGGTACCCTGTATGCAGTCCCCAAGGACAAGGACACGGTTGGTCTGGTGTATAACAAGGAGATGTTCGATGCTGCCGGTGTTGCTTACCCGGACGAGAACTGGACTTGGGACGATCTGGTCAGCGCATCCGAGAAGATCTACGCTGCCACCGGCAAGTACGGCTATATGGCATACGCCGATGACCAGCTTGGCTACTGGAACTTTGTGTATCAGGCTGGCGGCTACATCCTGAACGAGGACAAGACCAAGGCGGGCTTTACCCAGCCTGCCACCGAAAAGGCAATGAAGTTCTACATCGGTCTCCAGCAGAACGACTGGTGCCCGGACCAGACCTACTTTGCCGAGACCGCTCCCGGCACTGCATTCTTCTCCGAGAAGGGCGCAATGTTCCTGGAAGGCGACTGGAACATCCTTGCCGAGCTGCAGAACTACCCCGAAATGGTGGGCAAGTGGGATGTGGCTGTTCTGCCCAAGTGCCCCGACCCGGAAAGCGGAGACGGCCGTGCGACCATCTCCAACGGTCTGTGCTACGCTACTGCTGCCAGCAATAAGAATCTGGATACCGTGAAGGACATCCTGAAGTTCTTCGGCAGCGAGGAGGGCCAGCGCATTCAGGGCGAAAGCGGTGCAGCCATCCCTGCCTATCAGGGTCTGGAAGATACCTGGGCAGGCTGCTTTGCAGAGTATCCCATCAATATCCAGTGCTTCATCGACATGTTTGAGTACAGCGTCCAGAGCGTCAACAACGCCTCTCGCCCGGAGTGGAAGAGCAAGGTCAATGATGAACTGCTGAAGATCTACGCAGGTACCGAGGATATCGAAACCGGCCTGCAGAAGATGCAGGACATCGTGGATCAGGCCAGTGCGGGCTGAAAATGCAGCTTGGGAGGAACCAAATGAAAAGCACATCAAAACTGGGTCGTGATGGGCGTTTCTGGGGGCTGGTCATGATAGCTCCCACCATCATCGGTCTGATGATCCTGAATATTATCCCGTTCTTCCAGACCATCTACATGAGCTTTTCCAAGACGAAAGCCTTTGGAGCCTATCAGTTCTGCGGTCTGGAAAACTATCTTGAAATGTTCCGCAATGCGGAATTCTGGAAGGCAAACTGGAACTCCCTCTACTTCTGCATCCTCACTGTGCCGGTGGGCGTTTTTCTGGCACTGATCGTGGCGGTACTGCTGAACGCAAAAATTAAGGGCAAGACCGCCTTCCGCGCCATCTTCTTCCTGCCCATGGTGGTGGCTCCTGCTGCGGTAGCGATGGTCTGGAAGTGGATCTTCAATGCGGAGTACGGCATTCTGAATCAGGTTCTTGGCGCGAACATCCGCTGGCTGACCGATCCCAAAATCGTTCTGGTCACCTGTGCCATCGTTTCCATCTGGAGCTCCATCGGCTACGATGCCGTGCTGCTGCTGTCTGGCATCCAGAACATTTCCCAGTCCCTGTATGAAGCCGCCGAGCTGGACGGTGCATCCAAGATCCGCCAGTTCTTCAGCATTACGCTGCCCATGGTGTCGCCCACCCTGTTTGTGGTGCTCATCATGCGCCTGATGGCTTCCCTGAAGGTCTACGATCTGATCTACATGATGGTGGAGCAGACGAACCCTGCGCTGACCAGCGCACAGAGCCTGATGTATCTGTTCTACCGCGAGAGCTTTGTTGCCGGCAATAAGGGCTACGCATCGGCCATTGTGGTGTGGACCGTGCTGCTGATTGGTCTGGTCACGCTGGTGCAGTTCATCGGTCAGAAGAAGTGGGTCAATTACGAGGTGTAAACTATGAATGCCAGTCTGAAAACCAGAAAGAATGTTGTAACGTTCTTTACCTATCTGGTCTTGATCCTCGGCAGCATCAGCATGATCTTCCCCTTTGTATGGATGGTGCTCACCAGCTTCAAGACGCAGGCCGAATCTATGGCGATCCCGCCGCAGATCCTGCCCTCCCATTGGAATCTGGACAGCTTTGTCAAGGCATTGCAGAGCCTGCCCTTTACCAACCTCTACATCAATACGGGTCTATTGATCCTGTTCCGTGTGATCTTTGCAGTGGTGTTCAGCTCCATGGCGGGCTATGCCTTTGCAAAGCTGGAATTCCCCTGCAAAAAGCTGCTGTTCAGTCTGGTGCTGATCCAGATGATGCTGCCGAGCCAGATCTTCATTATTCCGCAGTACCAGATGCTGGCAAAGATGGGGGCCACCAACTCCATCTTCGCGCTGGTGTTCCCCGGTCTGGTCAGCGCTTTTGGCACCTTCTTTTTGCGGCAGGCGTATCTGGGCATCCCCAACGAGATCGCAGAGGCAGCGTATCTGGACGGCTGCAACAAGTGGCAGACCTTCGTCAAGGTCATGCTGCCGCTGACCGGCCCCAGCATGGCGGCACTGGCCATCTTTACGGCGGTGTTCGCTTATGCCGACCTGATGTGGCCGCTGATCTGCAACACCGATCTGAACATGATGACCCTGTCTGCCGGCCTTTCCACCCTGAACGGTCAGTACACCACCAACTTCCCGGTGCTGATGGCAGGCAGCCTGCTGGCCATGATCCCCATGGTGATCTTGTACCTGATCTTCCAGAAGCAGTTTATTCAGGGCATTGCCATGACCGGCGGTAAATAAGCAATTCACATTTCTCCTTCATCATAGCCGACAGGCGGGTAGCCGTTCCGACACGACCGCCTGTCTGTCGGCATTTCTCTTAAGGCAACACCGCACAATTCCCGCCTTACGGCTTAAGCACCACTCCGGCGGCTGCGGCACGGCATCTGCGTTGCCAAAATGCTCGATAATACACAAAGTATTATCTGCGCTTTTGGCTTAGCATCTGCCGCACCTCACTCGCCGTATCGGCACTTAGAATTATGCGGTATTGCCTTAAAAATAATCTCGTTGAGGTATAGGATCCATGAGTATTCGATTTGATTCCGAGACCCGCATTTTTGTATTGGAGACTGCCCATACCAGCTACCACATGAAGGTGGATGCGCTGGGGCACCTGTTGCATCTGTACTACGGCAAAACCATCGGCACCGGGGACCTGATGCAGCTGTATCCCCGCACAGACCGGGGATTTTCGCCGGATTACTACGCTTACCGCACCCACCGGGGCATTTCCCCGGATCTGCTCCCGCAGGAGTATACCGGCTGCAACGTGGGCGATTTCCGTCTCTCCTGCCTGACGGTGGCCGACAGCCGTGGCGCCTTTGGCGCAGACTTTACCTATGTGAGCCACACGGTGGAGGCGGGCAAATATCAGCTGACCGGTCTGCCCTGTGCCCACGCAGAGGAAAACGATGCCGAGACCCTGATCGTCCGCATGCAGGACGAGGCCACCGGTCTGACGCTGGAGCTGCTGTACGGCGTGTTTGCACAGCAGGATGTCATCACCCGTGCGGCGCGGCTGACAAACCACGGAGATACCCCACTGCGGCTGGACAAGGCGGCATCTGCCTGTCTGGATCTGCCCTTTGGCAGATGGGATCTGCTGCATTTCCACGGCAGACACGCTATGGAACGGCAGCTGGAGCGGGAAGCTGTGGGCACCAATATCCAGACCATTTCTTCGGTGCGGGGCAGCTCCAGCCACCACAATAATCCCTTCCTGATCCTCTGCCAACAGGATGCAACTGAGACCAGCGGTGCCTGCTACGGGGTGATGATGGTCTATTCCGGCAGCTACCAGATGGACGTGGAGCGCTCTCAGACCGGGCTTGTCCGGGTAGTGAGCGGCATTCAGGAGGAACGTTTTGCGTGGAACCTGAAGCCGGGCGAGACCTTTGACACCCCGGAGGTGATCCTCTCCTTTGCGGCAGAGGGTCTGACCCCGCTTTCCCAGCAGTACCACCGCTTTTTGCGGCGCAACATCTGCCGCGGCCCGTGGAAGGACAAACGCCGCCCGGTGCTGATCAACAACTGGGAGGCCACCTATTTTGATTTCAACACCGAAAAGATCGTAAAGATCGCTGAAAAAGCGGCCTCTCTCGGCGTAGAGATGATGGTGCTGGACGATGGCTGGTTCGGCACCCGGAATGACGACAATCAGGGTCTGGGCGACTGGACTGTGAACTGCGAAAAGCTGCCCGGCGGACTGGACCCGCTGATCGGGCGGATCAATGCGCTGGGCATGAAATTCGGCCTGTGGATCGAACCGGAAATGGTCAACGAGAACTCCCAGCTGTACCGCACCCACCCGGACTGGGCGCTGACCCTGCCCGGACGCAAGCCTGCCATGGGGCGCAACCAGCTGGTGCTGGATCTTTCCCGCCCGGAGGTGGTGGACTATCTGGCAGGGGTTATCAACAAGCTGCTGCGGGAGCATCACATTGAGTATATCAAGTGGGATATGAACCGCAGCATGAGCGATGTGTACAGCCGTGCTTTCCCTGCCGGGCAGCAGGGTGAGATCATGCACCGCTATATGCTGGGCGTTTATGCGCTGGCAGAGCGGCTGACGCAGGGCTTCCCGGAGGTGCTGTTCGAGGGCTGCGCAGGCGGCGGCGGACGCTTTGATGCCGGAATGCTGTGCTACTATCCCCAGATCTGGTGCAGTGATGATACCGATGCCATTGAACGGTTGACGATCCAGCACGGCACCTCCTTTGGCTATCCGGTCTGCACCATGGGTGCTCATGTTTCTGCCTGCCCCAACCACCAGACCGGTCGCACTACGCCCATCGACACCCGTGCTGTGGTGGCGATGAGCGGCACCTTTGGCTACGAGCTGGATCTGGGCAAATTGAAGCGCACCGAGTGCACCGCAGTGAAAAACCAGATCAAGCGGTTCAAGCGGCTGAACGACCTGATCCGTGCCGGCGATTATTACCGGCTGACCGACCCGGCAGAAAACGCATATTTCACGGCATGGCAGTTTGCCGCAGAGGACGGCAGCGAGGCACTGCTGAATCTGGTGGTGACCCATCCGCAGGCGAATCCCTTGCCCATCCACCTGTGCTTCCGTGGGCTGGAAGAAGATGCTGTGTATGAACTGGATGGCATCGACTATTTCGGCTCCCGGTATGCCCACGACGTAGAGGACGGCATTCACAAGGGGATGCGGTTCAGCGGCAGCACCCTGCTGTATGCGGGGCTTGTCCTGCCGCAGCTGTTTGGCGATTACCCCAGCGTGCAGCTTCATCTTACGCGAAAAGGATAAAGAAAGATGACAAGTCAAGATAATTTTGCAGTCCGGTTCGCCAAGCACAAGGACGAACTGGAATGGCTGTTCATGGAACTGTACCGAGTACCCGGCAGGGGCAAGTCTGGACGCTCTGGGCGGCGAGTATCACACCCCGGATGGCACTTCTGTCTGGCTGGCGGATGTGGAGCTGGAACCGTATCAGGCACTGCTGGTGCACCGCTGAAAGAAGCAGCCATGGATATTGTAACGATTGGTGAAGTTTTGATCGACCTGACCCCTTCCGCACCGCTACGCTGGATGCTGCCGTCTGCGCCAAAAAGCTGAGCGCTGTCATTGCTTATGACCCGAACTACCGTGCAAACCTCTGGATGAACAAAGAGGATATAGAAACTACAGACGCTCGCTATTCCGCCATACAGATTCATCAGTGACTTCGGCGCATCTGCCCCGGCATACCTCCCCATTACGCAGGGCTTTTTGTCCAACTACGCAATGGAAACGCCCAGTTGCGCAGGATGATTGCAACTCTTTCTTGAAATTGCTATTCTTTTGTCAATCGCCGTATACGAACGGAACAACATACCAAAAGGAGAAGATTTCATGGCAAACAAGGTTTCCAGAAGACAGTTCCTGCACACCGCATCCATTGGTGCGCTGGGGGCTGCTATGGCAGGGGCTCTGGTGGGCTGCTCCGGTTCCTCCGGCAGTTCCAGCACTGCTTCTGCCAGCGGTACTTACACTCCCGGCAGTTATTCTGCCACCTCCAAGGGCATCAGCTCAGACGTTACCGTCACCATGACCTTTGACGCTGAGAGCATCACGGATGTGACCATTGATGTTTCCGGTGAGACCGAGGGCTTTGGCAAGGGCATTGGCGATGAGCTGAAGGAGCAGATCCTCAAGGCTCAGAGCGCCGAGATCGACGGTCATTCCGGTGCGACCATTACCTCGGATGCCGTTAAGGATGCTGTTGCAAACTGTGTGGCACAGGCCAAGGGCGAACCGGTGGTCAGCACCACTCCCGGCCAGAGCACCGCAGAAGGTGAGAGCTGGCGCACCGCTCCCGATGCGATCACCGAATTTGCAAAGGAGTACACCGCCGATGTTGTCATCGTGGGCGGCGGTCAGGCCGGTACGCCGGCTGCCCGTGCCGCTATTGAAGCCGGAGCCAGCGTGATCGTGATCGAGAGCCAGACCGAGGATGCCATGAGCTTCCGCGGCGGCGGACAGATCGGCCACCTGAACAGCGAGTTTTTGGCCAGCAAGGGCATTCCCCAGATCGACATACAGGAGTTTGTTACCGACTGGCAGCTGCGCACCAACAATCGCAGCCGCTGCGGCCTGATCATGGCCTATGCCAAGAACAGCGGCAAGTGCTTTGACTGGATGACCGACAGCTTTACTGCAGAGGAAAAGGACAGCTGGAGTGTACGTCAGTGGCCGCTGAGCAGCAACTACACCCAGAAGAAGAGCGGCATCAGCACCTGGGTGGGCACCCCCACCCTGAACGGTGATGCTTCGCCGGTCAAGCGCTGCATGGAGATCGCCCGCGAGAAGGGCGCAGACTACCACTTTGGCACCAAGGCCTGCCAGCTGATCAAGGACGGCGATGCCGTTGTTGGCGTGGTGGGCAAGGAGGCCGATGGCAGCTACATCAAGTTCACCGCCAAGAAGGGCGTGATCCTTTGCGGCGGCGGCTTTGGCGGCAACGCTGAAATGTGCCGTGACCTGCTGATTGAGATCAGCGACTACTGCTCTGATGATACCGCTATTGGTGGCATGGACGACGATGGCTCCGGCATTCAGCTGGGCTACTGGGCTGGCGGCCGTCTGGAGAGCCGTCCGCTGTCCAGCATGGGCGGTAACTACGTCTACCCCTGCAACAGCCCCGGAGATCCTATTGGCACCACCGCTGCACTGTGGGTCAACTGCCACGGTAAGCGCTACTGCAATGAGGGCTTTGGCGATATTGTGCTTGCAGCTATGGCCGGTGCAAAGGAACCGCAGGGTAAGATTTTTACGGTATTCAACGATACCATCCGCACCGATCTTACCTATCAGGCACCCGGCCACATGGCTGTTGATTATGCCAACGGCGAGGACGAGAAGCTGGATGATATCATGCAGGGTGCCATTGACGGCGGCGATGCCGGCTACGAGGTGACCGGCATGAGCACTGTGACCGTGTATGCCGGCGAGGATGCCCAGCAGCTGGGTCAGCGTCTGGGCTTTACCGGCACCGATCTGGAAAATTTTGTTGCCACCGTAGCGCGCTACAACGAGCTGTGCGAAAAGGGCGTGGACGAGGATTTTGCTAAGGAGCCGGTGCTGCTGCGTCCGCTGAACGGCAAGCATATCTTTGCCTACGGTGCTGAGAAATCCATGGGCAGTATGCTGGTGACCACCGGCGGCCTGTTGACCGATGATAACAGTCAGGTGCTGGGCGAGGACTTTGAGCCGATCAAGGGTCTGTTTGCAGCTGGCAACAACTGCGGCGGCCGCTTTGGCTTCCAGTATTCTACCTCCATCCCCGGCGAGAGTCTGGGTCTGGCCAACACGCAGGGCATGATGGTTGGTCAGTACGTTGCTGCACTGTAAAAGCGGCATTTCTGAGCGTTTTTCTTTTTTCTTCTTTTTCAGGAGAGCTGCCCCGGTGTCGTTTGCGCATCGGGGCAGCTTTCCCTGTCCGGCTGTCTTTGTGCGAAAGGAGTTTTGCCATGTCTGCCCCGCTGCATCTTTATCTGCACGTTCCGTTCTGCGTCCGGCGCTGCACCTTCTGCAACCAAAAAATCTATCCCGCCACGCCGGAGACCTGTAAGGCCTATGCAAATGCACTGCTGGCTGAGCTGGAAGCTACCGCACCGGATTTTTCCGGCGACCCGGTGCAGACGGTCTACTGGGGCGGCGGCAGCCCTACGGCGCTGTCGCAGGACGATTTTGCACGGATCATGCGCCGGATCAGGGAGCTGTTCTCTCTGGCTGCGGATACCGAGGTCACCGTGGAAGCATTGCCCAACTGTGTGGATGCCTCGTGGATGGTCGCCTTCCAGAACACCGGGGTCAACCGGCTGGTGCTGGGGCTGGCTACTGCTCGCATCCCGGAGCTGGAACGCATTGGCAGCGCAAACAATATGCCTAGTTCCGAGACCAGCCTGATCCTTCCGCAGCTGTTCCATTTGCCCGGGTATGAGGCAACGCTGCTGTATGGGATTCCGGGGCAGACGGCGGCAAATTTTGCCACCAGCCTGCGGTTCGCAGTCAAGTACAAGGTGTCTGCCTTGCGGCTGGACCCCTTGACCCTGCCGAAGGGCGTGGAAGAAACCGTGTGCAGGGACGAGGTTCCGGCGATGCTGGACTATGCTGCCCGCCATCTGACCGAGAAGGGCTACCATGAGTATCTGCCCGGACGCTGGGCAAAACCCGGGCAGGAATGCCGGGACCTGCTGGCGCGCCAAAGCACGGAAAACTACCTGAGTTTTGGCCCGGGCACTACCACCCGGGTAGACGGAGGTCTGTCCCGTACCACAGAGAATATTGCCGTGTACACCCTGCACCCGCAGGAGCCGGAACTGCTGTATAAGCCGGTGACCGGGGCATAAAAGGCACCAGAGGCCGCTGCACAAATGCGCAGCGACCTCTGGTTTTATTTTTTCTCCGGGAACAGCAGGGTGAGCACGAACTCTCCGTTCTTGCTCCGCAGACTCATCTGTCCGCCGTATTTTTCGGTGGCCGAGCGGATACTGGTAAGGCCGAAGCCGTGATTCTCCGGGTCGTCCTTGGTGGTTTTGGGCAGGGCATCTACCGGCAGATGCTGCTGCAGGCAGGCGTTGCGGAAATTGAGCACCACAAACCCGCCCCGCTTCTGGCATCGCACACTCAGGGCGCGGCTGTCCGGATCCGGCAGCGCAGAGCAGGCTTCGATGGCGTTGTCCATGGCGTTGCCAAAAATGACGCAAAGGTCGATGGGCTGTATAAAATTCAGCAGCTTGCCGTCCACTGTAATGGTGCAGGCGATCTGTGCCTGTTGGCATCGTGCCAGCTTTTCACCCAGCAGGATGTCCACGGTCTCGTTGCCGGTGGCGGTCATCTGCTCATAGGGCTGCACCTCCTGCAAGATCTGCCGGATGTGCGCCTGCACGGTTGCCTGATCGCTGCTCTGCTCCAGATAGAGCAGAATATTTTTCAGGTCGTGGTACTTGCGCCGTACCGAGTCCACCGCTGTTTTACGCAGCAGATACTGCTGCTGTTGCTGCTCTGCAGCGATGCGCAGCTGCAGCATGGTGCGCTTTTCCTCCTCGGCGATGGCATAGCTCAGAAAGCTGATGTTTACCAGCAGCGCCAGCACACAGCACCCGGTCAGAAGCACCGGCACGGCGGTGGTCAGTTCTTCATTGGTCAACGGCAGCCAATAGGTGAGCCGACAGACAAACAGATAGGGAACAGCGGCCAGAACATACAATGCAAGTGCAGCGCTGCGAAGGATGCGCAGCTTTTCAGCCGGGCAGAAACTGCGCAGCAGCCACAGCAGCGTTCCCTGCACGGTTGTCAGTGGCAGATACGCCAGCAGCGCCGCCCAGAATGTGCCGGAGCGTAGAGGGTCGTATCCCAGCAGCCGCATATTAGCAAACCGCATGATGGTGTCGGTGCAGTCGGTGAGCAGAAAAAAGCACAGTGCTTGCTGTAGGGCCAGCCCGATGCTACGGCGCAGCAGGGCATAGGCAGTAATGGCATAAAGGGCGATGGAGCAGACGATGCCGACATACTGTCCACCGAGGGTGGCAAAGGTCTGCTCCCACTGCAATATCACCGTCAGTGCCAGCACCAGCACCACCGGCTGCAAGCCCTGACGTTGCAGACTGCGTCGCAGCTCGGTGCCGCAGACGTAAAAGGGGAGCAGCAGTCCATAGCTGACTGCCCGCAAAAAAGTACACAGGCTGATGGTCATCACAGTGCCTCCCCCCAACAGGCTGCCAGCGCGGCAAGCAGCATCTTGCGGCGGTATTTGCTTACCGGCAATCGCTCACTGCCCAGCACAACATCAGCACCGTCCAGCCGGGTCACCTGCTCCAGATTGATCAGAAAGGAGCTATGGCAACGGAAAAATCCGTTTCCTAAATCCTTTTCCAGTGCGGCAAGGGTGCCGCTGTAGCTCACCACACCCGCTGTGGTATGCAGTACCAGCCGGTGGCTGAACACCTCCACATAGACAAGGTCCTTTGCACGCAGACGGAATACCCCATCGTTGTTTTTAATGGTCAGGATGTGCTCTGCCTGTTGGCAGATCCGGCGGCAGGCACGCTCAAGGCTGCGGCAAAACCGCAGATAGCTGACCGGTTTGACCAGATAATCCAGTGCAGCGACCTCGTAGCTTTCCAGCGCATAGCCGGTAAGGCTGGTGATGAACACAATCTCCAACTCCGGCAGCGTTCCCCGCAGGCGGTGGGCAGTCTCCATGCCGGAAAGCCCTGGCATCTGGATGTCCAGCAATGCCAGCTGCAACCCTTGGGGAATGTTTTCCAGCAGCTGAGAGCCGCTTTCAAAAAACACCGCCTGCACCGGCTGGCCGTTTTCTGCTTGCCAGCGGTCAAGATATTCCTTTAATGCAGTCTGCGCGCTGGTCTCATCCTCTGCGATTGCAATCTTCAGCATTAATCTTCACCGTCACCCATATCCATAGCGTTTTTTCTATTTTACCATATTTATGCTTGCAGGAAAAGCGCTAAAAGCATCCTTATAGAATAGAAAACCGAACCCTAAGAAAGCAGGTAGAGTAAACCGAAAATAGGGTGCGCCCTGCCCTTGTCTTTCTCTTTTTTATGCCGTTTATCGTGAATGAAATTCATTTGACAAAACAATTTCTGTAACTTATACTGGATGACATCACGAAAAAATAAAGGAAGTATCTGTCATGCTGACTCTGGATAAGATCTACCACGCCGCCTTTGTGCTGAAGGACGTTGCCCGCAAGACCGACCTCATCGAAGCCCCCAAGCTGTCCAAGGACTGCCAGCTGTACCTCAAGACTGAGAACCTGCAGGCCACCGGCAGCTTTAAGGTGCGGGGCGCTTACTATAAAATCAGCCAGCTTTCCGAGGAGGAGAGCGCCAAGGGCGTCATTGCCTGCTCTGCGGGCAACCATGCGCAGGGCGTGGCGCTGGCGGCTACCCGGCGCGGCATCCGCAGCATCGTCTGTATGCCGGACGGCGCGCCCCTGATGAAGGTGGAGAACACCAAAAATCTGGGCGCAGAGGTCTGCCTTGTGCCCGGCACCTACGACGAAGCCCACGATAAGGCTGTGCAGCTGCAAAAGGAGTACGACATGACCTTTATCCACCCCTACGATGACGAGCAGGTCATCGCCGGGCAGGGAACCATTGGCTTGGAGATCCTCGACCAACTGCCGGATGTGGACGCTGTGGTGGTGCCGGTGGGCGGCGGCGGACTGATCTCCGGCATCGCCTTTGCCATCAAGACCCTGCGCCCGGAGGTCAAGGTGTACGGCGTACAGGCCGAGGGTGCCCCCAGCATGTACCGCAGCCTGCATGAGCACAAGTATCAGA
>OLSQ01002805.1_pt1 | contig 12108 bp, 12 predicted proteins | sample 1672561 | NCBI WGS metagenome assembly OLSQ01 (sample SAMEA3136699, study PRJEB25190) | human gut metagenome | biome: human gut; feature: human-associated habitat; material: faeces | place: Austria | collected 2013 | reverse complement strand
CGGGCAATGGTAGCTGCCGGTGCTTTCCAAAACGGCACGAACCTCTTCGCCGCTGTTGTGCAGCAGTAATACGAGCTCCGACATTCCTTCCCTTGTGTGCTGAACTTCAAACGGAGCGTACACGATTTCTCCCCCTGGCTTCATTCCGCACACGGTGCTTTTTCCTTTGGACACATCGATCCCGATACTGAGCATGGGCATTCCTTCTTTCCTGATAAAATATTGCAATGCTTCCGCACCGGCTTATTACGATTCAATTTGGTTCGTGACGCGCACGCGGCATAGCCGGAGCAACCTGCTCAATCGAATCTTTATAACAAGAGGGCGGAGGACTGTTTACAGCTCGAACGCTTAGCTCACCAAAGAAACCGTCCATCCATTGCCCTCCCATTATAACAAAAATAAGCATAGCCTCCGAGGCTTCCTATCCGCTTCGGGTGCTATGCTTATTTTGTACCAGACAAAGAATAAGAAAATCCCTCTGAAATCGTTGACTTCAGAGGAATTTTGGTCCGAGTAGTGCGGCTCGAACGCACGGTCTCCTGGTCCCAAACCTATGTCTGAACCTTCAGGAAGCCCTCTTGCGCTCTCTTTGGTGCTTTCCGGCACTCCTGCGGTTCCTTTTTGAAACTCTTTTGGCCTGTTTATTTCAGCCACCGCTTTCGCCTTTTGGGATTTGTGTGGGATTGAATTCTGTATATTAAAAGTGCTTCCGACCGGGTTTACATCCAACAGCGGGTGCTTTTGCCGCAGAGAGCAGCTCAGAAATTGCGCCGCATAAACAAAGAAATAAGCGCGATGACAAAGAAACAGCAGGCTGACTTGGATGATAGCCAGCCTGCTGAGCGAAGATGTTTATTCGATGTTTTGCCTTTCAGCAGCAATGCGTGTTCTTTTACCAGAGAATGCAATGCCGATTTTTATAATTGACGTAACATTCATTGCCTGCAAATCAACGCTGTATGCACGGTCGTTAATCTGTTGCAAGGCAACATTAGCAAGGTCTTCAAGCTGTGTTTCAGAGCGGTCTTTCCCCGCCTTTAATTCAATCAGAATACCAGGCAGCCGCTTATTCAAAGGAAGCATCTGAATATCAAATCGTCCATCACCAGCTTCGCGATTGGAGGTAATGCGATAGCTGTTGTCCATCACAGCGCACATACCCAATATCAGACCATGGTAAAATGTTTCGTCGGCAGCATCGTGGAAACTTATTGTTTGGAGCAGGAACTTCTCCAAGGCTTTTTGCAGTGAGTCGATATCTGCCTTGTAGATAGCTTCCTGAATAGCAATAGCAACGGAACGAGGAATAATATTCTCAAGCTGAGAGAGGATCTCCTTGCTGTAGACGAAAGAAATCTCTTTGTTGGGCAGAGCCACTTCGCACATATAATCCTCGCCGTAAGACTGGTCGCAGCTCACAGCCTTCAAATAACCTGCCACCAGCAGGAAGCTGTAAACAGAGGACGGATCATTCTGGATCTGCGGATAAATGACGCCAGTGTCAATGTGCGTAACGAAGGATTCGCCCTTCATCAACAGTTCCAGACGCTCCATAATATCCGGCGTTGCAGAAGACAGCACCTCGCGGATGATGTCATTGCTCCCGGTAGACTGCCAGAACGCTTTGGGACGGCAGTTATTGTTGAAGTATCCAATGACAGACCAGGGATTAAAAATCTCGGTATTGCCGAAAAGGTAACCATCATACCAATCGCAAAGCTCCTGATATTTATCAGAAGCATGATAGTAGTCCGCCATCTCATGTACTTCGCTTGAAGTGAAGCCGAAATATTCACTGTAGCGCTCGTCTAAAATCGAGTTGATCTTTAGGTTGTTCAGGCCGCTGAAGATACTTTCTTTGGCAACACGCAGGATGCCGGTCAGGAAACCATAGCTAAGGTGCGGATTGTCTTTCAGACCACCGGAGAACAGGTTTCGCATGAATCCAATGATCGTGTCGTAGAAGCCGCTCACATGGCCCTGCTGAATGGGAGTATCATATTCGTCAATGATGACGATAGGTGCAACATCGTGGTGCTTATGGAGAAGCAGCGTCAATGTTCGCAGGGACATTTGATATTCCACTTCGTCAGCAGCTTCTGTTGCAAGAAGGGAATATTCCTCTTTTTCGTAATTACTAAGCGCGGAGCTGGATGCCAACTCGTCGTGGCGGCGGAATTCCTGTGCGATCAGCTTTTGGAGCGTCTGATAGGTTTCTTCCCAAGAGGTGTATTTAACATCCTTGAAGGACAGAAAAATCACAGGATACTTTCTATGGTGGGCAAGATAGGATCCTCCGCAGGACCAGATTTTCTTATCTCTGAAGTAAACGGAAGTGTCCTCGGTCGTCTTTTCGAAGAAAGTGCGGAGCATATCCATGTTAAGCGTCTTGCCAAAGCGTCTGGGGCGGGTAAATAGGGATACTTTGGGGCGCTCGTCCAGAAACTCCTTGATCATTAAGGTCTTGTCCACATAGTAGTAGTTTTTGCAGGCGTCCCGGTAATCAGATACGCCAATGGGCAACGGCTTGCGCGCAGATGATGCTGCGGGCTTTACCTCACTCCGGTGACCACGCTTATCCATCGGCTTTTGAGCGCTGTCCGGGATAAACCACTGCCTGCCCTCCTTATACGCGCCGGAAATGCGTCCGGCTTTGCAAAGCGCATTGACCCGCCGTTCGGTGATCCCCCAAGCGGCAGCCGCTTCTTTGATCGTCATATTGGAACACCTCCATTGCAGTTTGTCAAGAATATTATAACCGCTGCTCCGAATAAAATCAACTATATTATTCCGAATAATAGAGGCGTTATTCGGAATAGTAGTTTTCCTGCAAATGTTCCGTTCTTTCCGGTAGCTATTTCCTGCTTTCTGTGATATTGTTCGTTTGCCAAAAGGAGGCGACGATATGCAGAAAGGAAATACCATGACAGTCGGGCGGTGGTGCGGCCGGTGGTTCATCACCAACCGCCATAAATGGAACGGCAACACCGAGGGCGGGTACCGCAATCTGATTTACAGCCACATCATCCCCGGCATCGGAAGTGTGGCGCTCTCTGACCTGACAAAGCAGACAATCACCGATTTCTACGACAGCCTGCAGAACCGGGGACTCTGTGCCAGAAGTGTGTGGTGCGTCCACCTGCTTCTACGGCGGTGCATGGACGAAGCAGCACGGGAACAGCTCATTCCATACAACCAGGTGCGGCTCTGCCAGGAATCAACGGCAGAGGAATACAAAGCAGCCCCTCTGCGCTTGGGGCAGCTCCAGCGTTACCTGAGCGCAGCAGAGCAGCTCGGCGTGCTCCCCCTCATCTACACAGGACTTTCAAGCGGTCTGCGGCAATGTGAACTGATCACCTTGTCGTGGGCCGATTTTTATGTCCGCTACAGGTACATCCTTAAAGGCCAGCGGTTGCTGACGCTTAACGCCAAAGCGGCGCATCTGCTGAAGCAGATACCGGAAACTGACTCGCCCTATGTGTTCCTCAATCCCAAAACCGGAGCACCGTATAAGCTCCACGAGTTCTACTATCTGCACAAGAAGATATTAAAGCGGGCACGGCTCCCATGGGTGGCTTTTCGGGATCTGCAGCGTCAGTGCATGGAGGTGGGAATATGACGCTTCGGGAATACATCAGTTTCTGGCAGGAAACCTATGACAAGCATCAGAGCAGACCGACTACCTATGCGGCACACAACTATGTATTTAAGAACCATATTCTCCCTGGCCTGGGAGATATAGCGCTCTCTGAATTGACATCGGAGATGGTTGGAGATTTTCTGGAGGAACGGCGGCGCTTCGGCAATCATCGACCCGGCAGCTCTGGCTTGGGCGAAGAAACCATGCGGCACATCCACCGCCTGCTCCAGCAATGTCTGGACCAGGCCATTCGGGATGGCCTTATATCAGAGAATCCCGCCAAGGCGTTCCACTACCGTAAGTCAACAACGGTGAAAGCGAATATCATGACGCCTCTGGAGATGGAGGATTATCTGGATGCCGCCGAGCGTCTGGGCTATCTGTCCATGTTCATGCTGGCGCTGACGACAGGCCTACGCCAAAGCGAGCTAATCGCCCTGAAATGGAGCGACCTTGATATCGAAAGCCGGACGCTGACCATCGCAGAAAACCGTGCTGTGGTACGGCGAGAGCTGGTGGAGTACGGTAGCCAGACGAGGTCAATAAGGCTGACCCCTGAGGTGGTCGACCTTCTCATCATGGAGCACAGCAAGCACCCAAGCAGCCCGCTCATGTTTATGCACCCGGCCACGCAGAGGCCCTACTCGCCGCAGATGGTGCGCCGGATGCATAACGAGATCATCAAGGAAGCGGGGCTTGACCATATCCGATTCACAGATCTCCGGCACACCTGCGCCGTTCTATCTCTGCGGAACGGCGTGGAAACCAAGGAACTGGCGCGGATGTTGGGACATTACCGGCCATCGATAACCCGGCAGGACTATGAACCTTATCTGCTGTACACGGCAAAAAAGGATGAAGATATGCCAAAGGAACCTATGCAGAGTGAGCTGCAGCAGGCAGCAAATGCTCTGGATAATCTTCTGAAGTTCTGATATCTATTCCGCAAAAGGTGAGTTGTCCACAGAACTCAATCATTTTACATCCAAAGAGGAGGAAACAAAATGAAAAATAGAATCATCATTGCCGCTGCATTCGCCGCCTGTCTCGCTCTGTGTGCCGCTGTATGGACACAGACCGAAAAGGTCGAGAAAACACCCACGCCGAGCGAAACGACCGCCGTGACCACTCCACGGCCGACACCCCCAGAGACAGAAGAACGGGTGTTGCCAGCAATTGTAGAAAAGCAAGAATCGGGAATTCCGGAAGCTGAATCAGCCCCGGAAGGGGCCACCGAGGAGTTGCCCATCCCTGCACCGGAAATAGAAGATGAACCCGTGGCAGAACAGAAATCTGCACCTCCTGTGCAGACAGATCCCACCCCGGTACAGCCCGCGCAACCCGAACCTAAATCGGCACCGGAGCCAATAGCTAACGATAACGAACTGGCGGATATGGTCTATGTTCCTGGCTTCGGCTGGATAGAAAGCCAGGGACCCAACCATGTCGAGTACGCCGAGGATATGTACGAGAATGGCAACAAAATCGGCATTATGGGCTGACCTCAAAAATTGCGCCGCATAAACAATGAAATAAGCGGTTTGAAAATCGGCGATAAGCGTACACACGAAATGAACGCCAAACGATCACCTTGACAAATAAAAAGATAATGGTGGGAGCGTTATGAAATTCACCTGCAAAACATTTTAAAAGCAAATTGACGCGCGGTGTACTCAAAAATATTTTTATTTAAGCCAACCTACTTGCAATAAATGAGCGCCACAAAATTAAAATAAAATACAATATTCTAAAAATACAAAAATTATTTGAAAAATATATTGACATATACTCGACCGGTCTATATAATCAAATCAAAATAAGTCGAAGGAGCAGTCATTATGGAAAAAAAGTCCGAATCCAAGCGCGATAGATTTGTTAGGTTGGCAGAAGCCAGGACAAACAAAATCATCGATATGCTTCAATTGCTGGGGAACTGTGCAAACACTAATACCTATGAGTATACTCAACAGGATGTCGATCAGATTTTCTCTGCCATCGAAACTGAACTTCGTGAAGCAAAGAAAAAATACCAGAAAGTTGAAAGCAGCAGAACCTCCAGGTTTACCCTAAAGTAAGGATGGTGTTATCGAATGGCTCTATTCTCTCTTCACAGATATGCTTGGAATTTTCCGTCTAATAACCATGGTCAGATTTTTGGTATTGCAGATTCTGGCGTTGAAACCTTTAATGGCACTCCCATCAAATCCTTGGCGCGCGAGATTTGCCAGAATTCCATCGATGCAAATCTGAAGAACGGTGAACCTACTCGTATTATTTTTCGCACATTTGAGATTGCGCCGTCTGCAATTCCTGGCTTTGATGACTTAGACGACGCATTTTCCAGGTCGTTGGAATACTGGTCTAAGCAGAAATCTACTAAAGCAAAGAGCTTTTTTCAGTCTGCTCTTAAGTTGGCAAAGCAGCCTAAGATTACCTGTTTAAGAATCAGTGATACCAACACCACAGGGTTGCTTGGCTCTGATGAAGAATACAATTCTCCTTGGTGTAATCTTACCAAGTCTCAGGGCGCATCTGACAAGAGCGGGTCTCACGGCGGCTCTTTTGGCATTGGTAAATTTGCACCTTATGCCTGCTCTGCTTTTAGAACTGTTTTTTATAGCACTTTGGATAGTGATGGTGTAGCTGCGTATCAGGGAGTAGCCCGTCTTACCAGCTTTAAGGATAAAAAAGGTGAGACTACGCAGGGTATCGGATTTTACGGAGCAGATAAAAATGCTCCTGTAAAACAGCAAATATCCATTGATCCTTCCTATAGCCGCGAGATAGGAAAGAGCGGCACAGACATCTTTGTTTTGGGCTTCAATGGCAGCAAGGATTGGAAATATGATATGGTAGCATCGGTCCTTGACGGCTTTTTGTATGCGGTATATACCGGAGAACTTATTGTTGAGGTCGAGGATATCATCATCAGCAAGGAGACCTTGCCAGAACTGGTTGCATCCCATCAAGCATATTTTTCCGAATATGCTGACGAATACTATCAGGTACTTACTGCGGACGAGCAAAAATCGCCCACATACACAAAAGACATCGGTACAATGGGTAAGGTGACACTTCGCCTCATGATACAGCCTGATTTTCACAGAAGGGTTGCAATGGTTCGCCGAACAGGTATGAAAATTATGGATAAGGGTAATATCAACGGATTAATTCCCTTTGCAGGCGTGTTATACATCGAAGGTGACAAGCTCAACGAATATCTCAGAACCCTGGAGAATCCTCAACACACAAAATGGGAAATTGAGCGTGCTGAAAATAAATCTGAGGCTAAGGGTGTTCTATCCGCCCTTACTAAGTTTATCAAAGCCTGTTTGGATGAGCTGAAAAATGATGATAGCGAAGAAGCGCTTGACCCTTCTGTTGGAGAGTATCTCGCCGCTGAGCAAGATTCAGCACAACCGAGACCCGAAGATAAGGGCGAAAACATCAACGATGCCATACAAGTGATTGAAACAAAGACTGTGTCCCGCAGTCCCAAGCCGGGCAGTATGAGCCAAGCTGGTACAGGCACTACTGAAGTCGATGATCCCGATGGAGATATTATCATAGATGATATTCCTGGTGAAGGCAGTCGCGAAGGCACTGCCGCCGGAGGCAGCGGCAATGGCGGCGGTGGAAGCGGAGAAGGCGTTGGAAAGGGTGACAAGCCTACTGAACACCGCAAGAGTTTGGCTGCAGTGTCTGCAGTAAAGTCACGTGTTATGTGTACGAACAAGAGTCAGGGGGAGTATACTGTCACTTTTGTTCCCAATGCATCTGCAACAGACGGAATTATCAGCCTTTTCATGTCTGCGGAATCCCAGAACTACGATGCAGCAGTTATTTCTGCAACCGCAGAAGGTGCTGAACTGACGGTGAGCGGAAATAAAATCAGCGGATTAACCTTTACCGAAAATGTTCCTGTGAAACTATCCGTAAAGATTGATTTCCACGACTACTGTTCGATGGAGGTGAAAGCATATGGAAATAAGGTATAAACTGTATCCTTACCCTGTCTTAGCATATTATTCTGATGATTACAAAGACGGTAGTTTTGATACTACCATTGATTTGCAGAAAGATGGCTATAACATCCGTATTGACTTTATGGCCTCTCTTACCAACGAGGGACTGAAGAAGCTAATTCATGATGGACAGGCCCGGTATGTTTACCATCTGGAATGTGCTCAGACTGGTTTCCGTGAGGTTGTGACTACTGAAAAGGTAGCGGAAAGCCGCATGCTTTCAGACAAGAAGATATGCGGCAAGTTACAGATATGCCCGTTTATTGTTGCGACTCAGGATATTACCGGGTATAGTAATCCGGGATTTCATGATGACTACAGCGGAACGACCTTTGAGATTGAAGCAGGATGCGTCTTAGCGGTGGGGAAGCAGGTCAATGCGACCATTGCTAAAGAAATGGAGGATTTGGCAAACACCCCCTCTGTTTTCAGTATCATTCGCAACGCAGATCCATTAGTGACACACATGATTGTGGGTATTGACGGTCAGAAAATCGTTGTGAAACTGCCGCTCAACGACTACTACAGTTATAAGCAGCTCGCTAAGGCTCCTATAAACACAGCCTGTTCTGAATGCTATTACAATTATCCCAGCACTCACATATGCGCTGGAGGAGTTGAAATGCAGAAGTATTGAGGAACGCGAGGAGTTGTCCGAGTGTGGCTGGTATAGAACTGTGCGAAAAACTCTGCTAACAAAATTTGATGTCGATATTGAAAGTAACGATTTCAATCAGCAGAATATGGTTGTGCTGGCACAGCGCTTGATTAATGATCCGCTTACCGAAGCCTTTAAAGTTCTCTGTGATGGCTTTGGAACCACAGGAGGGGATGAGGAATGAATCTGCAATTTATAAGCTGGGACGATCTAAATGCTATAAAAGAAAACTTAGATCAGTATGTCAGCAAGTTCGCTCAGCCTTCCAACGCTTGGATTGAAGAGGAACTGGGACATTCCCCATTTCTCAACACAAAGTATCCAATGCCGGATATTCACCTGGATATGTCTCAACCGATGGACAAGGCCTATTTAACAGATGCGGCTAATGTCCAGGAATTTTACGGAAAACTGAGCTTCATTTCTGACTCCCAGGCGTCGGATGAACGCTTGTGGGCGGGTCTGTGTTTGGGACCGTTTTATGAGTACACACAATACAGATGGAAAATAGCCCTAAAATGTACCAAACAAGATGTAAAGGCACATTACTTTTTTGGCTTTGGTGCGCGGCGGTCGTTAAGCAGAAATGCGCTCGCCCGTCTATGGTGGATTGGCAGACTTACTTATGATGACTCTCGTCCCGATCCTTATGAACTTACGAAGTTCGTGTGTGAAAATGCTGACCATGCGCTGCACATTATTGAGCGCAATACCTCCAACAGTCCTACCATCATTCGCGCATTTGTAAGTGCTATCCTTACCGCGCGTGCAGAAGGATTGAATATCAACACTGACATAGTTGGAGAACTATCAAAGTATCTAAACCTACTGGGTGGCACATATATTCTGGATTGCCTGCCTTATGATACTATTTACAACAAGATTCTGGCGAAGGCTCGTGAACTTGCTAAATGACAAAAAGGGTGACCCAAGCAAGTTACTCGGGTCACCTTTCTCTTATTTCTTCTCAGTGTCTAATGCTTTGACCAAACTTCGCGCAATTGCGTTTGACAAAAATGGAGGAACTGCGTTTCCTACCTGCTGATACTGCGAGTCTTTAGAACCTTCAAAAACAAAGGCGTCTGGGAAAGTCTGCAGGCGGGCGGCCTCTCGGATAGATATAGCTCGATCCAACTCGGGATGTACCCACATGGATTTTCTGACATTCACAACAGTACCAGAAGGCTCGTTGTATTTCAATCGCATATAAATAGTGTTTTGCGTTCTGTCTGCATTGCTGTACGTAGTTTTTAACTCAGAACCCAGATCATGAAAATTCTGGCCTTCTTTTAATGCTGCGAAACGAGCTTGCGCGGTTTCGCGGGTCGCAGTGGACACGTGATTATACAGCAATTTGCCACGAAGGACTTGAGCCAAAGCACTCAGATTATCCATGCGCTGCAATTCAACAGGGGGTGCATCGACCTCTGTTACAGCAGGGACATCTTGCAGGTCAGCAATAGCGTCTCGCACAGTGTGAAATGTATCACTTGTAAACTCAGGCTTTGGAGGAACATAAACAATTCCCTCTTTTGTACCGACAATAATGAACCGTTCTCTCTTCTGCGGGGCGCCGTAATCGAGAGCATTGTAGACTTTTGCTGTAATATCATAATTGTACGGTGCTGCAGACAAAACACCATCGATATAGTCAAAAACAGCATAAGACTGCACTGCTGCGATAACTGTACCATTTTCGAAGCGATATTCGTTTACATGGATGTTGTTATCCAACAGTTCTTGCATCCTGCCTAACATACGCTGTACAGAGAGTGGGATTTCGATAGCACGAATCAATGCATCAAATTCTATTTCTTCTCCGTTCATGTAGGCAATCAGTATTTGTGCCATTTCGCGCTCTTGTGTTCGCACCCAATCTTCATCGTTGGACGCCATAATATCTGTCAACAGTTTGGTGAGATACTTTCGATAGCGCTCTACAGAGTTGGCAAACTTGGGTCTGTTGATACGAAAGCGGTATAACACAGTAATCGCTTTGAGTTCTTTTTCGTCCCACAGATAAGTTTTGATGTTAGAGGAATTTTTAGCAAAGTTAACTGCATCGGGGAAATTGATGCCTTTTGGCAACAACTCAATTTTATCTTCAGAGAGAGTTAATCCCATAATGATGGGGTCATCGATGTCGGTTTCCTCTACCATAAATCGATGGATATTAGATTTGAGCATAGCCACATTTTCCATAACAAACGCTTCGGGCTCCAGCTCTCGAACCGCCCGAACATACTCCTTGACCAGACGATTGTTCATGCTGATAATGGTAGTATGCTGCCGATTTGCATTGGAGAAACCTTGACAAGGCGGGCCTCCAACTAACAATTGAACCTGACCTCTTAATTTCATTAATTCTTCTTCATAATTCATTAATAATTCATTAATATCTAAATTGGTTTGCGGCAACCAATCCGGCCATTGGAAATGTTTTCTGTTTATAATCAAATTTTGTCTTAATGTGGAAAAGGCATCTTCATTTTTTTCCACAGCAAACAAGCCAGTCCAGCCGGCTTTTTGAAGTCCTAATGAAAGCCCTCCACATCCTGCAAATAAGTCTATATACATGCCTTTCCTCCCTAATGTATAAATTCTTACTTTATTATAACAAAATCAAATAAATTTAGTCAATTTTCAAATCTTATTGCAGTATATTTTGCATATGGATATCCATCTGCCATAACTACAATGGATTTATCGTTTGTAACAAACTCTATACAATACCATATGCCTTTCTTCTTTTTCATTATTTTCAAATTATTAATCACATGTTGATTATCACTTTTTATGCTTTTTAAATAATCATCTGCATTCTTTTCTTCAAGTTTTATTTTTTTTACGATTTTTACCTTTCTCTTAATTTTAGATTTGATTCTATACGCATTGTATGTTTTCTTTTTTAGCTCTTCGTAATTTGACACATCTCTAAAAAAATACAATTCTAACATGGTTCACCTCTTTATGCCTAGTTTACACCATACACTCCAAAATAATACCATATTAGTTTTTTTATATACACAAATCCAAAATCGTTTCTTCCACAATCTTAACACACTCATCTGTATGTTTCCTCGTACCACCCAAAACGGATTTCTGACCATCTCTCAAAATCCAATTTCGCATCTATCTCATCATCCCGCTCTATGTTACGAGAATCTTTATTAATCCAAAACTCACTATTATTGCTTTTTTCCAGTCTCTTTTTAGGTTATCCCCTTCTTTTCTGTGAAGGAATTCTCAATTAAAGGAAATAACAATCTTATACTTTTCAAGATAATATCCGAACCGCATCCACTGACAATGCCCTTAGTCTCAAAAACAAATTTAAGAACGATACTGTTTTGAGACTATCTTCGGAATATTCTTTAGCGCCAGTTTAGGCACCACATTTACTGTCATTCGCTCACGTAATTTTCCATTCTCCACCATTATCTGTACCTCTTCGTTCGTAAACGCTCCACTGTGAGAGTACCCCACTGTGGAGCATTTGCTTTATTACTTGCTCTGTAGCCCAATTTTCAAAAACTTAGTATAATCAATGGCTACCCTTCTTAAACAACAATCTGTTTACTCAAACTCTTTATGTCCCAGAATTAAATTAACTTATTTTATTCAGATATGGGGCACATTTTATATAAATTACAATAATTTGTTTGATCTACTGAAAGGTTGTTTCCAAACTGTTGCCATAATTACTATTGCTTGAGTTTGCACAATGACATGTCCTTTTATTAATACATATCCTATTATATATCAACATAATCATGCATATT
>OLSQ01002792.1_pt1 | contig 12151 bp, 10 predicted proteins | sample 1672561 | NCBI WGS metagenome assembly OLSQ01 (sample SAMEA3136699, study PRJEB25190) | human gut metagenome | biome: human gut; feature: human-associated habitat; material: faeces | place: Austria | collected 2013 | reverse complement strand
TTTGATACGACTAAAACGCCAGCTCTCGCATAACGAGAACTGGCGTTCTTTGACAAGCTGAGACGCCGCAAAGCGGCGTCTCTCTTTTTTTGGAGCAGGGTACGGGAATCGAACCCGCCTCCTCGGCTTGGGAAGCCGATGTACTACCGATGTACGAACCCTGCAAGTGGAATTATCATACCACACTTTTCCGCCCATTGCAAGGCGAAAATCGCCGCGGCCGTCACTTTCCCCGCCGCGCATAGGCCAAGCCGCCCGCGGCATAGGATAGCAGCAAAGAAAAAGGAGGGCTTGGGGTATGAAACGAGCAGTAGGTTTTCTGGCGGCATTAGTGCTGACGGTCGGTCTGGTACGGCCCTGCTGGGGGGTGGAGCTGACGCTGACCTCTCACGCGGCGCTGCTGATGGAAAAATCAACAGGGGAGATCCTTTACGCCCAGAACGAGCATGACGCGCTGCCGCCCGCCAGCGTCACCAAGATCATGACGGTGCTGCTGACCATGGAGGCCATCGACAGCGGCCGCATCGCGCTGGACGACATGGTGACGGTCAGTGCTTACGCCGCCGGGATGGGTGGCAGTCAGGTGTTTCTGGCGGAGGGTGAGCAGATGTCGGTGGACGATCTGCTGAAGGCGGTGTGCGTATCCTCCGGCAACGACGCGGCGGTGGCGCTGGCGGAGCATGTGGCGGGGGTAACGGAACTGTTCGTGGAGCAGATGAACAACCGCGCCCGTGAGCTGGGCATGAAGGACACCCACTTCGTCAACTGCACCGGCCTGACGGCAGAGGGTCACGTGACCTCCGCCCACGACATTGCCCTGATGAGCCGTGAGCTGCTGCTGCACCACCCGGAGGTGCGGAACTACACCACCATCTGGATGGACACCCTGCGCAGCGGCACCTTCGGTCTCAGCAACACCAACAAGCTGATCCGGTTCTACGAGGGCGCCACGGGGCTGAAAACCGGCTTCACCCAGGAGGCAGGCTACTGCATCAGCGCCACGGCGGAGCGTGACGGCATGGAGCTGATCGCCGTCATCATGAAGGGCACTACCTCCGACAGCCGCAACACCGACGCCAAGACGCTGCTGAACTATGGCTTTTCCACCTACACGCTGGCCGATATCCAGCCAGAGGAGCCGCTGCCCGTCCTGCCGGTGACGCTGGGCACGGCGGACACCGTGGCCCTGACGCTGCCGGAGGAGGGCCGCACGCTGCTGTTGGAAAAAAGCCGTTCCGGCGGCCTGACCCAGACGGTGGAGCTGCCGGAGACTGTAGCAGCGCCGATACAGGCGGGACAGCAGGTGGGCACGCTGACCGTCCGACAGGATGACACGGCGCTGCTGACCGTTCCCATCGTGGCGGCGGAGACGGTAGAGAAGCTCAGCTGGAGCCAGATGACGCGGCACATGCTGCAAATGGCCATCTTCTGCGGATAAGCGGAAAAATACGCAAAATCCCCCTTGTATTTTCCTGCCGGGCGATGTAATATTATCCTTTAAGAATAGATTGTTGCACAACAGGAGGTACGCACGATGATAAAGGTCGATCTTAGTAATATTCAGAGCTTTCTGCGCCTGCCCTATGAGGCGGCGGTGTCTCCCCGGCTGAAGATCGCCCACAGCCATTTGCAGCTGGGCAATGGCCGCGGCGGCGAATTTACCGGCTGGGTACACCTGCCCCGCGACTACGACCGGGCGGAGTATGAGCGCATCAAGGCGGCGGCGAAAAAGATCCAGAGCGATTCCAAGGCGCTGGTGGTCATCGGCATCGGCGGCTCCTATCTGGGTGCACGGGGCGTGATCGAGTGCCTGTGCTCCCCCAACTATAACCTGAAAAAGAAGAACACCCCCAACATCTACTTCATCGGCAACGGTCTCAGCAGCGAGGCGCTGACGGAGGTGATGGAGCTGGTGGAGGATGTGGATTTCTCCGTCAACGTGATCTCCAAGTCCGGCACCACCACCGAGCCTGCCGTGGCCTTCCGCTTCTTCCGTGAGCTGCTGGAGAAGCGCTACGGCAAGGACGAGGCCGCCCGCCGCATTTACGCCACCACCGACGCCCACAAGGGTGCGCTGAAGTCTCTGGCGGACGCCAACGGCTACGAGACCTTCGTGGTGCCCGACAACATCGGCGGCCGCTACAGCGTGCTGACCGCCGTGGGCCTGCTGCCCATTGCCGCCGCCGGTATCGATATCGACGCGCTGATGAGCGGCGCGCAGGAGATGATGGAGACCTGCGCCGCCGGCGACATGGAGCGCAATCCCGCGTGGCGCTACGCCGGAGCCCGGTATGAGCTATACCACATGGGCCGCAAGATCGAAATTCTGGCCGCCTACGAGCCGTCCTTCCGGTTCATGGCGGAGTGGTGGAAGCAGCTGTACGGCGAAAGCGAGGGCAAGGAGAACAAGGGTCTGTTCCCCGCCAGCGTGGAATTCACCGCCGACCTGCACTCCATGGGTCAGTACATTCAGCAGGGCGAGCGGCACCTGTTCGAGACGGTGGTGCGCTTCGGTCCCTCCGCCCACCAGCAGCAGGTGCCCTTCGACGAGGGCAACGGCGACGGCCTGAACTTCCTTGCAGGAAAGAGCATGGACTTCATCGCCCGTCAGGCCATGGACGGCACGCTGCTGGCCCATGTGGAGGGCGGCGTACCCAACATCATCGTGGAGACCGGCAGCAACGACGCCCACACGCTGGGCGGACTGATCTACTTCTTCGAGTATGCCTGCGGCCTCAGCGGCTATCTGCTGGACGTGAATCCCTTCGACCAGCCCGGCGTGGAAGCGTATAAGAAGAACATGTTCGCGCTGCTGGGCAAGCCCGGCTACGAGGAGCTGCGGGAGCAGCTGGTGAAGAAACTGGGTCGTTAACAGTTTTTTCATGGTGATTTTCATTGCATTTTCCCCGGCGGTATGGTATGCTGTTAGCAGAAGCATAACCATATCTTTATAAAGGAGTGATTTCTTATGGTTAGATTGATTATGGGCGCAAACGGTGCAGGTAAGACGAAGCAGCTGATCGAGCTGATCCACGCCGCGGTGGAGAGCGAGAACGGCAGCGTCGTGTGTATCGAGCCCAGCGCCGACATGACCTACGACATCAGCTACAATGTGCGTCTGGTCAACGCCGGTGAGTATAATGTGAATAATTACGAATGCCTGCGTGGCTTTATCAGCGGCCTGTACGCCGGCAATTACGATATTTCCCATGTATTCGTGGACAACCTGTGCAAGATCGCGGGCGACAAGGATCTGCAGGCGGTAGAGGACTTCCTGGGCTGGCTGGATCGCTTCAGCAACAGCAATGACGTGAAGTTCACCGTCACCATCAGCGCCGACGAGGATCTGGCCACCGAGGGCCTGCGGCAGTATACCTGATTTTCAAAATTGATCAAACAAGAGGAATGGCTTTTTCCATTCCTCTTGTTTGATTAATTGGCTTTTCTTAACATCCCAGCGCTGTTATTGTGCCGAAGAAATCTCTGCGTCTACTGTGCGGCAGGGTGTGGGCACCCCGCCCTACGCATGCTGCCGATAGAATTTTGTAGGGCGGGGCCAATGTGCCCCGCCGCACGGAAAACGCAATAGGTTCGATATATCGTCGTAGGGCGGGGTTCTACCCCGCCCGCTGTTTACCTGAAACACCATCATAAACCGAGCGGGAGGGATACCCCAAGGGCACTCATTCCGCTGCGCTCACCCCTCCCCCTACGCACGGATGCAGCACCCATTACGTCCATCGCGCGGTGGCCGGACCACCGACAGACCATTTGTAGGGGCGGACGACTCTGTCCGCCCTAACGATAAACATCCGGGCCACCGACAGGGCCGGCAGAGTCGTCGGCCCCTACAGCATTCTATCGCACAGCTTTGCCCCCCTCGGAATGACAGAGATGGATTTCTCAACAAGCTAAAAACAGGGACGACATGCGCCGTCCCTGTTTTTCTTATTGCCGCCATGTGTCGCCGCTTGGGTCAAACGCCACCTGCACGGCGCTGTCCGCTGGCGGCGCGGCACTTTTCAGTGACGCGCTCAGCGCGGAAAGCTCCTTGATCGCTCCGGCCAGCTCCTTGATCTCCCGCACGGCGATCTCGTCGCCGGACATGTGAGCCGCCGTCTCCGCGCAAGCGCGGCTCAGCTGCTCCGCCGCGCGGCGCATATGAGTTTCCCACGCCGTGGTTCTCGCCATTTCTCACCCCCCTTTCACCAGATACGGCGCAAAGACCTGCACCGCGTATTCCGCCAGACAATCCCGGCAGACGGCCTGACCGTTAATGTGGTAGTATTCCTCCCCACGGTAGATCTCGCCGTCGCACAGTGCGCACCGGGCGCTGACGCCCTCATAAGGCTCCATATCGTCACCTCCCCTATTGGTGACGAAAGAAAAAGCGGGTGTTGCCCCACACAGGGCAACACCCGCAGGTCTTTTCACTTCTTTCCCAGCTGGTAGAAGGCCACGGCGCTGGCGGCGGCCACGTTCAGGCTGTCCACACCGTGGGCCATGGGGATGCGCACCGTATAGTCGCAGTGGGCGATGGTGGCGGCGGCGAGGCCGTCCCCCTCCGTGCCCAGCACCACGGCCAGCTTGTCCTCTGCCAGCAGGCGGGGATCGTCGATGGACAGGGAATCGTCCCGCAGTGCCATGGCGGCGGTTTGGAAGCCCAACCGCCGCAGCAGCGCCATACCGCCCTCCGGCCACGGGGCATCCTCCGGGAAGTACGTCCACGGGACTTGAAACACCGTGCCCATGCTGACCCGGACGGCCCGGCGGTACAGGGGATCGCTGCCCTGTGTGCTCAGCAGCACGGCGTCCATGTTCAGCGCGGCGGCGCTGCGGAAGATGGCGCCGATATTGGTGGGGTTCATGACGTTTTCCAGCACTGCCACACGCCGCGCTCCGGCGCAGACCTGCTCCACCGTGGGCAGCTTGGGACGGCGCATGGCGCACAGCATGCCCCGCGTCAGCTTGAAGCCCGTCAGCTGCTCCAGCACCTCCAGCGGCGCGGCGTACACCGGAATATCCGCCGGACACCGGGCCAGCAGCTCCGCCGCCTTGCCCTCCACGTGCTTGCGCTCCATCAGGAAGGACACCGGCACACAGCCTGCATCCAGTGCCCGGCCGATCACCAGCGGGCTTTCCGCGATGAACAGGGCGTTGGCCGGGTCGGCCCGGTTTACCAGTTGGTTCTCCGTCAGCCGGGCGTAGATGTCCAGCTCCGGGGCGTTAAAATCCGTGATCTCGCGCAGATCCATGGTCGTATCCTCTTGCTTTCTTCCGTAGGGGCCGACAGAGTCGTCGGCCCCTACGGAATTTTTATTTCTCATGAACGATCAGCTCCGTCACATCGGGACGGGAGTAATGGCCGCAGGGGTCGAACTCCATGCGGGCTCTGGCAGCCTCGTCGGGGTTGATATCGGCATAGATGATGGTCTCGCAGTCCCACACCGGATCGGTCACATAGTGGCCGTAGGGGTCAATGATGGCGCTGCCGCCGTTGCAGGGCGCTTTGGGCAGGCGGGCAATCTCGTCGGCGGCGGGGCCGTGGTAGCTGGTGGGGTACATGTCCCTGGTGAAGTACTGGTTCACATGGAACACGAAGCACTTGCCCTCGATGGCGATGTGCTTGATGGTGTCGTGCCACTCCGGGTTATTGTTGGTATTGGGGCACAGATACAGGCTGACGCCCTTCTGATACAGTGCCACACGGGCCAGCGGCATATAGTTCTCCCAGCAGATCAAGGCACCCATGGTGCCCCAGGGGGAGTCCACCGTGGGGAAGAAGTCCCTGTCCGCGTCGCCCCAGACGATACGCTCCGCGCCGGTAGGCTTCAGCTTCCGGTGGTTGCACAGCAGTTTACCGTCCGGCCCGAAGATCATATTAGAGCAGTAGAGGGTGCCGTTGTTGCGGCCCCGCTCTGTATAGCCGATGGAGACGTAAGCGCCCGCCTCTTTCGCTGCCGCGCCGATGCGGTCGGTGTCCTCGCTGGGGCAGAGAACGGCGTTGTCATAGTAGATTTTCCAGTCGTCCCGGCACTCCTCGGTGCGGCTGCCCACGGTAAAGCCGTAGGTCAGGCCGTAGGGATAGCAAGGGATCAGGGATTCGGGGAACACGATCAGCTCCGCGCCGTTCTGTCCGGCCTCGCGGATCTGAGCGCACACCTTGTCAATGGTGGCGTCCTTGTCGAACATCACCGGGGTAGCCTGTACCAGCGCCACGCGCAGCTTCTTTTGCAGGTCTTTCATAGGGATGCCCTCCTCGTTTTTTCAGGTGAGCTTATCCTACCAGAAACAACGGCGTTTGTAAATCGTCTTTTCCGGAGAGTTTCGGCGGCTTCCAGAAAATTCCACAATGGCTTCCATTAGCAAACAGTGTGGCCGCGTTAAGATTCCGTTCAATTTCATGAAAATCCTACAAAGTTTATAGTCAGTACCCGCTGAAATATCCATAAATTGGCTGTTGACTTTCGCGGTGCAAAGTTCTAAAATCAGTGCCAACAAAAAAACAACAGCCGGAGCGATCCCGGCGGAAAGGAGACCACCATGGCACGTCAGATGATGAACCACACCGCTAAGACCCACAGCCTGCATACGGTCTCCTATTTTGCCGAGATGGCTCGCTACTTTGCGGGCTTTTATTGGTATGCCTATTTTTGCTCCCGATACCGTAAACCGGCTGAATCGACATAAGCGTAAGACCCATTTTTCATTGGCGTCAAGCGGCTTCGTCCTTCAGACGGAGCCGCTTTTCATTTTGTCCCATCCACACTTTATACATTTTGAGAAGGAGAAAAATTATGACTGCAATCCTTTCTGCGGCTGTCATCTTCGTGGTGTTCGCCGCCGGAGACATGATCTCCGCCAAAACAAAAGCCATCGTTTCCATGCTGCTGGTGGCCTCTGTGGTCTTTCTGGCAGGCTTCTGGACCAACATCTTCCCGTCCACCCTGTTCGCGGATTCCACGCTGTTGAGCATGGCTGGACTGCTGGTGACCATGCTGCTGGTGCACCTTGGCACCACCATCAAGCTGCGTGACTTCGGTGCCCAGTGGCGCACGGTCATCATTTCCGCGCTGGCCTGCGTCGCCATTTCCGTGGCGGTGTACTTCCTTGGTCAGCTGATCGTTGACCGCGGCTTCGCTCTGGTGGGCGCGCCCATCCTGTCCGGCGGCGTGGTGGCTACCCTGCAAATGACCGAGATGGCCAACAACGCCAGCCGCCCCGAGCTGGCCGTGTTCGCCACGCTGGTGATGTGCGCCCAGGGCTTCGTGGGCTACCCGGTGGCCTCCCTGTGCCTGAAAAGCGAGGCCAAGCGCCTGAAGCGGGACATTGACGCAGGTTCCGTATCGCTGGCGCCCGTAAATGCCGCCCAGACTGCCGCCCGCAAGAAGCTGATCCCCGCCCTGCCCGCCAAGTACAACACCCCCAACACCATCATCGCCAAGGTCATTCTGGTGGCGCTGCTGTCCACCTGGGTGTCCAGCCTGTTCCACGACGCGGTGAACAAGCTGGTGTGGTGCCTGATTTTCGGCGTGCTGCTGAAGGAGCTGGGCTTCCTGGATGAGGATGCGCTGGGCAAGGCCAACGCCACCGGCATCGTCATGCCCATCATCACCCTTTCCATCTTCACCAATCTGGCCTCCGCTACCCCTGAAATGGTGGGCAGCATGGTGGTTCCCCTGCTGGTCTGCGTGGTCATCGGCACCATCGCGTTCTCCCTTGCCTCCATTCTGGTGGGCAAGCTGTTCGGCTACAGCTGGCAGATGTCCATGGCCATCGGCAGCTCCTGCCTGTTCGGCTTCCCCGGAACGGTCATCATCTCCAACGAGGTGTCCGAGAGCACCGGCACCACCGAGGAGGAAAAGGCCTACATCAGCGCACAGATCATGCCCAAGATGCTGGTGGCCGGTATGGTCACCGTGTCCATCACCTCCGTGCTGGTGGCGGGCGTCATGTGCAAGTGGCTGTAAGCGCAGCCCGTTGAAAGGAGTCTTTCTATCATGTCCGAGATCAAAGCTTACGTCGAGAGCATTTTCGATGAACTGGTGGCTATCCGCCGGGATATCCACGCCCACCCCGAGGTGGGTATGACTGAGGTACGCACTAGCGCCCTGATCCGCGCTGAGTTGGAAAAAATGGGCATGGTCGAGGTGCAGTCCCCCTTGCCCACTGCCGTGGTAGGACTGCTCCACGGTGGAAAAGGCCCCGGCAAGTGCGTGGCCTTCCGGGCCGACATTGACGCCTTGCCTGTCCACGAGGAGACGGGTCTGCCCTTTGCCAGCCAGAACGAGGGCGTGATGCACGCCTGCGGCCACGACCTGCACGCCACCATGCTACTGGGCCTTGCCAAGACGCTGTGCCATCTGCGGGATAGCTTCGCCGGAACGGTGAAGTTCATCTTCGAGCCCAGCGAGGACACCATGCCCGGCGGCGCACGGAAGCTGGTAGCCGCCGGTGTCATGGAGAACCCCCACGTGGACGCCATCTTCGGCCAGCACGTGTGCCCCTCCGAGAATGACACCGTGGGCACGCTGAATCTTTACAAGGGCTACTTCACCAGCGCGGTGGATCTGTTCCACATCACCGTTCACGGCAAGAGCGGCCACGGCTCCGCGCCCCACACCGCCCACGACGCCATTGCCTGCGCCGGATATCTCATTACCGTGCTGCAAACGGTGGTTTCCCGCCGCACCGACCCGCTGGCCACCGCCGTGCTGACGGTGGGCACCATGTCCGGCGGCGACGCGGTGAACATCACCGCCGGCGAGGCGCAGATGGTGGCGGTCCTCCGCTCCTTCAGCGACAGCGGCCGCGACACCGCTATCCAGGAGGTACAGCGCATCTGCAAGGGCATCGGCATCGCCTTTGACTGCAGCATTGAGGCCAGACTGGAGGAAGGCTATGCCCTGCAGTACAACGATCCGGCCATGATCGACCTGGCGAACAAGGCCGTCACCGCTGCCGGCGGCAAGGCGGAGTTTATCGACAGGCCCTTCTCCGGCAGTGAGGACTTCAGCTTCTTCGGCAAGCTCACCGGTACGCCCTCAGCGTTCATGATGATCGACGCCGGCCGGGGCGAGAACGCGGTGTCCCTGCACAACGGCAAGATCGTGTTTGACGAAAGCGTGATGAAGTCCGGGGTCACCGGCATGAGCGCCATTGCGCTGGAGTATCTCAAGGGCTGAGAAAACGTGTTTCCTCACAAATTGGCATATACGGGAAAACGCACCGCTCCGGCGGTGCGTTTTCCTTGCTGTGGATCGAATGGAATTGACAAAAACGGTGAGAAAAGGCTATAATCATGTCAATGCGATATGCCATACAGGGGGCTTATTATGGACATGGACAGAGCTTTACAGATCGCGGTGTGCGACGACCGTCCGGAGGACATGGTCCTGCTGCACACCGGCGTAGACGCATGGCTGGCGAACACGCCGGGCCTGCGCGGCCGGGTGCAGGAGTTTGCGTCTCCGGCGGCGCTGTGTGAACGGCTGCGCCACGGCGCGAGCTACGATATTTACATTCTGGATATTCTGATGCCGGAGATGGACGGCATTTCTCTGGGCCGCATGATCCGCAGGGGGGACAGCGAAGTGCCGGTGATCTATGTGACGTCCTCCACGGAGTACGCCCTGGACGCCTTCGGCATCCACGCGGTGGGGTATATCCCCAAGCCGGTGAACCGGCAGGAGCTGGCCGCCGCACTGCAGACGGCCTATACGCTGCACATCACCCGCAGGCGGGAGGTCATCTCCGTGCGGGACGGCATCCAGATCGCCCCGGTGGCGCTGGAGGAGCTGCTGTATGTGGAGAACAGCGAAAGAAAGATGACCTATGTTCTCAGCGACGGCCGGCATATCACCAACCGGCGGCGGGGCGGCTCGTTTGAGTCGGCGGTGGGCCCGGTGGCGGAGAGCGAGGAGTTTCTCCAGCCCCACAAGTCCTACTTTATCAACATGAAATACATACGGTCTCTCTACAGCGATCATATCGTTATGGACGACGGGAAGGACATTCCCATCGCCCGGGGCAAAGCCCCGGAGATACGGCGGCGGTATCTGGCTTTTCTGGAGGAAAAGGGAGGCGGCTATGGGTGGTGAGATGATGTCGCGCTACCTGTTCGAGTTCCTGTCCAACCGCATCTCCTTCGCGTTCATCATGCTATTTCTGATGCTGTTCCTGGAGCTGCGCTGCAGCTGGCTCATATCGGTGCTGACGGCGGTGTTTGCCTACCTGTCTGAGTTCATGCTGGGCTATATGTGCTACTTCACGGATTTCGGCAAGCATCACCAGGTGCTTTTCACCGCCGCCAGCATACTGCTGATCCAGGGCGTGGCGTTCCTGCTGGGCAGCTATCGGGATTTCCGCACGGTGTTCACCGCCGTGTCCGGCTCGGGCTTTATCGTGCTGGGGACGACGATGGGAACGGTCACGTTCCTCTATACGCGCGACGCCGTAATAGGGCTGGTGGTGGTGGCGTTGGTGCAGAGCCTGATCATGGCGGGACTGGTGGTGACGATGCGGAAGCCCTATCTGGAGACCATGAGGCAGTCAGGGCGGTATTGGATGGCGCTGTGGATCATTCCCTCTGCCTTTTTCGCCATCAACTACACTGCGCAGACCTGGCCCAGCAACCTGATCGAAACGCCCAGCAACGCCGTTACCTGCATCGTGTCCTCCCTGACCATGATGATCTGCTACGCCATACTGTTCCAAATGTTCGATATGTGGCGGAAGGAGCAGAAGCTGGCCGAGGACAACCGTTTTCTGGATATATACGCCGAGGGACTGCGCCACGAGATGGAGACGATCCGCGTGGCGGAGGAGCGCACCGCCCATTGGCGGCACGATATGCGCCATATGTTCCGGCTCATCGCGGCCTTCGCCCGGGAGGGTGAGAACGAGAAGTGCCTGGAGCTGCTGCAGGAGATGGATGAGCGGATCGTGGAGACCCGGGCGGTGCATTATTGCGATAATGTGACGCTGAACGGCGTGCTGTCCGGCTGTGCGGCTATGGCCCAGCGGGAGAACGTGCGCTATGAGTGTCAGGCGGACGCGCCCAAGGAGCTGGAAAACACCGATGAGTTCGCCCTGGCGGTGGTGCTGTCCAATCTGGTGGAGAACGCCATCAATGCGGCGTCCAAAGCGGAGGGCGAGCGCTGGGTCAGCGTTCAGCTCCTGCCCGTAAAGGGTCAGCTTCGGCTGGAGGTGCGCAACACCTACGCGGGCGAGATCGTGGTCTCACCGCAGACCGGTCTGCCTCAGACCACCAAGGGAGAGGGCCACGGGTTCGGGCTGCAAAGCGTGCAGGCGCTCTGCGAGCGGTATAAGGCGGTGTTCCACTATGCCACGGAGGATGGCCATGTCTTCCGTGTGACGCTGCTGACAGACCAGTAAGGAGAGAGGCGATGACGGAGAAATTATACGACGTGACCGCCCTGGGTGAAATATTGATCGACTTCACCGAGTGGGGCTTTTCCGATGATGGGGCGCGGCTTTTTGCCCAAAATCCCGGCGGTGCGGTGGCCAATGTAGCCGCGGCAGTGGCCCGGCTGGGCGGCCGGGCGGCCTTCGTGGGCAAGGTGGGCGCGGATATGCACGGCGCATTCCTGCGGCAGACGCTGCGGGAGGCCGGCGTGGACGTGTCCGGTGTGGCCACGGACGCGGAGCGTTTCACCACCCTGGCCTTTGTCAAGCTGGCGGAGAACGGCGAGCGGTCGTTTTCCTTTGCCCGTTACGACGCGGCGGACACCAACCTGCGCTGGGAGGAAGTGCCCCGGACGCTGCTGACGGATACGCGGGTGCTGTCCGTGGGGACGCTGGGTATGACGGACGAGCCCATGCGGACGACTCAGCTCCGCTGCATCGAGGCCGCCAAGGCCGCCGGCGCGTATATCGCCGTCGATCCCAACTACCGGGCGACGCTGTGGCGCAGCGAGAGGGATTTCCTCCACCAGACGGAACGGCTGCTGGCGTTGGCGGACTATGTGAAGCTGTCCGACGAGGAGACGGCGCTGGTCACGGGCTGCACCGACCCGGAGAAGGCGTTGGAGGCGCTGGAGCGGCGGGGCGTCAGAACCGCCGTGGTGACACGGGGCAAGGACGGCGCGATGGCCCTCAGCGGCGGTCAGCTGGTGCAAGCGCCGGGCGT
>OLSQ01002789.1_pt1 | contig 12174 bp, 8 predicted proteins | sample 1672561 | NCBI WGS metagenome assembly OLSQ01 (sample SAMEA3136699, study PRJEB25190) | human gut metagenome | biome: human gut; feature: human-associated habitat; material: faeces | place: Austria | collected 2013 | reverse complement strand
CCCTTGTGTATACCTCTTAGTAAAGATATTGTAACAAGCGAACCCAAGAGTATCACCAAAGCATAACTTGGTATACTAATACCATAAATATTTAAGAAAGACCCTGAAATTGAAATAACACCAAGTGCAAATGAAGTACCAATACCCAGCATCATCAACAAACCGTATACATATATTTTAATTGTACGCACCCATTTTGGTAGAAGTCGATATTTTTGATCATAAATTTCAAAAATAGCAAATGTTACATAAAAAGCCCATGGAATGACTATCCAATGATTTATGGTTAAACCTATAGGATTTCGAACATCAGAATATTGACTCAATGTTGCTGCTTCATTAAATCCATAAACCATAATTCCAACACCCATTCCAAGAGTAAACAGAAGATTTATGTAAGCAAAGTTGCTGAACTCCTTCTCTCCTGGCACGGTCTCCCTATTGAATAAATTTACAATACAGAAAAAAACACAGAAGAGTGCGAACCACATTACCAATCCATTTAATGGGCTCAAAATTTTAATGGAGTTGTTAGGAAATAACCCTAATACGCCCATACCAAGAACTACTAGCACCAACGCTACGAAGATCCAAATACGTCGCGAAGCCATAAGACGCTTGCTTAATTTTTTTTGATTATTAGCCATAATTATTAATAAAGAGAATAAATTTTCATATAATCTTCAACAATTAATTTCCATGAACCCTTACCGTTCTCTGCAGATGCTTCTATTTTCTTTGTCATACCTGCTAATTTAACAGAATCACCAAGCAAATCAATTATTGCCTGTGCCAAAGACTGTTCATCGCATGGAGGCACTATCACACCCGTTTCTCCATCATCTATCATCTCCGGTAATCCTCCGACTCTAGTTGCGACAACTGGAGTGTTCAGTGCAAATGAGGAGTAAACAACTCCACTTTGAGTTGCCTCCGTATACGGACATACAGAAAATTGAGCTCCACGGATAAGATCTGCCAATTCGTCAAGTTCTATAAATTTGTTTCGAAACTCTATATAATCCAGATGTTTATATGGCTCTAAGTCGAAATTATACTCACCCTTACCTGCTATAATTACACGAGTATCAGGAAGCACTTTATGGACAATTCGCATAGCCTTCAACAAATATTCAATTCCTTTGTATGGAGATATACGACCAAAGAAAAGAATATAGTTCTGTTTCTTGAGTGTTTTATTTCCATACATGTGTAACATCTCGTAATAGCCTAAATGAGAATTATAGATATATTCAGGATTGACGCCATAGCCCTTTTCAAACAATTTGTTTTCCTTCTTATTTAGCAATAAAAAGCGTTTTACATAACTCTTTAATCTCCTACGCACAAATTGGCTTTTCCTGTTATCATCACCAGTATGGGGTCTTCCATCATGTATAGTAACCACAAGTTTCTTTCTGAAAAACCATAACAAAAGAGAAAATAGCGGTGAGGGGTCTTCCACATAGTGAATAATATCAAACTCCTGTTTTCTTATAAATTGAAATGTCTTAAACTCCAACCATAGAGACTTTAAGCCAAACCTACCAGTTGGTTCATTCGAGATATATACATTATCCATTGGCATATAATCTTCAAATGCCTTAAGTTCAGGATATTCTGTTGCCTTAAATATACCACTCTTCGGTATCTGTTTAGATATATTGAAGATTGTTGTACGCAAGGAGTATGGCGTAAGATCATAAATCACCTTAACATCATGTCCTTGCTCCATCATTGCCTTAAGCAACGGAAAGTCACAATCTCCAAAACAAGGTTTTGAATAATATAGTATCTTCATATTATTGTTATACTTTTGACTTATTATAGTAATAATCCGCACACGGAATGATAGTAAGTAGCATCATAAATGGATTCAGATAATTCGACTCAATAAGACTCATTATCAATAGAACAATTATACACATTCTTGAGTCAAGACTTGTTTTTATAAATAAAGAGGCATAGAATAAAAGGTAAAACAAAGCGCCTAAATATCCCAATGACAAAAGAATAGTCTGAATACCATTTGCGAAGAAAATAAGCCTTCCGTCATCTCTTAATAACCCAAATCTGTCACGAGCATCAAGAATTCCTATCATTTGCTCTTTAAGGTCAAGTTGGTCAAACATTAAATAACCGCCAATAACTCGTGTAAAACCACTTGATCCTTCTGTAGAAAATTCATCAGAACGTGAAAGCATCATCTGTCCTGTTTCACTTCCAATATACATATTGATAACAAATACCAACATTGGTATTAATAAGAACAACAGTAACAAACGTCTTCCAATATTTGCAGACCAAAACAGACTAAAAATCTTAACCATAGTTAGAACAGCAAATGCAACCATTCCTGATCCTGATTTCAATGCAATCAGAGAGATGACAATTAACAATATTTCTTTATTCAACCATTTTTTTTTCGCTTTACTGCTAAACCAAACGATTGCCAAATATGTAACAAGGTAATGCGCCATGTATGACGGCTCCATAAAAATTGAACATGGACGCTCACCAACAAGATGATGTGCAGCTAATTCTGAATAAGACATACCCTCATAAGTAAATGCACCTGTAAGATTTGGAACAAAGCAAAAAACTTGAGAGCCTGTTGTAACCTTCAAACTAAACTGTATCCAAAACAATGCTATGGAAATTAATACAACATACCGCATATATTTCTTGAGTAGATCAAGGTCAAAAGTAAGTACTCCCCATAATAAAGCAAGGACGAAAATAAAAAAAAGCCATCCTCCTGGTGGTATTAAAGTCCATAAAGCAAATTCATTTTGGTACATCCAATTTATAGATACATAAATAAACAATAGCCAAAATATAGATGGAAGAACATTTATTTTAGATTTCCTTATAAAAAGAGTATATGCAGAGAGAAGTAACACAATAGCGAAACCAAGTCCTATAGAAAGCGGAATAGCATACCATGCTAATAATGGCAATGTTGCTAATGTCATCATTGAAACCATTCTAAGCCATCGTGATGCACTGCTTTGAATTTTAAGTATATACATATTAAAAAAAAGACTTATTAAATTTTATAGAAACTATTATTATTAAATCCATTAATGTCGGTACTCTCAATAAGTAGATAAATCTGTTTAAATATTTCAAATCCTTATGTGGCTTTCTTAAATATATATCATTGTGCAATTTATTTAAATATTTTAGCCGATCTAACTTTGAAACCCCATCTTTATACATGGAGTAAACAGCTCTAATTATATGAGAAATGTATTCGAATCGGATATATTGAAAATAAGAATCAGGCATTGAGAACTGCTTCATTATAGGCAATCTAAGTTCCAACAACATTCTAGCAGTATTATCCCAAGACAAATAAGGATAACATCTTTTTGTCAAAGAACCTTCTATTCTAAAACAATAATGATAAAAATGCTCAGGAACAAAAGCTATTGATTTGCATTTTTGTAAATATTCAAAACTAAATTTAGTATCTTCCCCATAGCATATTGATTCGTCAAAGAACAGTTTATTCTCTTTGACTATCGAATGTCTAAACAATTTACATACAGGTCCTTTTAGCAATCCATACTTATCAGTAAACTCTATAATCTCTTTGTAATCATTATCTTCAATTGTCTTATACGGCAAAGAACAAGATTTTCCATTATAGATATAATCGTTAACTAATCCATGTACAATAAGATCTGGAATTTCTACATTTTTTTTTATAGATTTACTTAATGTATCAGAATCAATAAAATCGTCACTATCTATAAAATAGAGCCATTCACCCACTGCTTCTGATATACCTGTATTTCTTGCAGAACTAACACCTCCATTTTTCTTATGAAAGACTTTAATACGCTTATCTTTCTGAGCATATTTATCGCATATTTCTCCTGATTTATCTGTACAACCATCATCCACAAGAATCAATTCCCAATTGATATAAGATTGGGAAATTACAGAATCAATACATTTTGCTATATATTGTTGAGCATTATATACCGGTATAATAATACTTACTATTGTTTTATTAAGACTTTCCATATATCAATTATTCTAAAAACGTAAATTATACTTTTAAAGAAAAGATATTACTCTAATTATAAAGACTTAAATTTATTACATATTATCGATTTTATTTTTTCTCTTTCTTCTCTTGTTAGTATAAATATTAACAATAACACTGTTAATATTACAGATTCTCCACATAATGACATCAATCTAAAAAATGACGTTTCCATAAAATTTGAAAAATAAGACAAAGTTGAAAGATATAATATTGTCATACATACAACCTGTAATATAAGTTTTAAATACTTATACAAATAAAAATCATTTACCAGTAAATGAAATATTACTCCGTTTATAACAAGGGTAATTAATAAAATAATAGTAGAAATTCCATAAGCCCAATAAGGTTCAGCACCCATTTTAAATGCAGCATATGTAAATATTACAACAAGAAATTGTATTGTTCCAGAAATAAATGATATTTTTTTTATCCTCCCAGTAGCATGAATTCCAGCTAATACAGTTGAATTTATAATTGTAAGCATACCATAAAGAAGTGAAATTCTACACAATGGAACAGCATAATCAGGCACAAGCCCCAGCCATAAATTCAACACATAATAGCAATCAATCAAAAAAGGTGATGCCAACATTAAAATTAGTAAATAAATAAACAGTGACCCTCTGTTTATGAGATAATTCATTCTGCCATATTTCTTTTGCACACAACAAATCATTATCTGCGGACGTATAGCCATTATAACATTACTTGCAAATTGCATAATAATACCTGTTACTTGGTTTGCAATGCCAGCAGCAGCATTCAATACTGTTCCGAAAAAGATATTTAACAAAAAATTCAGTCCTTGAGTCTTTCCTATTACACATAAATTCCCATACAAATCCCATCCTGCAAAAGAAGACATTTCTCTAAATGTAGACTTATCTATAACATGCTTATATCTAGCTTCTGGAAAGTTTCTTTTACAATACATAGAATACACTATCCTTATAATAATCTGAGTACAAAGCATTAATGTTGCATATAATTTTAGTTTATCCACGCCAAAAAGTAGAAGAGCAAATACAACTATCAACTTTAAAGTAACCTCCAATATACTTATATACGCAAACGCTCCCATTTTTTCGTGTGCTATAATCGCAGCATTATAAGGAACACTCATTATCATAACAATACTTGAGAGTACAGAACATTGTAGTACCCACATAGCAGCATCATATCGGTCAATTGGTATATTTAATTTATTATAAAGAATCCAAACTCCTACAGTTTCACTTAAAATCAGAACAAACAATGAAACCAATGCATGTATTTGTATTGCAGAGCAAAAAACTATAGACATTTGTTTTTTATCATTTTTTCCTATAGCTGCCGTAAAAAAACGTTGAGTTGCACCTGACATAGTAGAATTTAAAAAACCAAATAATGCCACTACACCTCCAACTATATTATAAATACCATAGTTTTCCACTCCAAGTGTGTTCAAAACCACACGACTTGTATATAAACCAACGACTAATGTTATAAGCATCCGAACATAAAGAAATAAAGTATTCTTTACTATTCGTTTGTTGCTATCGGTTGCTTGAGACATATTTATTTAAAATTGTTATTACCATTCAAAATCAAATCTTTCAATATCTTCCTCCACAAGTGGATTGCCTATCTGTACTTCTATGAATGTCAAGTCCGTTGTGGCTTTAATGGCATGGAGATGTCCTACGGGGATATTCATAACATCACCACGCTTTACATCTTTGCGCTCGCCATCCAACACAAAGATGCCTTCACCTTCCACGCAAGTCCATACCTCGCTGCGATGATGATGCAACTGATAGCTTATGTTCTTGCCTGCATTTAGGTGTATCGTCTTTGTCAATGAACGTGTGCCGTCCTCGTATTCTACGTTATCCAATACTCGATAGGTTCCCCAACGACGTTCCTCATACATAGGACGTGTGGTGAGTTTGTTGGCATAGTCCTTTATCTTCTCCGTGTCTTGTTTGTCACATACCATTATGCCATCAGGAGAAGCGGCTACTATCACATCCTTTAGTCCGTTGCAGAATACTGGTATTCCAAGTTCGTTTACAGCATGAGTGTTCTCGTTGTTGTCTCCCATCATTACATTGCCTATATGTGTGCTTGGCAATTCCTCGCATAATGCGTTCCATGTGCCAAGGTCTTTCCACTCACCAGAGAAAGGAACAACGGCTACGGACTCTGCCTTTTCGGCAACCTCATAGTCGAAACTGATTTTAGGGAACTCTGTATAACGTTTATGTGTCTCTTGGAATGTTTCTGTTTGTATATATTGGTTTACGATATTCATCATATAACCAAGACGGAAGGCAAAGACACCACCATTCCAAAAGGCATTCTGCTTAAGCAATTCCTTTGCCTTCTCCTCATTGGGCTTCTCGGTGAAACGTGCTACACGGAGACAGTCTTTATTGAATACGGACACTGATGATTTAACTGATTCTGTTGACAGTGTAGATTCGGGAACAACATATCCGAACTTCTCGCTTGGGTAAGTAGGGGTGATGCCCATCAACACAAGGTCGGCAACGTTATTCTCAACAGCCTTTACCATTTTGGCTATAGTTGCAAAATACTTTGACTCGGTATATACGTCGCAAGGCATAATAACAACCACCTCGTCATCATTGCATTTCTTCTCTTTTGCAAGATAGCTTGTAGCAAGGGCTATAGCAGGGAATGTATCTCTACGTTCTGGTTCTGTCACTACATTTACGTCCTCGCCCAACTGGTTGATAATGCTGTCACGCTGCACCGCATTGGTTGCGAACGTTATATTGTCTGTAAGCTTTGCCTCAAGTATCTGACGTACTACACGCTGTATCATTGATTCCATGCCACCATTGGGCGAAGCCAATAGAGGCAGAAACTGCTTACTACGTGCATCATTGCTAAGAGGCCATAGGCGTTTGCCGGAGCCTCCGGATAATAAAATTAGTTGCATATCTTATTAGTTTTTATTCTTTTTATAATTATATCTATGTGCTTTCTCGACAAACACTATTTTTTTCATCACTACCATTTCCATCTCATTGCCTTGCTCATCATAGTAACATTCAATGGCAGAGCCATAAATACACACAACATCTTCTGAAGTGCCAGTGTTGTAATGAAGGGCAGGCTTTAAATATACATTCTTTCTTTTGTAGCCAACAGATAAGCCTTATATAGACGCATGAAAACCTCGTCTACAATAAGGATTATCGCAAAGCGAAAGAAATAATTATGCAAATAATAGTCTTCACTTGAAAGTGATTCCAATGCTGGTAGGTTCTGTTGATAAGATACCGTATTGTGTGCTATTCGGTTACGCTGCAGATAAACCAAATCATTATATAGCTTAACCAAGTTGCCACTCAACAGATTTACTCCGTCTTTGTTTTTCGTTGCTACATCAGAACCTTCAATCATTTTTTGACAACGCTTTTGATAATTCAATAAATCAATGTTTCTCCATGCTTCAAAGCTGGTATTGACAGACAACAACTGTACTTCTTCTAATATTTGTGCAACTCTTGAACTTCGCTTGTTTGCCGAAAGATGATTATTGAAATTATCTTCATTTAATGGTCTGCCCATAATGCCGATTGACATCTTATTGATTTCATCTTGTGTCATTGGATTGCCTTTGCCATTACGCTCTTTTATTATCGAATCAATCTGCTTTTGTCGGCTTTCTCTTTCCTTGCTTTCCCACTTACTTCTTTCTTGTGCTACTTCAGCAGGATCATATACATAATCATCCCAGATGCTTTGAATATCAAAATTAGGTTTAATTTTAGTGATTTGGGCAACAAGATCCTTGAACACAGTATTCTTACTTGAATATGTTGAACATTCTCCAAGACCTTGATAGTTGAGATACTTATTTCTATACTGGTAATCATCAGTTGCCATTTGCCATAAGATGCACTTCATCTTTTGCTCTGCTGCTCCTGTCATTCGCAAAAAGAGAGACTGCAAATAATACTCTGACATTGGAAAGGATTCGATTCCGATAGTCAAAGAATGGCTGGCATTTATACCTTGTTCCAATATGGTTCGTATAGGCGTTTGAATAAATTCAGTATGTATGTCAGTGTACATATGGTCGATATATTTTTATAGAATCTTGAATTCTATTTCTTAGATTTGTCAACCCGTTAGGGGTCTTTGAATAACCAGGATCATTTTTCTTGGATTTAATGGTATTCTTTACCTTAGCAAACAACTGGTTTATCTCATTATTCAAATCTTTTCCTTCAAACACTATATGATATATAAGTCCATACAACCAATAGTCGGCATCAATCCAAGAAAGAAATGCTGATTTATTGTCTTTGGTCTCAAGATTCCATTCGTGTTTCATTCTTTCTACACTATCCTTCAACTTTTTGTATCTTTCTATCCAGCAACCATTGATAAAGACCTCGTCGAATTTGAATCCGTTAAACTTATCAGATTTTTTTAAATCTGTTTCATAGCCTTCTAAAATATATGAAACATAATCTGCAAAGTAAGACTCACGTGAAGAGTAAGCTGAATAGTATTTAAGTATATTGCCTGTGTTTCCATTCACTTTGTACTGTGAAAGAGTGGAAAGATATCGAACAAAGTCAATGGTATTATAATCCATATTTTCTTTAATTGTTATTCCACACAACACACTATTTCCATGCTCGTCGATTCCTTCAAAATAGTTCTTTAAGCCTTGATTAGTATAATATAGCGACCTGCGACTGCCAAGGGTTGTTAGTCTTTTTCCAAAATAATTAATATTACGAAAAAGACTTGTATATCCATTTTGAATTTCATCCATATCTGTTGTATCTGGAACAATATATGAGAATCCTAAAAATTTATTTTTAAGATAGTCTACAATAGCCTGTTCCCTATTTTCATTATTATCAACACCTTTTACATCGAGTGCCTTATAATTCTCATCTGCAGCAAGTCTGGAACGTATTTGCTCTATTTGGTTCTTATTAGGATATTTATCTAATATTTCTTTAAACGTCCACTTTATAGCTTTTGCAGAAACTTCATTGTCCTCATCTGCGCTATCATCGCCAGTAGCCAACACATCATCCTTCGCGAACTTCGACAAGTCTGGTATGTATCCTATATATGCCAAAAGTATAGAAGTTAACCTCTGTTGCCCATCAAGGATAAGATTTGTTTTCTTCTTACTTGTATAATCAGGATATAAGGCTATTGTTACTGGCTGAACAAACTGACCTTCTGCAATAGATTTCAACAGTCGTTTTATATCTTTTTCACCCCACACAAAGCTTCTCTGATATTCTGGCAATGTGATGTTGTTAGTCAGCATCATATTTACCCAATGCATGAGCGAATACTCTCCATAGTAAGTTTTTGATTTCATATATGAATAGTTAGTGCTTATTTTACTTTCCTTTTGTTTACGAACTTTTACGGGTGACAATATATATTTGTATTGAAAACCAAATTCTTCTGTTTTACTATAACAGTAATTTCTTGTTTTCCGTATCTTTACAAACTGTTTCAAACCAGGGTATGGAGAATAAGATTTCTCACTGTTTCGGTATTGAGTTTTTTCCCTGTCAACAGAATCAATCACAAAAGATTCCCTCATCAATATGATAATCAGGATCTCTTTCCCGAATTCGTTCCAAAAGAAGATTTAACAAACGAGTCAACTCCAAAGTCATATCACATATAAGCCAGCAATACTCATTAAACTCATTCAACTGGTTTCCATAATTTGGATTGTTGGGATTTTTTTATAAAATCTATCTATCGTATGTTCTTCTGTTCCAAAATCTTTAATATGTTCATTACACAAATCAATATAATCCGAAACAAGAACACCCAAGTTTCTCAAGAGATTATCATATACCTCGTATCCTTGATGATAACTTATACGCTGTAAAAAAGAATTCAGCTCTTCCAATTTATCATATCTTTCAACAGATATTTTAGAAGTTCCTGCCATCGCCCAATTGAAAGTCCAATATGGATAGTTCGGCATATCGACAAAAGACAACACCTTATCAAACACAGGAATATAACATGATAAAAACAAAACTTCTGATGCGGTATCAGTAGAACTTTGCAGAGTGTTAACTTTTTCCAAGAACTCATCTCTCAATGTCTCCCAACGACTTTCATTAACACCTTGTCGTTTAAACAATTGGATTATTTTGTTCTTTAGTTCATTTAGACGAGCACTTGCTTCATCTACATCCAATTTGACGGAATAGCTCGTTGGTTAATGCCCTCTTCCATGTCATTGTATTCAAACCCTTTGATTAAAAACGAAAAGAAATCTGTTTTAAGAACCCAAGCAGCTCCCATTTCATTCAAGCTGTATGGACTTGAATAATAATTATGTGAGTGAACTATGATGACAAAAAGATTATAATCGTAGAATTGCTTCAAGATATACTCAGCAAATTCTTCTGATGTAGGTATTTGGTATCCTTTAATCGATGAACATAATAGTTTTTGTGGAGTATCTACACCAAGAAACTCCAAAAGTTTTACCAATTCATTGACAAAAGCAACATCTTCGCCAGAATGTGATATGAATACCTTAAACGGTATATCTTCAGAAGCTATTGTTTTATCTTGTTTTCCTTCGAGATGTGGAACATTTATAATATCTATCCTTTCTATATAAGAACGTAAAGTTGTCAAATTAGTATCCATACAATTGATACCAAAGTCTTTGAAAGAGAACCAATTATTTGTTTCTGATAAATTAAATTCATATAAAGGAGAATTCATCTCTTCACAAAAATAACATTTTAGGACATCATATACACGACGTTCCCACAATGTTAAATCTCTATTTAAGGCTGCACGTTCTTCAGGATTTATCTGTGGTTTGGGATATGCTCCAATCACAGCCATCCCATTACCATAATTACCCTGATGAACTTTTAACGACTTAAATCTTTCCAATATTGACAAGCCGTTAACTATCTCCTTATTTATAAATTTAATCCCTGTTGTCCAGGGGGTGATGTGGTGAGGGAGTACCATTAAGATTGAATACGGATTTGTCTGGTTCTGCACTATCAGGCGAATCCGTATTTAGCATTACATCAATTGGAAGTTCCATAATACCCAGCATACCACTCAGCAAATCTCCTCAAGCCCTCTCTCAAGCTAGTATTGGGCTTGAAGCCGAAGTCCTGTTCGAGGGGCGTCGTGTCGGCATAAGTCACGGGCACGTCGCCGGGCTGCATAGGTACGAGTTCCTTGTGGGCCTCGAAGTCGTAGTTCTGGGGCAGGACACCGGCACGCACCAGCTCTTCCTGCAGGATAGTCACGAAGTCGAGGAGGTTTTCAGGAGAGTTGTTGCCGATGTTGTACACCTTGTAAGGGGGAATGGGGAGTCCATCCTCACCGTTCTGCTTCTCGGGGGCGTGCTGCATGATGCGCACCACTCCCTCCACGATGTCGTCAACATAGGTGAAATCGCGCTTGCAGTTGCCATAATTGAAAATCTTGATGGTCTCGCCTTTCACCAGCTTGTTGGTGAAGCCGAAGTAAGCCATATCGGGACGACCTGCAGGGCCATAGACGGTAAAGAAGCGGAGGCCGGTCGAGGGGATGTTGTAGAGCTTCGAGTAGGCATGGGCCATCAGCTCGTTGCTCTTTTTCGTGGCGGCGTAGAGGCTCACGGGGTTGTCCACCTTGTCGTCTGTCGAATAGGGCACTTTCTTGTTGCTGCCATATACGGAAGAGGAAGAGGCATAGACCAGATGTTCCACCTCGTGGTGGCGGCATGCTTCGAGGATGTTGTAGAATCCGATGAGGTTGCTCTGGATATAGGCGTCGGGGTTGGTGATGCTGTAACGGACGCCTGCCTGGGCGGCGAGGTTGACCACTACGGCTATCTTGTGTTCGGTGAAGATTGCCTCCACGGCTGCCTTGTCGGCGATGGAGGCGTGGACGAAGGTCCAGTCGCGCTGCAGCGACTCTATCTCCTTCAGGCGTTCAACCTTGATGTTGACATCGTAGTAATCAGTAATTGAGTCAATACCGATTACTTTAATGTCCTTCACATCGTGAAAAAGGCGCTTGACGAGGTTGCTGCCGATAAAGCCGGCGGCGCCTGTGACGAGGACGGTCTTGCC
>OLSQ01002779.1_pt1 | contig 12221 bp, 10 predicted proteins | sample 1672561 | NCBI WGS metagenome assembly OLSQ01 (sample SAMEA3136699, study PRJEB25190) | human gut metagenome | biome: human gut; feature: human-associated habitat; material: faeces | place: Austria | collected 2013 | reverse complement strand
TATTTAATAGAAAAGAAAAGAGAGTTTAATGGAGTAGATGATTCTTGTGATTATTTAGTTATAAGAAAAGATGATAAAAAGTTAATTGGTATGATTGAAAATATAAAAGATAATAAATTTTCTTTATTATCTTTATTATCATAATACTTTTTAATACAATTTTCAACAGCCACAAAACTTGAAGGGACTGTGACTCTGTAATCACTATGTGGCTTGTCATCATGTATCTCTTGCCCTTCTAAATAATTTGAGTCATTTTCATCATTATTATCTTTTTTGCTTAATATTACTAATAAAATTACTGTTATTATTATTACTATAATTGCTACTATTAATAGCACTTTTATTATTTTTAGATTATTTTTCATATCTGCTTTCTCCTAAATTTTATCATAGTCCGCAAATAACTACTTGGATCTATTGCATCACTGTAACTATAACTTTTAGTTATTTGAAAATGTAAATGTGGTCCTGTTGAATTTCCTGTTGAACCAACCTTAGCAATTTCTTGTCCAGCCGTAACTTTTTTTCCTGTTGATACCAACAATCTAGAACAATGTAAATACCATGTATAGAATTCATCACTATCATTTTTAATTACTATGTGATTTCCACAAGAGTCATTATACCCTGAGTAAATAACTGTTCCTGATGTAGCTGCAAATATAGCGCTTCCGATGTGGTGCAGCCATATCTATTCCTGGATGTAATTCACTGCCATGGTATGGGCAAATCCTATAGCCATATCCATCACTTATATATGAATAATTTGGACAAGGCCAAATATATGAGCCAGAATGTTTAGTAGCAGTTATTCCTAAACTATTATACATTTTTGTCATTTCTCTTATTACTGAGACTCCCCAGCTTTCATTGCAATATCTTTGAGCAATTTTAGTAACTGATATTAAATTATCTGTGAAATAAACTTCATTAATTAGTGCGGCAAATCCTTCTACCGCTTCATTAAAACTGCTATATCTATTCCACGTCGTATTATTTCTATCCGTATATCCTCCTCCGTCTGTTTCCGTTGTATACTGTACCAATTATATGTTGATGAGTCAATTAAGTCCCAATCAGTTCCTGCAGAAGATTCTATAACAGTTACTGCAATTGCAAAAATTGCATTAACATCTTTAGTTGTTTGAATTTCATAAAAATCCTCTAAACAACTCAACAAATTATCTTTAGCTTTTCCTGAATATGTTGATGTTATTGCTTTTTTTATATTTTCTCTAGTTAATTTTAATTCTTGTTCTCCCTCGGAAACTTTAACAATGATGTCTCCTCCATAAGCCATTGTCAATGAACTATTCATAAAATTTATCATATTAAAATCAGTAACGCCATAATCTATTCCACTGTATCTCCACATTATATATTTCATCAATTCTACTAATCCTGCAGTATTACTTCCTATGTCGTTGTTATCTTGATCTAAGCTATCCTCTAGCAATTGGAAAAATGTTTCTGCACCATTTTCTAATAATTCTCCTACTCCTGTTTTTCCATCATATATATCATCATATTTTACAACTTTTCCTCCGGATTTTTTTGCAACAAACTTTCCATTTTTAACATCTTCTTCACTATAAACACCACTTGCTGTGCTTAATAATGCTAAAAATTTATCTGTATTATCTGTTTTGTCCGGAACTCCTGCTTCCAAATCTCTTACTACAGTTTCTACTAGCTTGCTTTGTGTTGTATTCTTCTTGTTATATGTGGTTTTAATTAGTGTTATAAATTCATAACCTTCTTTTTTTATTTTTTCCTTTACTTTTTCTAATTCTTTTCTTATTCCTAGTTTTGTAAGAAGCGGTACATCTCCTGTTGCCCATCCTGCTACATTCTCTGATTTATCTTGTCCTGGTTTTGGTACTTTGTTTAAACTACTAGTATCTGGTGAATCTGTTTTTACAAGTTCACCGCTTGAATTCCATGCTTCATATGTAGTAATGTCTGAAAGCGTATTTTTTTGTTCTAAGTGAATAAACCAGTTATCTACTTCAAATAATTCCATTTGAAAATTATATGTTTTATTCTTTGTAATATTAGTTTCTTGCATGCTCTTTGTATCACTTGAATATGATTTATTTGATAACTTTGGACCATCTGCTGTATTTTCTGCTACACTTACTAAGAAATCCATGTTATAATCATAATTTGTTATTAATGTAGTAGTTGTTTCTACACTTGTTTTATAAATTCCTAAGTTTATATATGAATTTTCTTGTAATTTAGCGAATTTATCTATAAAATCTGCACTTCCTGTAAGATTCAAAAAATCTGCCAATAATTCAACTGGTATTACATAATCATTCGTATACATTGTATAATCGAAGGTTATTCCACTACTATTTATTGTTGATGTCTCGCTTTTTGAAGATTCCTCATCTACTTTGTCACCATCATATTTCATTTCATTATTAGTTGAATTATTTTGTGATGTATATAGTTTTATTGTGCCTAATTTATCTATTCCATAAAAAGTTCCTAGTGCTCCTCCTATCATGCCAGGAGATCTTGTTCTTAAATCATTTAGAACTGTTCCTATTGTTGAGTTTGATAAATATCTTATCTCTTTACTAGTATCTCCATCTAGATAAATATGAATTATACCATTCGTAGCTAAAAAATAATCACCAGTTATCTTGTCATCTGTTATATCTAGTTCACTTCTTTTTTTAGCTTCATATGGTGAGTCAGCAGCTTCTTCATCATTAAATTTGTTATATTCTTCCTCAGTTAAGTTAATTAGTATTTTAGTATCTGAGGTACAAATTGATGTATGATATATTAAAAGCATCTTTTTTATTGTTATATCTTCATAACCGCTAGCTTTCATATTTATTATATTTTCCAAACTATTTCTCATGTTACTAAATGTTTCTTCGTCAATTACTACCATGTATTCATCTGAACTAGGAAGTAGATATTTCCCACTTTTAAATATATCTAATACATCGTTCACTCTATTTCTTGCAAATGTTTTTATACCATCCGTATCAGTAATTTTGTCTATTATTTTACCAATTGTTTGAGTTATCAAATCTTTTATTCCATCTATTACAACCAGTACAGATCCAGCTAATAATACAGTAATTAATATTGGTATTAATATAATCTTTAAACCTTTCATTACTTACCTCTTAAAATTTTATATTTATTCCTTTTAATTCCTCTTTATAATTTTCTTGAGAATTTTTATAACTTTCATAGTCAGTTATAATTCCACTAAATTTAATTTCTTTAGATTCTATATATGATGCAATTGATTTTTTAAATTTTATTTTTAATGTTATTGTTTCTCCAGGTAGTACTGATAGATTACTATTATATAATTTATCATAATATGGTGTATATGCATTGCCGTCTTTTCCATATAATCTTATTGTTTTGTTATCTTTAAGGTTATCAATAAGAATTTCTTTATTAGATAAATTTTTAATTTTTATTTCATATTCTTCTTGAGCTATGTATATTATTTTATTAACTACTACCGCCTCAACAATATCTGTACTATTTTTTTTGTTTATTTCTTCTTTGTAAATATATTCTCCTATTGATATTTTTTCACTATTAGGATATGTTGTTATATATGTTTCATATTTTTTACTATTGACATAATTTCCTGTAGCTAACAAATCTTCAGTTATTCTTATTCTATAAACATTAAATTTTGAATTATTTATCCATGATTGCATATTATAAGTCCTTTTTGTATTAAATATTTGTTTTATTATAATTTTATTAAATAATTCAATGTTTTTATATTTGTTTTCTTTGCATTCTTCTGATAACATATCATATGCTGCTTGTACATTTTTTTCATTACAATACTGCATAAATTTATCTATAGTATTTTTATTTCCTTCATATTTTTCTTCAGTGATATTTTTACCTGATATTACTGTTAATGTAGGATTATATACAGATTTATTTTCATTTTCTTCATTTTGATTATTTCTCTTCATAGACATAATAACAGTTGCAATAAATACAATTATTGCAACCATTATTAATTTAATTCCGAGATTGTAGAATTTACTTTTGTTTTTTTTCTTAAAATTACTAATCCATCTTTTTAACATATTATTTTCTCCTATTAGATATCTGTTGGCTTAGTCTTTGGTAGTTTTTTATCATCCCTAGTTTTAATAGTTCTTTCTTCTTTTATAGTTGTATTGTTTTGAATACTTTTATATCTTCCTAAAATTTCTGTTAATCTTTCATTTTGTGCTTGTGTAAGTTTTGTCTTATCATATTCTATTTCTCCACCTTGTTTTCTCAAAGCTTTATCTAGTTGCATTCCATATTTAGTTGATACATTTAGTAATGTAGATAATTCATTTACTAATGCCATACTTCCTACATCTTTATATCCATTGTTATAATATGTATTTGCTAAATCTTGCTTTCCTGTTTTGTCATCTGGGTCTTTTCCAAAAGCTTCTGTTACACTAGAATAGTTAGTATTATATGTTCCATTAATATATGAAATATTATCTGAATCCAAATTAAATCTCTCATATTCTTTTTGTTGAACAACGGCTTCTTGTGCTGTTAAGCCATATGTTTTTCTGTCTTCCTCACATTTATACATTGTAGGTATGTCTCTTATTCCTAATGGAACATATGTATCTGATAATGATTTAATTTTAGATTCTGCTTTTTCTTTTGCCATTGCCTTAACATAAGCATCGCTTTTATCTGGATATTGTTGTTTATATTTATCATAAAGCTTTGGTCCATTATCATCATACATTAAATAATTTAGGTATTCATCATTGTTTGATATTTCAAATTTTATTTGTTCTTCTCTCTCTTTTTGTCTTTCCCCTAGTTGTTCATTTGTTGCTTTCCAATCATCTGGTGGTGGTGTAGCATAAAATCCATCTCTTATCTTATTAAATCCTTCATGTAATTGTTTTATTCCACCCAAATCTTCAAATTTTCCTAATGACTGTCCTAATTCTGATTTAGTAAATCTACCTGTAAATTTACCAAGTTTACTATTAGGATTTACATCATTTAATGTATCCATAATACCTTTTCTTCCCGTTGCTAATTGTGTAAATGCAAGTGTTCTTCTAAGATTTCTTGGTATTATTTTTTCTTTTTTGTTTGTATCTATATCTTTTCCTTGTTTTGATACTCTTGCGTTTGTACCATTTTTATCTTTTGGTTCGTCTTTTTCTTCTTTCTTTTCAGTTTCCTTTTTATTAGAAGTTTCGTCTAATTGTGGTGTATTTTCTGCTGTATCTATCTTTTTGTCTTCTTCATTTGGTTTATAGTCATCTAAATTATTATCCGCTTGAAATCTTATATTATTTCCATTTATTATTATGTTTTCAGCATTTATAGAATCTAATCCTGATGTTTCTTTTGTATTTTCATTAGTATTTTTGTTTGTTTTTTCTTCTGTGTTTTTTTCCTCTTTAGGTAATTTATCTAAGTCTATTTTTACTGGTTCTTCTTCTGTTTTTCCTGTTTTATCTATTATATATGGATTTTCTTCCTTTTCTTCTGTTTTATTCATATTATCTGTATATTTTTCTTCTTTATTATCTTCTTGAATTACTTTTTGCATTTTCATATCTTGTATTTTATCTAATAGTGATACAGCATTACCATGTTCAACTCCTGCTTTGTCATAATATCCAGAATCACTATACTCTTTTTCTCTTTTTTTAGTTTGTGCGTATTCCTCTTCTAATTGTTTTATTTGATCATCTATATTAATTGGTGGCTTTCCTCCACCTTTTGGCATACTAATAGGTTTAGCAACATCTGCATCTATCAAGCCAGTCATTTTTCCTACTTTTGAAGCGATTTTTCCTCCTACTTTTCCTCCTGTATCTAATATTGTTTCAGCTCCAGAAATTACTCCTTTTCCTAATGTTCCAACTGTACTATTTCCAAGCATATTTTTGCCAACGTTTGCAACTGCATGCATTGCTTTTCCACCTTTAATTGCACCCATTGCAGCGCCGCCAACTCCTGCTGTAGCAGCTGTTACAGCTACTGTTGCTACCGTTTTTCCAATGTCTACTACAGTTTTTTTGCCGCTATCATATGAAGCCAATTCTGCAATTCCCTGATTCATTCCAAATAGTCCTCTTATATATTTCTCTGCTGGTCTTATAAAGCTCATCGCTGCTAATGCATATACAATTTCTAACATATTTGTTCCAGTTAATGACCATCCACTACTTCCAACCATTTGTAATGGAATAGCTGTTAATGTATAATATATTATTAGATGGAATGGTTGAATTAATACTGTTGTAATATATTCTCTTAACCATTTAGAGTATATTGGTTTTGTTTGTGGGCCAAATGCATACATTACAGAAACAATTGGCGCAATTACAGTTAAAACACAAATCCACATTAATCTTTTAAAATATGCTACTGCAAAAACTATTGTTAGCCATATCATATAGCCTAACATTATTAAACATATTATTTGTTCTGCGCTATCAAAGCTTTTTAAGCATTTAACAATAAGATTAAAATTCAATCCTCCAAACCCATTTAATGAACCACTTAGAGCTTCAGTTAATAAGTCTGATACATAAAATATTCCAACCATTATTACGTGTGAAAATATTAGTAGTATCATACCAATAAACCAGTCTTGTAATAATGCTCTCCATGTTGCCATTTTTGTTGGAGTGTTTGAGGTTATTAATATTCTTATTCCTGTAAAAATTAACCCTGCTAACATTATAAAGCCACAAATATTTCTTAATGTAATATACACAGATGCTATTCCTATTGTTATTGTTGATATCATATTATATCCTGTAGATAGTTGATCACTTATTTTAGCGCCTAAATCTCCATCTACTGATGTTATTCCATTCTTTATATCTGTTATCATTTGCTTTGGATGAAGCAAACGAGATTCATCCGTTGCTTTAAATATATTTGCATTAAATAGCAAAACTTGTCCAGAAAAAATACTATCTGGCCCTATAAATAATTTGCTCAAGCCATCGCTTGCATTGTTTAAAGCCTCTTCTTTATCATTAGTAAACAATTCTATTATTGAACCAACTAAATCTGTTCCTATACTAAATCCATTAAGTAATGTTCCTATTGTTACATCTATGCTAACCAGGTTCGATAGTACTATGGCTGAAAATGGTTTTATTAGTATTCCTCCTAAATCCCAAGCTTTTACTTTTTTTGGAGCTACTACATTAAATATCATTAGTATAATCAAAACTATTATCAATCTTTTCGAAAACTTACTTTTTGATAATTTCATATCTTTCTCCTTTTATAGATTTCCATCAAGAATTGTAATAATAAGTTGCCAAATTGTAAGTGCACCAAATATTATTACAACTCCAACAACATATGGAGTAGTTGCTTGTTTTATTCTAGATCTTTCTTTTGGGTCCACAAACATATATCGCATTCCTAATACAACAGTAGAAATAAATATTGTTAATAATCCTAGTCCCCACAAGAAACCAATTAACTTTTCAAATCCAGATTTAGATTCACTATTCAGCTCATTCATTGCTTTGGTAACCACTTGATAGTCTTCTGGGTCACTTTTTGTACCAGCTTCTAAAAAGCTTTTTGCTCTCGACCATATTCCAGTTGCTTTTACATTATAAAAAAATGCTGTTGTAATCATTATTAATAATAAAATAAGTGTTATTTTATAAAATTTCTTCAATATTATCCCTCTCTTTATAGATCAACTATTACATTATATACTATACTCAACAAATTTGATGTAGCAAAAACTAAAACACAACCTATTACATAATATATTAAAACGCCCTTCATTTCTGCTTTTTCCTCTAAACTACTCATCATATATCTAATTCCTATAACAGCTAATGCTATTACAGATGCTACTGACCCAACCAATTGTATTGCACCTAAAAATTTTCGTGTTTGTATTTTACTTTCATTAGCAGCAGTAGGGTCAATAGTTATACTGGTATCCATTTGGGTTGAAGTAGCTCCAAGGCAAAAGTTATGCATTAAAATTATTAATAAAATACAGAAACTTATAATAAATATTATCTTTTTATTTTTCATTTTTTTCTCCAATGTTATATATTTTCTCTTGCAATCTCTTTTTGTCTGTTTAATTTATTTAAATTTGTTTCAACAAATTCAAATTCTTTTTTAGTCGGTCTTATTTGAATTATCGCTGTGTCTCCACCAACTTTTAAAAGACCTTCTCCTTTTAGGCAATTAGTTAAGAAACCTGCTTCACCATCTGATAATTTAAATACCTCTTTTAGATATTCTATTTCTGATTTATCTTGTGCTAAAAATAGTTTGGTATCTGAAGATGTTAATACTGCTTGTGCTTCTGGTTTCTCATAAAAATCTTGGAATCTTTGAGAAATAATCGCCAAAGACACATTTCTTTTTCTTGCACGACGAGCCATTCTATTTAAGAAATCTACTGCCTCTGGATATGGTAACATCATCCATGCTTCATCTACTATAACTCTCTTTTGTTTTGCTCTACCTTTATTTTCACTATTCTTTTTAACATATTTTTCCCATATCCATGAAAGAAGTATTTGTTGAGCTAGAGGTCTTGCAAAAGTTTCCTCTAGTTTTGAAATATCTAAGTTAATAAATGTTATATCTTCTGTTAAATCAAAAGTAGATTGTCCATCAAAGTATGCTAATTGTCCATTAAATTCTTTTATATATTGCTTCATTACTTTTGTTAAATAGCTATAATGGAATCTATAATCTTCGTTTGTGTTTTCTTCTGCTTTTCTTAAAATTCTTCTGTACCAACTACCTATTGTAGGCATTTCTTTTTTTCTCTTAGAGAAAAGATCTCCTGAATTTTCTACTGCCGCATAAAGACTAGATGGATCTGATGTTATTCCAAGTTTTTTATATTCTTCTGCTACTGCTTCAGATATAATTTGTTTTGTAATTTCATTTACTACTGTGCTTCTTGTACTTCCTCTTGCCATAGTAAGTAAAACTTGTGTAACATCTTCTACTTTACTCTCTACATTTAATATAGCTCTTTCTTTACCTGTTATTTCGTCTTTAATTTTTTCTTCTTCTATATCAAAAAAGTTTATAATCGTATTAGAATTTGCACTTATTACAATATTTATTCCGCCTAAAGTTTCTGCCATGGTTGTATACTCACCTTCTGCATCTAACGCTAAACTTTCTATTCCCATAAGTACACTAGACCTAGCAATAAGTGTTTTCATAGTAACAGATTTACCAGCACCAGACTTAGCAAAAACAACCATATTATAGTTTGTTAGTGATGAGTGAAAGTTATCAAATAGTATTGGAGAACCAGTTTGTTTGTTTATTCCTAATGGCACTCCACTTTCATGTCCTATTTCTGATGTAGTAAATGGAAATACAGTTCCCATTGAATCTCTGTCAAAAGTATGTGATCTATTTATTTCATCATTCATTAGTGGTAAATTAGTTCTAAATGCCTCTTCTTGTAATGCCCATGTTGTTTTTAAGCTTACCATTGATTTAGAAAGTTCATTTACTAGTAGTGTAGTTAATCTATCTAAATCTTTTATGCTATAAGAAAATAGAGTAGAAACAATTGACGCTTCATATAATTTGTTAAATCCTGCAGCAATTCTATCTCTTAAATCCTCTGCCTCTCCTTTTTTTTGTGATAGTAAACTTTCCCTATTAATATTTCCTTTGTCTGCTGCAACAATTCTTTCTGTTTCTAGTTCATTTATTGTTTTATTTAATTGTTTTTGTGATTCTGCTTCTGGAACTGGATTTATATAAATTGATGTATTAATATCTCCAAACTCATACATATCTCTTAATAAGTATGGGAAAGTGGCCATTCTAGGTAGCGAAAATATAAAGAAACTTCTTGCATATCTGGTTGTTGAAGATACTATTTTTAAATAATCTAAGTTAGACGCATCTATTCCTGATGGGGCAATCAACTCTTTTATACTTTTCTTTTTCAATAGATTGCTATAAGGACTTTTTTCTATGTTAACTTGCTCTATTTCTTCTATTTGTTTCTTTTGTTTTTTCTTTGCCATTTACTTTCTTCTCTCCTTTCCCTTTTATTTTTGTTTCTATTTTTTTCTTAGCTTTTTCTTTAACTTCTTGTGGTAAATTATTTTTCTCATCGTCTATCATCTGTTTTGCTAAATCTAATATAATATCGCTAATATTATCTTCTAAATCTTTTAATTCTCTACTTTTCTCATCTTCAATTTCTTCTATAGAATCTCTTACTGCTTCTTCTGCTTTAAATTCTATCTCTCTATTTAATGCTTCTATTTTTTTGTCTATTGCACTTTGTGCATCTATATATATTTCATTAAATCCAGAGTCTATAGCTTTTTCTACTCCAAATGTTTCCGAATCATCTCTATTATAAGCATTGTATAATAGATCTACTAGTTCAAATGAATTTAATACTTTTCCAACAATTCCAACACCTGTTAATACTCTTATCATAGAAGATGCTCTAGTATATAAATTTGAAAAAGCTGTGTCTTCTATTTCTTCTTGAGATAATACTTCTTCTCCTTCAGTATCTGTTGTTTCATAATAGTATCTTAATATTATATAATATTTCTTTTTTAATACATTTTTATTTAAACTCATTCTCTCTGTGTCTGCAATAATATCTCTTCCATAGTCATATAGATTTGTTTCTCTAAAAACTTCAAACTTTTTATCATTAAATATTTTATTATCTATATTCCCGTTTTCCATATACTGTTTTAATTTATATTCTTTTAATGTAAGTTCACTTTTTATTTTTTCAAGTCTTGCTTTATATTCTTGAATATTTTTTTCCAAGTTTACTGTTCTTGTTTGTATATAAATTTGTATTGGATCTTTTAATGTGTTTAAGAAAGACGCAAATCCTTGTTCTGTTGCTGCCTTTTCTACATCAGACATAAGATCATAATTTATCCCCTGGCATTCTATAACCATTAAAAATTTTTTACCCTTTTTTTGAATTATCATATTGTCTTTTACATTCTCAAATTCCATAAAATCAAAAATAGATTTAGTATCATATTCTTTGGCTGTTTTACTATTCTTATTTTCTACTGGTTTATTTTCTGTATCATGCATTATATTTTCATCTTTATCTTTTTTCTTTCTTTTAATTGTTAACACACATAATGCAACAAATAAAATCACTACGGCACATACTGCAAAAGCTAAAATTGTATATAGAATGACAGTTAAATTATTCATTTTCGTTCTCCTTATCTTTATAAATATAAATTTTATTTTTCTTCATTTTAAATTTTATAAGTCTTAATAGAATTTCATCCATTTTTTCTCCGCCTGTTTTTTTAGTTATTTCAAATTTTTTAGTACTTGGCATTTTTATTGTTCCTATTAAAAAACCTATTCCTGCAAATATAATCATTATTACTGTACCTACTTTTGATAGCTTTATTAATCCAAATATAAATTTAAATATATATCCTACAATAAGTCCTACAACAGTATATGCTAATGCTTTATAAGAGAAGACTGTTAATATTCTCCCTTCTCCTTTTAGGTTTCTTGGTATTAAATACGTACCCATTTTTTCCTCCTTAGTATAAAAAAATAGCCATTATCTAATATAATTATATCAAATAATAGCTATTTTGTATTGTTTTTATCGAAAAAACTTTATTTTTAACATTAATGTAATCTTTTTGTAATTTTTTCGTAATATTATTTTCTTATAAAAGCAAAAAAAGAAAAGGCAACCCCTTTTCTTTTTTATAATTATATATCGCCTGCAAAGTTGTATATTACAGAAGCTAAGTTAGAAGCTGCAAACACTAATACTGCACCTATTACATAAGGCATTAGTGTTTTCTTGTATTCTGCTTTTTCTTCTGTACTTCCCATCATGTACTTTATACCTAATGCTATAAGTACTACAACTGCTGCTACAGAACCTACTGTTTGTATTATTCCCACAATTTTTTGACCTGTAGTTTTAATCTTGCTTGATCCTGTTCCTGTAGTTCCTGTTATTGTACCGGGATCTGTTATTCCTGTTGGTGCTGCAAATACGCTTGCAAAATTACTTATTGTTACAAATAAAACTAACGCTATTAAAATTGCATATAATATTTTATTTAGTTTCATAAGATTTCCTCCTTTTAGTTTATTATATAATAATTTTCTCTTTAATGAGAACATTAAAAACATTATATATTTAATTATATACTATT
>OLSQ01002769.1_pt1 | contig 12263 bp, 7 predicted proteins | sample 1672561 | NCBI WGS metagenome assembly OLSQ01 (sample SAMEA3136699, study PRJEB25190) | human gut metagenome | biome: human gut; feature: human-associated habitat; material: faeces | place: Austria | collected 2013 | reverse complement strand
GCTTGCTCTCTTAATCAGTGGGCCCAGGGTTCGAGTCCCTGGAGGTGCACCACAAAGAGCACCAGGCAGAAATGCTTGGTGCTTTTTCTTTTGTTTTTTCAGAAAGTAAAAAGACTTCCGACTGAGGGTCATTCTCAAAGCGGAAGTCTTTTTCTGTTTGTTGCTCCATCGTGCCGTCACCGCCCATCAGAGCCGTCATCTCTCGGATCGTCAAGTTATTTCTGACTGTATCCCAAAAGCCGCTGCACGAAGGGCCGGAGCGAGTGGATGAACTCTTCATCCGAAAGCTCTGTCTGATGTTCCAGTTTCCAGACACAGAGATGATGGAAAAATTTTCAAAAAAGTTGCAGATTGTGCAGGAAAAATTTCTTGTAGTCCGTTCTGTTAGGTGGTATCATTATAACGGTTTGCGCCGCTAACCCGGGGCAGTATCTCGCAGACAGGTCGTTTTTGGCGGACGCTGTGGGGGAAAGCGCAGAACGGATGAAAACAGGCAGAAAGAACTTTTCTTTTTCATGAAACACAGGAGGTCAGGCTTTTCATGCTAGGTTTCAACAAGAAGACACAGGACGCCTCTCCGCAGGAGAATACCGGCGGAGAAAATAAGGTGTTCCACTTTATCAAGACCCACAAAAAGCGCTGCATCGCGGTGGTCGCAGCCGCAGCGGTGCTGGTGGCGGTCATCGTGCCGCGCAGGAGCCGCAGCGCGTCGGCAGACCTTGCCTACACGCAGGAGAAGCTGGGACGCCGCGACATCGTGAACGTCTACGACGGCAGCGGCACCATCAACGCCGCCGATTCCTACACCGTCAAGTCCCTCGTCACCGGCACGGTGCTCACCGCCGATTTTGAGCTGGGCGACAGCATCGAGAAGGGCGATATTCTTTACACCATCGACATTTCGGATGTGGAAAACAACCTCGCGAGCGCACAGCTCTCGGTGGAGCAGGCACAGCGCAATTACGATGACATTGCGGATATGCAGAACGTCCGCACCAGGATCAGCGGCGAGGTCAGCTCCTTTGCAGTCGCCGCAGGCGACGCCGTGCAGGCTGGTCAGACTGTGGCCACCATCCGCGACACCTCCGTGATGCTGCTGGCCGTGGATTTCCCTGCCGCAGAGGCCCAGAGCTTTGTCGCCGGTCAGGCCGCACAGGTCATGCCGGACACCACTTTTGAGACGCTGAACGGCACCATCCGCTCCGTTTCCGGTGCAGACCCTGCCGGCGACGCCAGCCTGATGACCTGCACCGTCACCATCGCTGTTCCCAACGCGGGCAGCCTGACCACCGCACAGGCCGCTGTGGCACAGGTGAACGGCGTCAGCTCCCTCAACTCTGCACACTTTACTTACCAGCGTGAGGAGACTGTCGTGGCAGCTGCCTCCGGCACCGTGTCTGAACTCTGCGTCAAGGAGGGCAGCACCGTCCGTCAGGATGACGTCATCCTCCGCATTACCGGCAAAGATCTGGACAAGCAGACCAAAAACGCCGCTGACAGCCTGCGCGCTGCCGAGCTGCAGATGTCTTCTGCCGAGAAGACCATCAGCCACTATACCATCGACGCCCCGATCAGTGGTACCATCGTGGATAAGAAAGTCAAGGCCGGCGACAAGCTCAGCGCCAACGACACCGCCATGCAGAACCTCTGCACCATCTACGATATGAGCTATCTGGAAATGAAGCTCAACGTGGACGAGCTGAAGATCCGCTCCCTCGAGGTCGGCCAGGAGGTGGAAATCACCGCCGACGCCGTCCCGGGTGAGACTTACAAGGGCGTCATCAGCAGCATCCTCGTGGCAGGCACTACCGCCAACGGCTCCACCAGCTACCCCGTCACCGTCCGCATCGACGACATGGGCGAGCTGCTGCCCGGAATGAACGCCACTGCGAAGATCACTACCGCCAGCGTCAAGAATGTTCTGGCCCTGCCCAACGCCGCCCTCGTCCGGGGCAGCTATGTGCTGGTGACCAAGGATTCGCCCAGCGCTGCCAATGCTGAGACTTCCATGACCGCTCCCGACGGCTACGTCTACGTCAAGGTGACCACCGGCATCAGCGATGACGATTACATCGAAGTGAAGAGCGGCCTGCAGGAGGGCGATACCATCGCTTACGACAACTCCAGCGTCAGTGCGACCGACTTCTACAGCAACATGATGGCCTCCGCCGAAGGAGATGACGAATGAGCACGCTGATAGAATTTGATGGGGTCTGCAAGTATTACCAGATGGGTGATACCCTCGTAAAGGCCGCCGACCACGTCTCTTTCAAAATCAACAAAGGCGAGTTCGTGGCCATCGTCGGCCAGTCCGGTTCTGGTAAATCCACTTGTATGAACATCATCGGCTGTCTGGACGTGCCTACCGAAGGCACTTATCTGCTGGACGGCAAGGATGTCGGCAAGATGAGCCGCCGTGAGCTGGCACACATCCGGAACGAGAAGCTGGGCTTCATCTTCCAGCAGTACAACCTGCTGCCGAAGCTGACGCTTCTGGAGAATGTGGAAGTTCCCCTTGTGTATGCGGGCATCCCCGCCGCACAGCGCCACGCGACGGCAAAGGCTGCCCTTGAGCGGGTGGGTCTGGGCAATAAGCTTAAAAACCTGCCCAACCAGCTTTCCGGCGGTCAGCAGCAGCGTGTGTCCATTGCCCGTGCGCTGGCCCGCGGCCCGGCGGTCATCCTGGCCGACGAGCCGACCGGTGCATTGGACTCCCACACCAGCCGCGAAGTTCTGGGAATGCTTCAAGACCTGCACAAACAGGGCAATACGGTCGTCCTCATCACCCACGACAACTCCATTGCTGTGCAGGCCGAGCGCATCATCCGCCTCGAAGATGGCCGCGTCGTCTACGACGGCGACGCCCACGCACCCGAGGCAGTCGTTCAGCCGAACTTCATGATGGCAGAGCCGAAAGCCGGAGAGGAGGGGACGCAGGCATGATAAAGGAGACCTTCAAACAGGCCGTCCAGAACGTCTTGAGCAACAAAGTCCGCACCTTCCTCACCATGCTGGGCATCATCATCGGCGTCATGGCCGTCATCGTCATCGTCGGTCTCGGCAACGGCATGACCAACATGATGCAGGACTTCTACTCCGACATGGGCAGCGATATTCTGTCCGTCAACGTCATGACCGCCAGCACCCGCTCAGTGGAAGTGAACGATGTGTACAGGATCATCAATGAAAAGCCCGAGTATTATAAGGGCCTTTCGCCGATTGCCAGTGTCGGCGGCGACACGCTGCGGGTGGCGGGCGAGAAGTACCGCCGCACCTACATCAGCGGCGTCAACGAAGATTACATGACCATCAACAACTACAAGGTGGCCAAGGGCCGCGGCATCCAGTACACCGATTTGATAGACAACAAGAATATCTGTGTCATCGGCGACTATGTGGACCGCAAGATCTTTGGCGGCAACGGTCTCGGCAGCACCCTCAAGGTAGGCGCCAGCGAGTACCGCATCGTGGGCGTGCTGGAGGGCCGCTCCAAACCTGCCTCTCAGTACGAGGGCGGCAACGACGACATTGTTCTTATCCCCTATACCACCCTGATGAGCGTCAACAACACCAGCAGTGTCAGCCAGTACTATGTGGTCCTGCAGGACGCGGACCACTCGGATGAGGCACAGGAGTTTTTGCAGTCGCGGCTCAAGAAGCTGGTCAGCAAGGACGACTATGTCTACGTCATGAGCCTGAGTGCGGCAATGTCGCAGATGTCCTCTATGATCAATATTATGGTGGGCGTCCTGACGGCCATTGCAGGCATCTCGCTGCTGGTCGGCGGCATCGGCATCATGAACATCATGCTGGTGTCCGTCACCGAGCGCACCCGTGAGATCGGTATCCGCAAGGCACTGGGCGCACAGGAGAGCACCATCCTGACCCAGTTCGTCGTGGAGGCCGGCGTCACGTCGGCACTGGGCGGCTGCCTCGGCATCGTGCTGGGCTACGTCGTGTCGGCCATTATCAACCAGATCCTTCCGTATATCCTGACGGATATTACCCTGAACGTCACCCCCTCGGCGGACGCAGCGGCCATCGCCGTGGGCATCTCCTGCGGCATCGGTGTCCTGTTCGGCTTCCTGCCGGCCCGCCGTGCCGCCAGCCTGAACCCCATCGAAGCGCTCAGATATGATTAAGGAGTTTACCATGAAAAAACGATTCCTCGCATTCCTGCTGGCTGTCTGCGTGGCTGTTTCCATGCTGGTTCTGCCCGCTTCTGCGGTCGGCTCCAACGCGGCAGTCCAGACGGCGACGGCACTGGGCGGTCTGACCGCCGAGCAGGCCGGTTCTCTGGGTGCGCCCCTCACTCGTGGGCAGGCGGCCCGCCTCCTCACCGCATTCTCTGCTTACCGCGATACCACCACGGCACAGGGCCGCACCGGCCGCCTCTACAGCGATGTAGACAGCGACTCTCCCTATGCGGTCTACATCCGCACTGCCGTCCAGAACGGCTGGATGACCGGCTACTCCGACGGCAGCTTCCGCCCGGACAACACCGTCACGCTGGAAGAAGCCTGCACCATGGCGCTGCGCCTGCTGGGCTATGATGTGGCAAAGCTGGGCGGTACCTTCCCCACAGCACAGCTCAGCAAGGCCAGCGCGCTGGGCCTGCGCAATGAGATCAATGCCCGTCAGGGCGAGACTCTGACCCTCGAGCAGGGTACCATGCTCTTCTACAACGCCCTCACCGCTATGAACGGCAGCGGTCAGGTCTACGCTTCCACCCTGGGCTTTGCCGTGAGCAACGGCCAGGTGGACATCTCTTCGGTCCTGCTGGACAACGTCAAGGGTCCCTTCGTGGCAGATGCTTCCACCGTCCTGCCCTTCGCCCCGGCGGCCATCTACCGCAACGACGAAGTCACCACCTCTGCGGCCCTCGCTCCCTATGATGTCTACTATTATAATGAGAGCGCCCGCACCGTCTGGCTCTACAACAAGCGCGCCGCAGGCCGCGTGACGGCGGTCTCGCCCTCGGCCAGCGCTCCGACCTCTGTGACCGTGGCCGGCGTCACCTACACCATCGCTTCGCCCTCTGTGGCCTACCAGCTGTCCTCCCTGTCCGGCGGCGGCGTGGGCCAGGTGGTCACTCTGCTGCTGGGCATGAACGATGCAGCTGTCTCCGTCCTCACCGGAGACGCGGCAGACGCTGTGTTCTACGGCGTGGTCCAGTCCTCATCCCGCACCCTTGTGGAGACGAACAGCGCTGAGGTGCAGCAGGCTGTCTCGGTCATGTGTACCGACGGCACCGCCCGCACCGTCAATGTGAACAATAAGCTCAATTTCCCGGCCGGCAAGCTGGTGGAGATCAGCGTGGACGGTGACGGCGAAAGCGTCCAGTCCATCTCGCCCCGCTCGACCAGCGGCACCGTCAGCGCCGACGGCACCGCGCTGGGCGACACCCCGTTTGCAGACAACGTGCAGATCATTGATACGACGTCGGAGGGTGTGGCTGGGGCAGTTCGCCCCAGCCGCCTATCGGGGGTAACTCTGAGTGAAAGCGACGTCCGCTACTACACCACCAATTCTGCGGGCCAGATCGACCGGGTCATCCTCGACGATGTGACCGGTGACCTGTGGGAGTACGCTGCGCTGGATTCTGTCCGCCGCCTGACGGACGAAGCCGCCAAGAAGATCGACAAAAAGATCAGCGACAAGGCACAGGACGCCGCAAGAGAGGCCGCAGGCCTCCCCGCTGGGACCACCACGACCACCACCAAGGTAGACAAGACCGATGAGGAGACCTTCCAGGATGTGAAGAACATCCTTGTTCCCAGCACCAGCGATGTGCTCTACGGCCTCATCGACGGCAGTGTCGTCAGCTCTACCTGGAACACTCTTACCGGCAAGACGGACCAGCTGTTCAGCTATGTGCTCCGCCGCACCGGCGACAGCGTGGGCGGTACGCTGGGCGACTTCCTCAACTATCTGGGCGAGGGTGCGACCTACGTCTGCTACTCCGGCGGCAAGCAGGTGGCCTACAGCACCGCAACCAAGTACCCCATTATCGCAGGCGGCATCGCCATCGGCCGTTCTGCCGACGGCAAGACCATCAACCGGATGCTCCAGCTCTCGCCGGTAGTCATCGATAAGCTGGGCGCAGCTTCGGTCATGAGCGGCGACAAGCGCTATGAGACCGCCGACGATATGCAGGTGTATCTGTGGTCGAACGGCCAGTATTTCGCTACCTCGCTGCCCAAGATCAACACCGAGGATTATAAGCTCATCGGCTGGTACGACAACTTCGGCTGCTCCGGCGGCAGGAAGATCCGTATCCTTGTGGCCGTCAAGACGAACTGAGCCTGAAATTTTCCAATCACAGAACAGCAGCCTCGCAGTAGATGAAGCGGGGCTGCTGTTTTATTCTCCTATTTGCCACACGCCCTATTTCGTGTTACAATAAAAACTAGAAAAATTGCGGAAAAAGGAGGTGCGGCAATGATACGCATTGCTCTGGTCGAGGACGAGGCAGAGGTGCGGGCGCAGCTTCAGGGCTATGTACAGCGGCACACCCGGCAGTACGGCACCGAGTTCGCGGTGACGGAATTCGCTGACGGCATGGAGCTGCTGGATGATTACCGCCCGGTGTACGACATCCTGTTTCTGGACGTGGAGATGAAGCATCTGGACGGTATGGAGACGGCCCGGCGGGTGCGGGAGCTGGACAAAGACGTCATCATCGTTTTTATCACGAATATGGCACAGTACGCCATCGGCGGGCTGGACTATGTGCTCAAGCCGGTGCCTTATTTTGCGTTTTCGCAGCAGCTGCGCAAGGCCGAAGAACAGCTGCGCCGCCGCGCACGGCATTATCTGGCCCTGCCGGTGGAGGGCGGGATGCGGCGGCTGGATTCGTCCCTCATCTATTATCTGGAAAGCGAGGGACACCGCGTCCATTTTTATACCGAAGAGGGCGATTTCGTGGCGGCAGGCACCCTGAAAGCCTTTGAGGAAAAGCTGGCCGAGCGGCCCTTTGCCCGCTGCAACAGCGGCTACCTTGTCAATCTGGCACAGGTGAAGAGCGTGCAGCAGGGGATGGTGCAGGTGGGACCCTACGAATTGCAGGTCAGCCGCCCCCGGCGGAAAGCCTTCCTCGCGGCGCTGGCCGACCACATCGGGGGTGAGGGTGCATGACGGCACTGCCCAGCATCCCGCGCCTGTATACGGCGCTGGCCGAGTGTCTGGCCGTGGGCATCTACGCCCTGCCGCTGGGCATCCGCTTCGGCAAAACGGCCACCATCGCTGCCAGTGCGGCATGGGCGCTGGCCCTGAGTGCTTTTTTGCAGGCCACGGGCAGCGTTCCGCTGGCGTGGTGGATCCCCTGCATGGCGGCAGCTGTGGGGATACAGTATTTATACCTCTGGGTCACCCGCACCATCTCCCTGCTGGAAGCGGGCTATGTCTGCGCCCGGGCCTTCGTTCTGGCAGAGCTGGCGGCCAGCGCCGAGTGGCAGCTGCACTGCTTCCTCTGGCCCCAGCGCAGCGGGGCCGACGGCCTGTCACTGCTGCTTCTGGTGGTGGTCTACGGCGGCGTTTTCGGCTGCATCTGGGTGCTGGAGCATAAGCACAAAAGTCCCAAGGGCCATATCGTCATCAGCGGAAAAGCGGCCCTCGTGGCCGTCGTCATGGCGGCGATGGTCTTCGCGGTGAGCAACCTGCTGTTCTTGGGCGACCGCGAGGTGGACATGAGCGTCTACTACATCCGCACGCTGGTGGACATCTGCGGCGTGCTCATCCTGACGGTCCAGCACGAGCAGCTGCGGGAGGCGGCGCTCCACAGCGAGCTTGCCGCCATGGACGAGGTGCTCCACCGCCAGTACGAGCAGTACAAGCGGAGCAAAGAGGGCATCCGGCTCATCAACAGCCGCTATCATGAGCTGAAGATCCAGATCGCGGACATCCGCGCCGAGCGCGACCGGGCCAAGCAGGACGCGGCTCTGGCCCGGATGGAGAGCGGCCTCCGGCAGTATGAGGCCGAGAACAAGACCGGCAACCCGGTATTGGATACCCTATTGACCGCCAAAAGCATGGACTGCCAGCAGCGCGGCATCAACATGACCAGCGTGGCCGACGGCAGCCAGCTGGGCTTTCTGAGCACGCGGGAGCTGTGTACCCTCGTGGGTGCGCCGCTGGACAACGCCATCGAGAGCGTGCTGACCGAGCCCGACCCCGAAAAGCGTCTGCTGCGGGTGGCCATCTACAACCAGAGCGGCTGCGTGATGCTCCGCTTCGAGAACTACTGCGCCCAGCCCGTGGAGATGGGCGCGGACGGTCTGCCCGTCCACAACGCCCACGGCGGCTACGACCTGCAGGGCGTGCAGGCGGCCGCCCAGCGCCACGACGGCACCATGACCCTTCATTGGGCCGACGGCTGGTTCACCCTGCGGATCTTGCTGCCGGTCCCGGAAAAGTAAAGGGACTCCTTCAGTCACCTGCGGTGACAGCTCCCTCAGGGAGGGAGCCTTTGGTAGAGAGCGAAACATTGTCCTCTTTGCCAAGGGCCGCCTCTTTGAGGGGGCTGCCGCGTCAGCGGCTGGGGGAGTTTCTGCTTTTGGCATGATGCACAATAAAACCGCACTCGAAGTTGTGGATTAGCACAATAAAATTTGAAACCGAATTGAAACTTCTGCAAACTATGCCTCCAAAATGACAGATTGTGAAGATGTTTGTGAATTTTCTTTGAATCCATTTATAATAGTGGCAACGCTCCGGGAGCTGTACCCGGAAAATATGGATTCAGAATAAGGAGGAAGAAATTATGTTGTCCATCAATATGGATGATGTAATGCAGGTAGTTTCGAATATTCAGAACTATCTGATTGCATTCGGCGTCGTCCTCGTACTCGCGCTCCTCGTGATGTTCGCGGTGCGGAAGATGCCCAAAGCGAAAAAGAAGATGATCCGTGCGCAGTCCGGCCTCGCCATTCTGCTGGCGCTGGCGATTGTCGTCAACCTCATCTGCACCGGCCCCATGTCCACTATGCTGGACCTGGTCTCCGGCGAAGGTTCCATCAGTGAGGAGACTTCCGCAGAGGCCACCGAGCTGGTCAATGAGATCACCCAGGAAGGCATCGTTCTGGCTCAGAACGACGACAACATCCTGCCTGTGGCTTCCGGCTCCAAGCTGAACGTCTTCGGCTGGGCTTCCACCAGCCCCTGCTACGGCGGCACGGGTTCCGGCGCTCTGAACGACGCCTACCCTGTCACCGACCTGCTTACCGGTCTGCATGATGCAGGCATCGAGACCAACGACGAGCTGAGCAAGTTCTACACCGATTACTGCTCCACCCGCCCCAGCGTCGGCATGGCACAGCAGGACTGGACCCTGCCCGAGCCGAATGTCAGCCTGTACACCGACGAGATGATGGCAAACGCCAAGGCATATTCTGACACCGCTATGGTCGTCATCACCCGCGTCGGCGGTGAGGGCGCAGACCTTCCCACCGATATGTCTGCTGTCGTGGACGGCAGCTGGGTCCGCCGTGTGGCAGATTACCGTGGTTCTCAGCGCGGTGCCGGCTACTACAACGGCACTTACGATGACACCCTGAACGAGGGCAATGACTGGGATAAGGGCGACCACTTCCTGCAGCTGTCCAACCGCGAGGAAGAGCTCATCGACCTCGTCACTTCCAACTTCGACAACGTCATCGTCGTTTACAACGGCGCAAACGCTTTCGAGATGGACTGGGTCAAGAACTACCCCCAGATCAAGGGCGTCCTGCTCTGCCCCGGCACCGGTCAGTCCGGCTTTGAGGGCTTTGGCCGCGTGGTCGCCGGTGAGGTCAACCCCTCCGGCCGTACCGCTGACACCTATGCTGCTGACCTGACCGCTTCTCCGTGGTGGAACAACTTCGGTGACTTCAAGTACACCAACGCCACCGAGCTGGATTCCGATTCCAGCTCCTTCGACCCCGCAGGCGCTACTGCATCCTTCGTCAACTACGCTGAGGGCATCTATGTCGGCTACAAGTTCTATGAGACTGCTGCCGATGAAGGCCTCATCGACTACGACAAGGAAGTTGTCTATCCCTTTGGCTACGGCCTGAGCTACACCACCTTCACCCAGAAGATGAGCGACATCACCAGCGACGGCAGCAGCCTGAAGTTCTCTGTCACCGTCACCAATACCGGCTCTGTTGCTGGCAAGGACGTCGTGGAGATCTATAATGATCCTCTGTACACCAACGGCGGCATTGAGAAGGCCTCCGCAAACCTGCTGGACTTCGCCAAGACCAGCGAGCTTGCCCCCGGCGAGAGCGAGACCATCGACTTCACCATCCCGGTCGAGGATCTGGCTTCCTACGATTACAAGAACAACGGCTGCTATGTGCTGGAGGCTGGCGATTACATCATCAGCACCAACTCTGACTCCCACAATGTTCTGGATTCCAAGACCTACACTGTTGCTTCCGACATCGTTTACAACGAGTCCAACAAGCGCGAGAGCGACGCTGTTGCAGCGACCAATCAGTTCGATTTCGCAGAGGGCGAGATCACCTATCTGTCCCGTGCGGACGGTTTTGCAAACTATGCTGAGGCCACTGCCGCTCCTGCTGATTACAACATGAGCGATGAGGTCAAGGCTGTCTTCGACAACGCACACACCTACACTGAGGTCAACTACGAGAAGGACGATGACCCCAACGCAGAGGACATCACCACCGGCGCAAAGAACGGCCTCAAGCTGGCTGACCTGCGCGGCGTGGATTACAACGATTCCAAGTGGGATGACCTGCTGGATGAGATGAGCATCGACGACCTGCAGCAGACCATCGGCTTCGGCGGCTATCAGACTGCAGCTGTGGACAGCATCGGCAAGGTGCGCACCAACGACTGTGACGGCCCTGCGTCCATCAACAACAACTTCACCGGCGTCGGCTCTGTCGGTTTCCCGGCTGCTACCCTCATCGGCATGACTTGGAGCAAAGATCTGGCACACGACTTCGGCGACAGCATCGGCAAGATGGCCAACGAGATGAACACGTCCGGCTGGTATGGCCCGGCAATGAACATCCACCGCACCGCTTTTGCAGGCCGTAACTTCGAGTACTACTCGGAGGACGGTGTCCTGTCCGGTGCTATGGCCGCAAACGCCATCGCAGGCGCACAGGAGCACGGCGTCTACGCTTACATGAAGCACTTCGCCCTGAACGATCAGGAAGGCAACCGTACTTCTATGCTGGCTACCTGGTCCAACGAGCAGGCTATCCGCGAGATCTACCTCAAGCCCTTCGAGATGTCTGTCAAGGATGCTGACTGCCACGCTGTCATGTCTTCCTTCAACTACATCGGCAGCCGCTGGGCTGGCGGCTGCAAGGAGCTGCTGCAGAACGTCCTGCGCGGTGAGTGGGGCTTCCTCGGCTTCGTCGAGACCGACTACTTCGGTGTCTACGGCTACATGACCGCTGATCAGGGCGTCCGCAACGGCAGCGATCTGATGCTCTGCACCACCGGCAATGACTTCAACAAGATGACTGTTCTGACCAACAGCAGCAAGCAGGCAATGCGCACCTCTGCCAAGAACATCCTCTACACCGTGGTCAACAGCCGCGCTTATGAGGCTGAGAACCTGAACCCCGGCATGGCAAAGTGGAAGGTCATCATGATCGGCGCTGACGTCGTGGCCGCGCTGCTCATCGTTGGCCTGGAGTACACCGCCATCAAGAACTACAAGAAGCGCAAGGAAGAGGAAGAAGAAGTCTAAACCGGACCCTCTCTCCATGCAGCACCTGAACTGAACCAACGGCAAAGGCCCGCTGCACCAGACAGCGGGCCTTTGCCCTGCTCAGGATAAAATGAGGAAAATGCGATGAAGCATACCGACATCATCCAGAAACTGAACTTAGAGCAAAAATGCGCCCTGCTCTCGGGCGAGACTGTCTTTACCACCCGCGCTCTGCCGGGCAAGGGCATCCCGGCCATCACCCTTTCGGACGGCCCCAACGGTGTCCGCAAGCAGGCCGGTGCCGCCGACCATCTGGGCCTCAACCCCAGCGTTCCGGCAACCTGTTTCCCGACCTCTTCCGCCACTGCGTGCAGCTGGGATGAGAAGCTGGGCGAAGCCGTGGGCGAGGCACTGGGAGAGGAAGCCGCTGCACAGGAAGTGGCTGTCCTGCTCGGCCCCGGCCTGAACATCCAGCGCAGCCCCCTCTGCGGCCGCGACTTCGAGTATTTCTCGGAAGACCCCATCCTCGCGGGCAGGATGGCCGCCGCCTATGTGCGCGGCGGCACGTTCTCGTACGGCAAGAAGCTCACGT
>OLSQ01002768.1_pt1 | contig 12264 bp, 6 predicted proteins | sample 1672561 | NCBI WGS metagenome assembly OLSQ01 (sample SAMEA3136699, study PRJEB25190) | human gut metagenome | biome: human gut; feature: human-associated habitat; material: faeces | place: Austria | collected 2013 | reverse complement strand
CGGACGGACAATAACCAATTTCAGGTACGGCCCGCCATCGAAATCCACATTTCCGGGTATCCGGTCAGCGGCGGCATACGGGTGCGAAGTCGCAAAAGGTACACGGCCTGGTATCCCCGCACTGGCGGAACGGTACCGACGCATCGAACATTTCCGTCAGCAATCCGTCGAGATACGCCTCGAACTCCTCCTGGTAAGGCCCGTAACCGGTAATGCTCCGACCGGCCTTCAGGTTGAGCAGCGGCGAGTAGTCCGGCCGGTTCATCAACCGTACATAATAGAGCGACGGGCAGACATCCGTCCCCTCCATTTCACCTGCTTCCTGCATACGGGTGACCATCATGGAGTAAAGCAGCGTTTGGAGTACCGCCGGGTTCCTCTCGCCGGACTCCTTCCCGAACAGCGCCGCTACACCGGCAAAATCCGTATGAGGCGCTCCCGTTTTGTAGTCCACTATTCGAATGCGTCCGCCTGCTATTCGGTCCACACGGTCGGCAAGCCCGCTGAAGGTCACCGCATGTTTTCCTTTCGGGCCGAACGCAAACGGCGCCGTCAGCCGTTGTTCGAGAGCCGCCACGGTAAAATCCCGCAACCGGCTGTCGAACGGCAGCAGGTTGCCGTTCACGTAACGGATGACGATATCGTGCACCAGCAACAGATTGCCTTCGTATTCGCTGCGGTTTGTCTCCCCTCCGTGGAAATAGACTTCGGAAATAGCCCGTTCGACGGTATCGGCGACAGCATCCGACCCTATCAGCTTTCCGATAGTCTGTTCCGGTGCAGGGACGTCTATCAACGGTGTGTAAAGCAGCTCCATGGTCTTGTGGAGAATGGTGCCGAACATCGGCATATCCACCTCCTCCACCACTTCGTCTTCCGGTTTCAGTCCTGCCACATACCGGAAATAGAACTTCAGCGGACACTCCAGATAGGTATTCAGTGCCGTGGGAGAAAGGGTCTCGCCCCCGCTACCGAGATATCGTTCCAACCGGCGGACCACCGCTTCGTCTTTCGCCACGACAATCGGGTCGGGAACCGCGATACCGACATCCAACCCTATCTCCTTGTGCCGTACCGTATGGGGGGATTCGTATTCCAACTGATAGATATATCGGCTCGGTTCGCCCGTACTGTTCTCGTCGGTGCGGGAGCTGTAAACCATATCCGCCCGCTCGGCCCGCTGCAGAAGCCGGTAGAAATAGTAGGCATATACCCCATCGTGATGCTGAGGAGTGGGCAGTCCGTAACCGAGCCGCAGATTATAGGGGATGAAAGACGACGAAGCCGCCGGATTGCCGGGAAAGTTGTCGTCGTTCATCGACAGCAGCAGGACATTGCGGAAATCGAGGTTTCGCGTTTCGAGTATCCCCATCACCTGGATGCCCCGAAGCGGTTCGCCTTCGTAAGGTACCCGGAGATTCTGGAGCATGCGCCGGGCGAGCGACGCGAACACCGGCACATCCATCTCCACGCCGCACCCTTCCAGCGAATTGGCAAGCCGGCGCAGTGTATCCGAAATGATGCCGACATATTCGTACCGCAGCCGGGCTTCCTCATCCTCCCCGTTCCCGGCAACGGCGGAGAGCACCTCCATCACCCATTCGGCCCCCTCACGCCACTCCCCGTGTTCGGTGAAAACGGTCTCCAGCAACGCCCCCTGCCGGAGGTCGGCCGCCTTGACGTAAATATGCGAACGCGCAACGATTTCACTGTTAAGCCGACCGGCCTGCTCCGGTTCGAGCTCCACGACAAAGGGGTGAGACAGAATACCCGTCACATCGGCATGATAAAAAGCCGATGTCCCGCCCTTGCGCCTGGCATGTGTCTGAAGCCGCAGCAGGCGTTCCACGAAACTGTACGCAAGGGTCTGCCGCAGCGGATAGCCCATCGTCACGTTGATTTCGCCCGCTTCCGGAGGAATCGCGTAAAGCAACGGCAGCAACAGGCTCTCGTCGGTCAGAACGATGGCCGTCTCCTTCCCTGCATACCCCTGACGGGCGATGACGTCACGCAGAAAGTCCGCCGCATATTTGCATTGGAGCGCCCCCGACGGGACGGAAACGGCCGTCACCTCCTTCGGCTGCACGAAGTTATCCGTACGGTTCACGAACCCCGCCGCCTGTCCGTAACGGGCGATATTCTCCCGCACGAAAAGCCCGGCTTCCTGATGCCGGTCCTGCATATAATAGTCGTCGCAGTCCCAAAAGAACCGCGCATCGCATACATTACGCAAATGGTCGAAAAGTACCTTTTCGCACTCCGAGAGCGCATTGAAACCCACGACGGCCACGGGACGGCCATCGTCCGCCGACACCTCGCCGCTCCGCAGCCGCTCCGCAGCCCGGCGGTGCATCATCCCCGTATAAGCGAGCCCCAGCTCCGCCAGGCGCTCCCGGAACTCGTGGTATATCGTCCGCAGACTGCGCCAGATACTCAAGAAATCGCGTTTCTCGTCGGAATACCCCTCCTCCGCGCCGAACGCCTCCCAGAAACGGCGCACCACAGCCCGCTGCTGCTCGTTGAAATAACTGAGGTCGCCATCCATATCCTTCAGGTCGCGCAGGTTGGAGAAGAGCATGTCGGCATCCACCCTGTACTTGTCGATTTGGTCGAAGTCGTTAAGCAGCACCTCTCCCCAAAAATAGAACGAATCGAAACCCTCCTTGTGATAGCGCGAATAGACTTTGTAAAGCTCCGCCACGGCACGCACCCGTTCCACCGGTGCGTACCCCGCCAGACTGCGCATCACCTCGTCCACCGTGGTGTAACGGGGCTGCCATACGGGCCTCCGGATAAGACGCCCCAGTTCGTCGAGGAAAAAGAGCCTCGAACGGGTATTGGGCAGCAATATCCGGACGGAGGATATATCTTCGCCGAATTCGTCGTAAAGCGAACGGGCCACATTGCCGAGAAAAGTTTCCATAACCGTATTCCGGGAAGAACCCCTGCGGGCGTTCCGGCACGCCAAGTTAGCGCTTTTCCGCCGAAAAATCCAACCGAAGGCCGAGTTCCGGCCATTATTCACTACTTTTATCGTGGCAATAATATATCAGCAATGGGCAACGTCAAAATAGTCAGTGCATCGGCCGGTTCGGGCAAGACCTACAACCTCGCATACGAATACGTGCGGAATGTCGTCGCCGAACCGCCGCTTTACCGCCACATCCTCGCCGTCACGTTCACCAACAAGGCGACGGAAGAGATGAAGCGACGTATCCTGTCGAAAATCAACGACCTCGCCTGCGGCAATGAAGAGGAATACATGCCCATGTTGCAGCGGGAACTCGGCCTCCCGGCAGCCGATATCCGGGCACGGGCGGCCACGGTACGGAGCCTGATACTGCACGACTACGGCCACTTCGCCGTCCTGACCATCGACAAATTCTTCCAGCGCATCATCCGTTCCTTCATCCGGGAACTCGGCATCGACCTCAACTTCAACCTCGAACTTCCGGTGGAAACCCTGCTCGGCAGTGCGGCGGACAGGATGATAGAGGAGATAACATCCGACGATACGCTGCGGGAGTGGATAACCGCTTTCGTGAACGACCGGATAGAGGACGGCCGGAAATGGGACATCCGCGGAGAACTGCTGAACCTCGGCGGAGAACTCTTCAAGGAGGAGTACAAACGCGGACGCAACGGCTGGGACAAAGGCAAGGAGGCACTCGGCAAAATCGTCGCCGAAGCGACGGCACAGGCCGCACGGGCAAAACATGCCATCATGGCCCCTGCCCGCCGGATACTTGACCTGGCAGCCGAAAACGGCCTCGACATAAGCGACTTCAGCAACGGTCGGATGGGCCCTGCCGGATACGCCGCCAAGATAGCCGGCGGAGAGATAGCCCCTTACGGCAAACGGGTGACGGACACCATCGCCAACGGCCGGTGGTGCACGGCCAAATCGCCCAAAAAGACACAGATTGAAGCGATAGCACCGCAGCTCACCGAACTGCTTGCTGAACTTGCCGAGGCTTACGACACCAACATCCGGCTTATCAACAGTGCCTCCCTGCTCAAAGAGAACTACCGCAACTTCGCACTGCTGGGCGACTTGCAGGCCAAGGTCGCCGAAGTGTCGAAAGAGGAGAACATCGTTCACATCTCCGAAATAAACGACATGCTGGCGAGGCTCATCTCCGGCAACGACACGCCGTTCGTCTTCGAGAAAGCGGGCACTTACTACTCGCACTTCATGATAGACGAGTTCCAAGACACTTCCGCCATGCAGTGGGAGAATTTCCTGCCGCTGCTGCGCAACGCCACGGCACAGTCCGAAACCACGCCCGTGATGCTCGTGGGAGACGTGAAGCAGTCCATCTACCGTTGGCGCGGGGGTGACTGGAGTATCCTCGCCCGCAGGGCCGAAGAGGCTTTTGACCACGTAGTCAAAACCTCGCTGCGCGAAAATCACCGCAGCCGCAGCGAAGTGGTACGTTTTATCAACGCAGCCGTATCGGCCTGTGCACGGTCGGAGAACGACCGGATAGATGCACTGCTCGACGATGCACACGCAGCCGGCCGTATCGGGACCGAACTGCGGGACGAGCTCCGCGGAACCGTGGCCGAAGCCTACGCCGATGCCGTGCAGGTGCCGGACGAGCGCAATACCGGCGGCTACGTGACCGTCACTTATTACGGCACAGAGAGGGAGACGACCGGCCCCCCGGTAGTGGAGACAGTGGAACGGCTGCAGGAACGCGGTTACGCAGCGGGGGACATTGCTATTCTCGTGCGGCGCAACTCGGAGGCGACACGCATCGCATCCATGCTGCTCGAACACAAGCGCACCCATCCGGAGTCGCCTTACCGATACGACGTCATCACACAGGACGCGCTGGTCATCGGTCGCTCCCCCGTCGTGAATTTCGTCATATCCTGTCTGCGGCTCGCCGGCAATCCGGAAGACTCCATTCACCGGGCCATTTACAACCGTTTCCTCGGCCGCGGATTCGGCGAACGGCTCATCCGAGACGATACGGAGTTTCTCCTCCGGCTGCGGCTGATGCCGCCCGAAGAGGCATTTGAAAACACGGTCATGCGTTACGGGCTCGGCTGCAGTGACGAAGATATCTCCTACCTGCAGGCCCTCCACGAACAGATAATCGCTTTCACGAAATCGAACGTGGCGGACATTCCCCTTTTTCTGTCGTGGTGGACAGAAAAAGGCAGTACCAAATCCATCCCGATGCCCTCCGGGGGAAACGCCATCACCATCGACACCATCCACCGCTCCAAAGGGCTCGGCTACAAGGCCGTCATCATTCCCTACTGCAATTGGTCCCTGACGACCAAGACTGGTACCGTCGTGTGGTCGGGGGCGGAAGAGGACTCCCCGCCGGCCGCCGTCGGACAGTTCCCCGTACACTATAAAAAGGCGATGGAAAACTCCCACTTCGCTGCCGACTACTACCGCGAATACGTCATGTCGCATGTGGACAATCTGAACCTCTTCTATGTAGCATTGACACGGGCCCGCGAAGAGCTCCACATCATGCTGCCCGTTCCGGGACGCACGGAGAGCGAACGCATCGGCACCCTGCTCGACAGCGTCATATCGCGCAGCGGCGGGGAGGCCCGCATAGGCGATGCCTGCGGAAAGGTTGTCGAAGGAGAGGAGGGCTTCTCCATCCTGTTCGGAGCCCCTTCCGGCCCCTCCGAAACGAAACCCGTACAACCGCCCGTACTCCCAGCTTACGGGACGACCGATATCTCCGGACGGCTGGCCGTCCGCTTCGATTCGCAGCGCTATGCCGAAGAGGGAGTCGCGGATGACAGGCTGTCGCCGCGTAACTATGGCGTCCTGCTCCACCGATTATTTGAGCAGGCGGACAATACGGACGACATCCGCCGGGGCATCGAAGCGCTGGAGAACAACGGTTCCGTTTCGGCGAAAGAAGCTGCAACGCTTCGCTCGTCGCTCGACAAGGCCCTGGAAAACGATACGGTGAAAGCTTGGTTCAGCGGAGACTGGGAAACGGTTCGCAACGAGAACGACCTCCTCGTTCCCGGCGGCGGAGGCTACCGTCCCGACAGGGTGATGATAAAAGAGGGGCGTGCAGTGGTCGTAGACTACAAGTTCGGTCTGAAACGCCAGTCCCGCTACGGACGGCAGGTAACACGTTACATGGAACTCCTCTTGCAGATGGGATACGCCGATGTATCCGGCTACATCTGGTATGTCGGCATCGGCGACATCGAACCGGTACAGCCCGGCTCCGCTATCGGATGATTTTATAGACGACCGCAGTACGGCATATATTATACACCTTAATATAATGCCGTGTAACTCCCTCGTCATCCGTCACCGGAAAGCTGAAATGGGCGACCGACCGGTCGTTGCGCCCCTGTCCTCCGTAACGCAGGTCGTCCGTAGAGAGAATGATTCGGTAACGCCCCGCCTCCGGCACAGGCACCATATAATCGGGAATGCTCAGCGAAGGGTGCCAATTGAATACGAACAGGACGCATCCATGGCTGAAAACCATCGTCTTCGCTGCCGTATCCATCAGGTGATTATACGCATATCCGCTGCGCATGATGCCGTTGCGTTCCACCATATCGAGCATGTCGCGGTCGAAAAGGCCGAGCTGCGCATAGCGCAGACCGGCATCGTCGGCGAGCGACCACTGTCGCCGGGCATACCTGTAACTCCATCCGTTCCCCTCGCGCGGAAAATCTATCCACTCCGGATGGCCGAACTCGTTTCCCATGAAATTGAGATAAGCCTGTCCGCCCAGCGCAATCGTCACCAGGCGTATCATCTTATGAAGCGCAATTCCCCGTTCCACGACGATATTCCTGACGCCGCACGCCATGCCGGTATACATCTCCTTGTCCATCAAACGGAAAGCAATGGTCTGGTCTCCTACCATCGCCTGGTCGTGCGATTCGGCATACGCCACCGTCCGGACTGCCGGTCGGTCAAAATGTTCCAGATATCCCAGATATTCCAATCCTCGTCCGGCACATCCTTCAGCATCCGTATCCAGAAATCGGGAACCGCCATGCCAAGCCGGTAATCGAACCCCACCCCGCCGTCGCCGACCGGAATGCACATCCCCGGCATACCGCTCACATCCTCGGCTATCGTCACCGCCGACGGCCGCACCTCGTGGACGAGCGTATTGGCCAGAGTCAGATAAGTCAGGGCCGCACGGTTCACGTCGGGCCCGAAATATTTCCCGCGGCTGTCGAACTCCGTATAACCGTGATGGCGGTATATCATCGAAGTAACGCCGTCAAAACGGAAACCGTCGAAACGAAATTCGTCCAGCCAGTATTTGATATTCGACAGCAAAAAATGCCTGACCTGCGGCTTGCTGTAATCGAACAGCTTGGAGTCCCAATAAGGTTGATATCCCTCCTCGCCGGACGGCGAGTATTGGCAGTCGGTACCGTCGAGCCCGTTCAGCCCCTCGTTCAGATTCTTGACGTAATGCGCATGTACCAAATCCATGACCACGGCCAGGTCGAGCGCATGGGCGCTTCGGATGAGAGCCTTGAGTTCCTCCGGCATTCCGAAACGCGACGAAGGGGCGAAAAAACTCGATACGTGGTAACCGAAACTGCCGTAATAGGGATGTTCGGCCACTCCCATCAGCTGCACTGTATTGTATCCCGCCCTCTTGATGCGCGGCAACACGTCGCGGGCAAATTCGGCATAACTGCCGACCCGCTCCTGCTCGACCGCCATGCCTACATGGCTTTCGTAAATGTAAAGCGTAGGAAGATTGCCGATATCGAAACAGTCGCCCGTCCAATCGAACGGCTCCGGATTCCAGAACTGCGCCGTGAAATTCTTCGTCGCGTCGTCCTGCACTACGCGACGCGCATAGGCGGGAATACGCTCGTGCCAGCCGTTTTCGCCGTGCACGAGTATCTTGTACAGGGAGCCATGTTTCAGACCCCTGCCCCAATCGCCGTCATAAAGGAAAATACTCCACACGCCGTCGGCTCCCCTGGCCAGCGGCAGGCTGCGCCGCTCCCAACCGTTGAAGTCACCGAACAGGAACACCTCCCATGCCCCCGGCAGCCACTCGCGGAACCACCATCCGTGCGCCTCCTCGTCGCGCTGGAAACCGAAATACAGGTATCCATCGGCATAGTCGGCGATACTTTCCGACGCCTCTTCTATCTCCTTCAGGGCATCAAGGTACAGCTTCCGGCGATATTCCAATTCGCCTTCGACCGGTTCCAGCCACGGGTCGTCCTTTACTATCTTCAGTCTTTCCGCCATCTTTCGCGCACGCCGCATGAATCGGGCCATACGGCAAATAAAGTTAGGCTTTTTCCCTGTAATACGGGCGTTTTAACCTTTATTTTTAATATATTTGTCATCGCTTGACCAGAAAAGGAATAAAGGAAAATTCATTTACCATAATTAACTAATTCTAAATTAAAATCTTATGTTTAAAGGACATCCCAAAGGCTTGTACGCTTTGGCTTTGGCCAACACGGGCGAGCGTTTCGGCTACTACACGATGCTCGCCATTTTTGTGTTGTTCCTTCAGGCAAAGTTCGGCTTCACGGCGGCTCAGGCAGGCCAGTTCTACGGCTTCTTCCTGGCCGGTGTCTATTTCATGCCGCTCATCGGCGGTATCCTCGCCGATAAGTTCGGATACGGCAAGATGGTCACGCTCGGTATCGTGGTCATGTTCCTCGGCTACCTGCTCATGGCCGTCCCCGCATCGGGTTCCGTCGCCATGGTCTCGCTCATCGGAGCCCTCGTGCTGATATGCGTCGGCACGGGCCTTTTCAAGGGCAACCTGCAGGTAATGGTAGGTAACCTCTACGATGACCCGCGGTACAGCGCCAAACGCGACAGCGCGTTCAGTATCTTCTACATGGCCATCAACATCGGCGCCATGTACGCTCCCTCGGCGGCTACGGCCATCGCCAACTGGCAGCTGAAGAAAAACGGTTTCTTCTACGACGCCAACATACCCTCGCTGGCCAACGAATTCCTCAAGAATCCGGATACCGGAGGCGACGTGGCCTCCAAGCTGGAGACCCTCGCCGGCGCTCAGGGATGGACGGGCAGCATCGCCGATTTCGCAAGTTCCTACATCGACGCTCTGGCCGGTTCATACCACATGGGATTCGCGGTAGCCTGCTTCTCGCTCGTGGTTTCCATGGCCATCTACCTCGGTTTCAAGAAGACCTTTAAACATGCCGACGTAACCTCCAAGCAGCAGGCAGCACAGGCCGCCGCCCATGGAGAAAAGGTTGTGGAGCTGACCAAAGAACAGACCAAACAGCGTATCACTGCCCTCGTGCTCGTATTCGTGGTCGTTATCTTCTTCTGGATGTCTTTCCATCAGAACGGTCTTACACTCACCTGGTTCGCACGTGACTACACCGCCAATTCAGCCGAAGGTCTCACCCGGATAGGATTCAGCCTTCCCATGATGACCTGCATCGTCATCGCCATGTACAGTCTGTTCAGCATCTTCCAGTCCACCACGAAAAAGGCGAAATCCATCTCGGCCGGTATCTTCGCCCTAATGATTGTACTGTGCATCATCCTTTACATGAACCTCAATCCCAGTACACATATCGAGCCGCAGCTCTTCCAGCAGTTCAACCCCTTCTTCGTAGTACTGCTGACGCCCATCTCGGTAGCGCTCTTCGGAGCCCTCGCCAAGAAAGGCAAGGAACCTTCGACTCCGAAGAAAATCGGTATGGGTATGTTGATTGCGGCCTGCGGATTCCTCGTCATGGCACTCGCTTCGCGCGGCCTGGCCAATCCTACGCAAATCAACGGTACGAGCGACATTCTCGTATCGCCCAACTGGCTTATCTCCACATACCTCGTGCTGACGTTCGGCGAGCTGCTCCTCAGCCCGATGGGTATCTCGTTCGTATCGAAGGTGGCACCGCCCAAATACAAGGGTATGATGATGGGCTTCTGGTTCGCAGCTACGGCCGTCGGCAACTACCTGACCAGCGTCATCGCCAACATCTGGGAAAGCGGCATGCAGCTCTGGATGATTTGGGGCGTACTCATCGTGGTATGCGTCATCTCCGCCATCTTCATCTTCTCCATTCTTAAACGACTCGAAAAGGCTACCGCAGACTGCTAAGCCTTCGCCGTCACCATATCGAAAGGTCTCCGGATTCGGAGACCTTTTTATTTGCCGCGGCCCGAAAATTCGTTATTTTTGAAGAATCAAAACACGGATTACAACCAACGGAGGAGGAAGATGCTAAGACTGACGTTTCTCGGCACGGGTACGTCGCAGGGAGTGCCCATGATTGGATGCAACTGCGAAGTGTGCCGCTCGCACGACAGCCGCGACAAACGGCTGCGTTCATCGGTCATGATAGAACGTTTCGATTCGGCACCCGAAAAGCGACCGGCCGACGAACTGCCGCAGCAACCGGCCCATGCCATGTACCCCCGTCCTGTCGGCGCAGATGCCCGTATCGTCATCGACGCCGGCCCCGACTTTCGCTACCAGATGCTGCGCGAAGGAGTAAAGACACTGGACGCCATCCTGCTGACCCACGAACATAAGGACCACATCGCGGGCATAGACGACATCCGCGCCTTCAACTATTTCGAAGGGCGCGCGGTACCGATATACGCCACCGAACGGGTAGGCAGAGCAGTCCGCAAGGATTTCGACTACGCATTCGCCGAGAACCGCTACCCCGGCGCTCCGGAAATAGACCTGCGGACGATACGGCAAAACGAGCCTTTCGATGTAGCAGGATTTCACGTGATACCAATAAGCGGACGTCACTACCTGCTCCCCGTGACGGGCTACCGCATCGGGGCACTGGCCTACCTGACCGATTTCAACGGTATAGACGACAGGCAGCTCGACAAACTGCGGGGTGTGGACGTATTGGTCATCAATGCGCTGCGCTACGAAAAACACATTTCCCACTTCACGGTGGACGAAGCGGTGGAGATAAGCCGCCGGGTACACGCCCGCCGTACCTACCTCACGCACATGTCGCACCAAATCGGACTCTATGCAGACAAGAAAGATACGCTTCCCGCAGGCGTAGAATTCGCCTGGGACGGCCTGCGTATAGAGATTGAATAATATCCGCACGATGGGTAAAATATTGCTTGTAACACCTCCTTTCCTGCAGCCCAATTCGCCCTATCCGGCAACGGCTTATCTGAAAAGTTATCTCGCCCGACACGGACACCGTGCCGAACAGTACGACCTTTCGGTAGAACTGCTTGGAGAAATATTCTCGAAGACATTTCTGGAAAGGGTATTCACGGCCTACGCGGAACACAAATCAGCCCGGGGAGAGGAGGCGCTCGGCGATGCGGCCGACGCTAATCTCGAACGTATCTATGCACTGCGCAGCCAATATACCGCTACGATAGAGGGCGTCATGGCCTTTCTCCGGGGGAAGGAGCCGACGCTCGCCACCGCTGTCTGCCGGGGCGACTTTCTGCCGCAGGCGGGGCGTTTTGAAACCATGTCTCCGCCGGGAGAGGAGTTCGGCTGGATGGGAATACAGGATTGCGCGAAATATATCTGCACGCTCTATCTGCAGGACATCAGCGATTTCATCCGGGCTACCGTCACACCGGCTTTCGAAATAGTCCGGTATGCCGAACACCTGTCGCTGTCGCTGTCGCTTGCCGAATTCTCCACCCTTGAAGCGGAACTCCTCCGCCCCATGAACATCATCGAGGAGCGGATGACGGAACTCCTGTTCGCTGCCATAGCAGAGCACCGCCCCGATTTCGTCGCTTTCACCGTCCCCTTTCCGGGCAACCTGCTCGCCGCCCTGCGCTGCGGGCAGCAGATAAAACTCCGTTATCCGGATATACGGGTCATCATGGGCGGCGGATACCCCACGACGGAACTGCGGCTGATGAGCGACCGCTCTGTCTTCGCCTATGTGGACTATATCGTACTCGACGACGGTGAGACGACACTCGCCCGCATTCTGGAAGAAAAGGAACCCGCCGGAGCCATCACGGCGGAGGGATATCATACAGGGGCGGAACGGATAAGCCACCGGGAACGGGGATGTCCCGACTTCAGCGGACTGCCCTTGTCGAAATACTTCTCGCTCTGCGAGGTGACCAACCCGATGCACCGGGAAGCATAAGGCTATGAACTGCAAGAACAACAATAAGCACAAGAAGAGCAAGCATCATTACCTTAGATATTCTTTCAAGTCCGTTCTGCAAACCAAAGCTGCAAACGATAAATCCGGCAACAACAACCACTTCTGTCCAAAATGCCATTTTTCCGGGATTGGAAAGAAGTCCGTCGAACACAC
>OLSQ01002761.1_pt1 | contig 12287 bp, 12 predicted proteins | sample 1672561 | NCBI WGS metagenome assembly OLSQ01 (sample SAMEA3136699, study PRJEB25190) | human gut metagenome | biome: human gut; feature: human-associated habitat; material: faeces | place: Austria | collected 2013 | reverse complement strand
GGCGCGTGGGTTATGAATATCTGTTACAGGCTCTTGAGAATTTCGTGCAGCTCGTGAACGTCGGCAAGGACATAGTCGGGCTTGCGCTCGGCTTCGTCGACCATCTTCTTATCAGTCTCACCCGAGAGGACGAGCACGGAGACGGAGCCTGCGTTCTGCGCAACGGCAATGTCGGTATACAGTCTGTCGCCGACGGCGCATATCTTCTCATTAGGAATGCCGGTCATGGCGGAGATGACGTCTATCATGTTGCGGTTGGGCTTGCCGATGTAGTTCGGCTTCACACCGCTGGAGGCGGTGAGCAGGGCGCAGATACTGCCGCAGTCGGGCAGGACTTCGCCGCGCGGCATGGGGCAGACCCAGTCGGGATTGGCGGCGATGAAGTGTGCGCCGCGGCGCAGAAAGTGGACAGCCTTGTCAAGCTTTTCATACACAAGCTCAGTATCGAAGCCCTGCACTACAACGTCGACATCCTCGGCATCGGTGTGCCCGAGCTCGTCATTCACAAGGTCAATGCCGTAGCTGACAAGCTCGCGGTAAAAGGCCTTCGTACCGGCGAGGTACACCTTGGCACCGGGGTGGCGCTGGTTGAGGTACATGCCCGTTGCCATGCCGGAGGTGAACACGTTCTCGCGCTCACACGGGAATCCGAGACGGCGCAGGCGCGTGATGTAATCCTCACCGGCACGGGAGGAATTGTTTGTGAGGTATATGTATTTTTTGCCGAGGCGGGGGAGATCCTCCATCAGCTCAACGGCGCCTTCATAAACATTGTCGCCCAGATAAAGTGTACCGTCCATGTCGAAAAGGAACAGCTCAGTATTTTTCAGCTTGTCGTAATTCATTCGATCCTCCGATTTTCAGTTAGATTTACCGGTAATTTGGTACAGCTATTATATCATAGATTTCCTGAACGTCCAGCAGAATAATTGAGAGTACATGTATAGACACAAGACACAAAACGTCGCGATATAAAACAGCGTCCGGTTTATGACTTGAACCGGACGCCGGTATACTCATTTCTTTTTCACGGGCATAGGAAGCTCGGCGATAAGCGTTGCGGCGATCATGAGTCCGCAGCCGAGAAGCTCACGCCCGGTCATGAGCTGGCCGAGCAGCAGCGTGCCGAACACCGCGCCGAAGAAGGCCTCAAGGCTCAGCAGCAGAGAGACGACCGCGGGGTTGCCGCCCTTCTGGGCGAGGATCTGGAAGGTGTAGCCAAGGCAGCTTGAGAAAACGGAAATATAAAGCAGCGGCCAGATGCACGAGCGCACCGCCGATACGCTTATCTCCTCGAACGGCAGCGCGACAAGCGCCGACAGCACAGAGACAACGAGGAACATTCCGCAGCTGAGCACGAGCCCGTCGACCCTGAAGCTGAACCTGTCGACCGAGAGGATCTGAATAGTGAACAGGAAAGCGCACATCAGGAGGATAAGGTCGGTGGAGGATATGGAGAAGCCATCGGTGATGCAGAGAAAATACATGCCGGTGACGGCAACGGCGACGGCGATCCAGTGGCGGGACGGCAGGGTATGCTTAAAGAAGATCTGCCCGACCGGGACGAGCACGATATACAGCGCCGTAACAAAGCCGGCCTTACCGGCGGACGCACCCATATTGATCGCGAGCTGCTGAAGATTTGCGGCGGCGAAGAGTGCCGCGCCACAGATAAGACTGCCAACGATTATATCGCGTCGGGAGCCGACCTCGGTCCTCCTGCGCAGCAGGCAGACGATAAGCAGAACCAAAAAGGCGATGATAGAACGCAGAGCCGTTATCGTGAACGGCCCGAGATACTGCGCGCACATGCTCTGAGCGGAGAAAGCGGCTCCCCAGATTATCGCAGCGAGCAGCGCGTACAGTGACTGACGGCGGTTGTTCTTCATGGCAGACTCCTTTCACGACTGAATAAAAAAACATTACAAGTATAAATCCTGTTAAGAATTAAGTCAATAGAAATTTCCGTGCATACCCCAAAAACTCCTTGACAAGATGATGCCGATATGTTAACATGACCTAACGTTAAAAGGGAGTAATTGCAAAGGCATGGTCAACAATCTCCTGGGAGTTCTCCCGGTGGTCATGCGCCTGTAAAGATAGGTAATGAGACTTTTAGCACATCACATTTGCTGATCGTGCGGAAGTCTTATTTTTTTGCACGTCAGCCGGAAGGAGATCACTATGGGTATAGATTTTACCGGAGGGAACCTTTTCTTTGTTCTGCTGCTGTTTGCAGCGGGGCTTCTGTGCATCATCAAGGGCGGAGATTTCTTCGTCGACGCTGCGGCGTGGATAGCTGAAGCGTCGCGCATCCCGAAGTTCATCATCGGCGCAACGGTCGTGAGCTTTGCAACGACTATGCCGGAAATGATGGTGTCGGTGTTCGCAGCCTTTGAGGGCAATGCGGATATCGCCGTCGGCAACGCTGTCGGCTCCGTCACGGCCAACACCGGGCTTATCATGTGCCTGTCGCTCGTGTGTCTCGAGTGCATGATGCCGCGCCGCCAGTACGCGGTCAAGGCTTGTCTGCTGCTCGGCTCGGTCGCGGTGCTGTGCGCCTTCACGCGGGACGGCCAGCTCTCAATCATCGAGAGCGTTGTGATCCTGCTGTTTTTCGCAGGCTTCATGGCGGACAGCCTCATTTCCGCAAAGCGCGAGCACGGCGCGGACAGCAATGAGATAGTGCAGGTCGACACCAGCGGGAAGAACATACTCATAAACATCGGCAAGTTCCTGCTTGGCGCGGCGGCGATCGTACTCGGTGCGCAGCTTCTTATTGATAACGGCACGGCGCTGGCACAGCTGCTGCATGTTCCCGATTCCATCATCGGCGCGACGATGATCGCTATCGGCACCTCTCTGCCGGAGCTTGTGACGACCATCACCGCCATCAGGAAAAAGCAGTCCGACCTCTCCGTCGGCAACATCATCGGCGCAAACCTGATGGACATCACGCTCATCATGCCGCTGTGCGCGCTGCTTCTCGGCAAGCCCCTGACGGTCGAGAATCAGGGTATGCTGCTGGATATCCCGGCATGCCTTATCGTCTCCGCGGGTGCGCTCGTCCCGGCGCTTATCTGCGGGCGCTTCAAGCGCTGGATAGGCTTCTTCATCGGCGGGATTTACATAGTCTACCTCGTAATAATGTTTGCCTGCTTCGGCGTATAAAGATAATAAAAAACTCCTGCCTGCGGATTCACCCGCAAGCAGGAATTTTTTAGTTGTATTATGCTTTTAGACTCTGAGAGCGCGTATCGCATTGAGCACGGCCAGAACCATAACGCCGACGTCGGCGAAGATCGCGGCCCACATGTTCGCGATACCGAGCGCGCCAAGCAGCAGGCACGCAAACTTGATGACGAGCGCGAACACGATGTTCTCATGCACGATGCGGATGCACTTGCGGGATATCTTTATGCCCTTGGCGATCTTCATCGGGTCGTCGTCCATGAGGACGATGTCGGCAGCTTCAATAGCGGCGTCGGAGCCCATCGCGCCCATGGCGATGCCGATATCCGCGCGGGAGAGCACAGGCGCGTCGTTGATGCCGTCACCGACGAAGGCGAGCTTGCCGCGGCCTTCGAGCTTGGAGAGCAGCATTTCGACCTTGTCGACCTTGTCGCCGGGCAGCAGCTCGCTGTAGACCTCGTCGACTCCGAGATTCTTTGCCGTGTACTGCGCGACCTTGTCAGCGTCGCCGGTGAGCATGACGGTCTTGGTGACGCCGGCGCGCTTGAGCGCGGCGATGGCATCCTTTGCGTCGGGCTTCTCAACATCTGAGATAAGAATGTGCCCGGAGTACTTGCCGTCGATGGCGATATGTATAACCGTGCCGACGCTGCGGCAGGGGATGGCCTCGATGCCCAGCTGTGCCATGAGCTTGTCATTGCCCGCCGCGACGCTCACGCCGTCGACCTTGGCTATGACGCCCTTGCCGGAGACCTCCTGAATATCCGTCACACGCTCACGGTCGATCTCCTTACCGTAGGCGCAGCGCAGGCTCTGGCTTATCGGATGGGAAGAAGCGCACTCGGCAAGTGCCGCATACTCTATGAGCTTCTCATCCTCAATGGCGCTGTGGTGGATGCCGCTGACCTCGAACACGCCCTGAGTGAGTGTGCCGGTCTTGTCGAACACCATCGTCTTTACCTGAGACATAGTCTCAAGATAGTTCGAACCTTTTATGAGAATGCCCTCGTGGCTCGCTCCGCCGATGCCGGCAAAGAAGCTGAGCGGGATGCTGATGACCAGAGCGCAGGGGCAGCTGATGACAAGGAAGGTGAGCGCGCGGTAGATCCATGTGCTCCACTCGCCGCCCATGCCCATGATGAGGCGAATGACCGGCGGCAGCACCGCGAGTGCCAGAGCGCTGTAGCAGACGACCGGGGTATAGACGCGGGCGAAGCGGGATATAAAGCTCTCCGCGCGGGACTTGCGCGCACCGGAGCTTTCGACAAGCTCAAGGATCTTTGAGACGGTGGATTCGCCGAAGGCCTTGCTCGTCCTTATCTTGAGGACGCCCGTCATGTTGATGCAGCCGCTTATGATCTCATCGCCGACGGCGACGTCACGCGGCAGGCTCTCGCCCGTCAGGGCGCTGGTGTTGAGGCTGGAGGTGCCTTCAATGACGGTACCGTCAATAGGGACCTTCTCGCCGGGTTGGACGACGATGACGCTGCCGATCTCGACCTCGTCCGGATCGACGCGCTCAAGCTGGCCGTCCTTTTCAATATTCGCGTAGTCGGGGCGGATGTCCATCAGGGCGCTGATGTTGCGGCGGCTCTTGCCGACGGCGTAGCTCTGGAACAGCTCGCCTATCTGATAGAACAGCATGACCGCGACGGCCTCGCTCAGATCGGCGCTGCGCTCATACACGGCCAGCGCGATAGCGCCGACGGTGGCGACGGCCATGAGGAAGTTTTCATCAAAGACCTGCTTGTTGAGAATGCCCTTGAAAGCTTTGCGGAGAATGTCATAGCCGATGACTATATATGCCGCGAGATACAGTACCACGCTGAGCCATGCCGGGAGACTGACAAGCTTGAGGAAGATCAGCAGCACCGCGGCAATGATAATGCGGATCAGATTCTTTTTCTGCTTTCTGTTCATGGTGCCTCTCCTTTTGGATGATGTCTTATAGCACACCCCGCTCGTAAACGAGCGGGGCGATGAGTTTTACATGAAGATCTCGCAGTCGGGCTCGACCTTGCGGCAGGCCTTGAGAACGTCCTTCATGACCTTTTCGGGCTCCGCACCCTCTTCAAACTCGACGAACATCTTCAGTGCCATGAAGTTGACGCTTGCGTCCTTGACACCGGCGGTCTCTTTTGCGGCCTTCTCCATGAGGTTTGCGCAGTTTGCGCAGTCAACTTCGATCTTGTAGCTCTTTTTCATTTTTATAAGTTCCTTTCCAAGATTAATGATTAAGTGCTTGTTTAATCTTTATGGCTGAAGTATAATATGTGCGCGGGGGAAAGTCAATGCCTCGGAGGCAGCCTCTGCCAAAAGGGAAAATATGTTTTCCAAAAGGAAAATGGAAAGGAAAACGCGGGCATCGTACCGCGCAGCTTGCACCATGGATGAGAAGCTTCTGCCCCACGATCACGGAAATCCGAGAAAGGCTGCTTTCCTGAAAAAGCAGCTTGTGCGCGAGCGTGATTTTGACGCTGTGGCCGATGTGTTCCGCCTGCTTGACGACAGCAGCCGCCTGAGAATATTCTGGCTGCTGTGCCACTGCGAGGAGTGCGTGGCGAATATTTCGGCGCTGGTGGATATGTCGAGCCCCGCGGTGTCGCACCACCTGCGGCAGCTGCGCGAGGCGGGGCTTATCACCAGCCGACGCGACGGACGCGAGGTGTATTATAAAGCGGCCGATACGATCGAGGCGCAGCTGCTGCATAAGGTGACAGAGCGCGTCATGGAGATATCCTGCCCGCGCGGAGGCGAGGGCGAGGCCGCGGGACAGAGCGTCGAGGGCTTCTCGGTAGAGCAGGTGGAGACGGCGCGGCGTATGCATGATGAGCTGCTTGCCCACCCGGAGGAGCGCATCACCATTGAGGAGCTTGCGCACAAATACCTTATGAACCCGACGACGCTTAAGGATGTTTTCAAGGCAGTGTACGGGGAGTCGATAGCCTCGCACATGAAAGAGCACCGCATGGAAAAGGCGGCGGAGCTGCTGCGCGAGACGGAGCTGAGCATTGCCGCCGTGGCCGAAGCCGTGGGCTATGACAGTGCGGGCAAGTTTTCCTCGGCTTTCCGGGAGCGCTACCACCTGCTCCCCTCGGAATACAGAAAAGCGCAGAAATAGAAAAACAGGGAGTGGCATAAATGGCTGAGACGATACATTTGGCATCAGCGCGTGAGCTTGATATAGAAAAGACCTTTGAGTGCGGGCAGTGCTTCCGCTGGAACGCGGACGAGAGCGGCGTGTACCGCGGCATAGCATTCGGATATCCCGCGCGGGTCTGGACGGAAAACGGGGAAGTGTACCTATGCTCGGATGCTCCGGAAGCGCTGTGGCGCGAATACTTTGACCTTGACCGGGACTATGCCGGGATAAGCGCAGGCTTTCACGGCGGGGAATATCTTGACAGCTGCATCGCCTACGGGCAGGGGATAAGGATACTGCGGCAGGAGCCGTGGGAGGCGCTGTGCTCGTTCATTATCTCCCAGTGCAATAACATCAGCCGCATAAAGGGCATCGTCGAGCGGCTGTGTGAAAGCTTCGGCGAGCCTGTTGAGTTTGAGGGCGCGGTGTACTATGCATTTCCTTCGGCGCAGAGGATAGCCGCGCTCGAACCGGGGGCGCTGGACGTGCTGCGCTGCGGGTACCGCGCGCCGTATATCATGTCCGCGGCGCAGGCCGTCGCGGACGGAAGCCTCGACCTTGAGGCACTGATAAGCTGCGACTGCGTCAGCGCACGTGCGCGGCTCATGCGCGAGCAGGGAATAGGGCCGAAGGTCGCAAACTGCGTCGTGCTCTTCGGACTGTACCACCTCGAAGCGTTCCCGATAGACGTGTGGATAAAGCGTGCGCTCAAGGAGAACTTCCCCAAGGACTTTGATCCCGCAGTGCTCGGCGAATACGCCGGTCTTGCCCAGCAGTACATATTCTACTACGCCCGCAGCCACGGCAAATAATATGCTTGACTTTACTGCGGAATCTGTTAAAATGGCAGAAATATAAGTCAGCACCGCAGACGTCTTGCGCGGTGCTGACTTATATAAATAGAATAAGAAAAGGGGTAATATCATATGGGTCTTCAGGATTTGTACAGCAGCCGTTTCGTCGGTGAGGGGCTCACGTTTGATGACGTGCTTCTCGTTCCCGCCGAGAGTGACATTCTGCCTGCCGATGTCGAGCTTGGAACATGGCTCACCAATAAGATCAGGCTCAACGTGCCCGTAATGAGCGCGGCCATGGATACCGTCACCGAGTACCGCATGGCGATCGCGGTCGCGAGAGAGGGCGGCATCGGCGTTATCCATAAGAACATGAGCATTGAGCATCAGGCCGAGCAGGTCGATCTGGTCAAGCGTTCCGAAAACGGTGTTATTACAAATCCTTTCTACCTCAGCTCCGGCGATACCCTCGGCGACGCGGACGCGCTCATGGCAAAGTTCCGCATCTCCGGCGTGCCCATCGTTGACGAAAACGGCAAGCTCATCGGCATCATCACGAACCGCGATATGAAGTTTGAGACCGATATGAGCCGCCGCATCGACGAGGTCATGACCAAGACCGGGCTTGTCACCGGCCTTGTCGGCACGACGCTTGACGAAGCCAAGGCCATCCTCCAGAAGAACCGTATAGAGAAGCTTCCCATAGTCGATAAGGACTACAAGCTGCGCGGCCTTATCACGATAAAGGACATTGAAAAGGTGCTCAAGTACCCGAACTCCGCAAAGGACGCATCCGGCCGTCTGCTCTGCGCCGCCGCAATCGGCGTCACGAATGACGTGCTCGACCGTACCGGCGCGCTTATCGATGCGGGCGTTGACGTGCTCGTGCTCGACTCTGCCCATGGCCACTCGGCCAACATCATGCGCACGGTCGAAAAGGTCAAGGCCAAGTACCCCGATGCTCAGCTCGTCGCGGGCAACGTCGCCACCGCCGAGGCGACCGAAGCGCTCATCAAGGCGGGCGCGGACTGCGTCAAGGTCGGCATCGGCGCGGGCTCTATCTGCACCACGCGCATCGTCGCCGGTATCGGCATGCCGCAGGTCAGCGCTGTTCTCCAGTGCGCCGAGATGGGCGACAAGTACGGCATTCCTGTCGTGTCCGACGGCGGCATCAAGTACTCAGGTGATATCGTTAAAGCTCTTGCAGCAGGTGGTAATGCTGTAATGCTTGGTTCTATGTTTGCTGGTACTGATGAAGCACCAGGTGAAACTGAGATTTTCCAAGGTCGTAAATACAAATCTTACCGTGGTATGGGATCAATTGCAGCGATGAAGAAGGGATCAAGCGATCGTTACTTCCAAGGTGCAGTTAATGAAGCGAATAAACTTGTTCCAGAAGGAATTGAAGGCCGTGTAGCTTATAAAGGTTCTGCTGCTGATATTGTATTCCAATTGATTGGCGGTATCCGTGCAGGTATGGGGTATACAGGTGCAGAAGACATCCAGGCTTTACATGATAAAGCTCAGTTTGTTGAAATGTCAGGTGCAGGACTTATTGAAAGTCACCCTCATGATGTTCAAATTACTAACGAGGCGCCTAACTACTCAGCTCATTAATAAACATAAAAGTACTTATCTCAGATAAGTACTTTTATGTTTACAGAGATATTTACAATAAGTTTACAACGTATTTACTTGAGTATAGTTGTTAATAAAGGATTTAGGCTGAAAGGTTTTACAACTTATTAGGTGATGCTTGTCACATCTGTCAATTGCCAAAAAATAGAAAAACAAGCCATTTAATCGACTTGTTTTTCATAAATATTACCGTTCTTAACTAAGAAGGTCTTTAAATCAGGTGGTAGGTTACTCAGATGATCAAGTGAAGTTGTCGTCATGAAGGTTTGAACCTCTTCGTCAATACTTTCTAACAGTTTAAGTTGACGGTGGTTGTCAAGCTCACTCATGACATCATCGAGGAGAAGAATAGGAAATTCACCTGTTACTTTTTTTATCAGAGCAATCTCAGCCATTTTTAAAGAAAGTATGAGACTACGTTGCTGCCCCTGACTACCGAAAGATGCGTTCATGTCATTAATGTAAAATGTTAAATCATCCCTATGTGGACCAACACCAGTGTTCTTTTTGAAGATATCCCTTTTGTGATTTTGCTTTAACGTGGTTAAAAATGATTCACGAATAACTTTGTTATTCCCGAATGGGATATTAGATTCGTAGGAGATTTTAAGGCGCTCTATCTGATTTGAGAGATTACTATGATGTCTATCTGCCTCTTCCTCTAATTGCTTGATAAATTCTAGTCTATGTTCGATAACTCGTGCTCCAAAATCGGAAAGCTGTTCATCTAACACTGAGAGAAAATTAATGTCTACATTGTCAGTAGATTTGAGATAGGCATTACGTTGCTTGAGTACATGATTATAACTTGATAAGTCTGAGAGATAAACAGGCTTAATCTGTCCTAAATCAATATCTATAAATTTACGTCTTAGGCTTGGAGATCCCTTTACAAGTTGTAAATCCTCAGGAGCAAAGAGCACCACCGTCATGTGACCGATATAATCGGATAATTTAGCTTGTTTGAGATGGTTGACCTTTGTTATGCGTCCTTTATTAGATAAACTGATTTCCAGAGGTAGCTTCCCACTATAACGATGCACAATGCCGTTCAGTTTGAGAGCATTTTGCTGAAATTGAATCAGTTCCTTATCTGAACGGGTCCGATGACTACGTGTCAATGCTAGAAAATAGATGGCCTCAAGAATATTTGTTTTTCCTTGAGCATTGCGACCAAGAAAAATATTGAGATGAGGTGAGAAGCTCACAGAGGCTTCAGTATAATTTCTAAAGTGTTGAATATCAATATTTTCGAGCCACATAGTTAGGTTCCTGGGAAACGAACGGGTTTTCGTTTAGTTTTATTGCTTTCTTTTGACGGATGTGCTTTTTGTTTCTTTTTATTATCCTGATTCATTTTTTTTACAATGGCAGCAACACGTGCTTTTTCAGCGACTTCTTTTTGATGCTCTTCAATTTCATTTGTTGTAGGAGCTATAATCGTTATTTCAAGTTCCTCAGACGGAATAGTAATAACATCCCCATAACGAAGTTTTTTTCCACGACGTTTTTCATCCTCACCATTGAATAAAACGGTATTGTTAGCTAAAAAACCTTTAATAGCTCCGCCACTATGAATGATACTTAATTCTTTTAAAAGTGCCTGCAGTGTGATGTATTCATCAAATAATTTATATTCCATAGTACCTCAACTTTCTCTTGAGATAAGATAGCATAAAAATGGTATAATTGGAAGCATAAACTTTTTAGAGGTTATCAATGAAAATTGCTGATGGTGTCTATGTACACTTCATTCCAACACAAAAATATAAAACTAATCGTATTGTTTTTCGAATGACAGGTTCTTTGAATAAACAAACAATTGCTAAACGAGCTCTGGTTTCACAAATGTTGGCTACAGCCAATCAGACGTATCCAACAGTACAGTCTTTTAAAGAGAGATTAGCTTCTCTTTATGGAACACAGTTGTCAACTAGAGTGTTGACTAAAGGGTTGACACATAGTGTTGACATAGAGTTGACATACCTGAAAGATGCCTTTATCCCTACGAATAATGGATTATTTTGGGAAGTTCTAGGATTTTTGGAAGAGTGTCTTTACAAGCCATTGTCAAGAGTAGCTCAATACCAAAATAAAGTATTTGATATAGAAAGACAAAATTTAAAGACCTACCTTGATGTTGACACAGAGAATAATTACTATTACAGTGAAGTTAAGGGAAGAGAGCTTTATTTTGTAAATGAGGGCTTGAAAGTTCCCAAATATGGTCAAGCAGAACTTGTTGAAGCCGAGACTTCGTTTACAGCTTATCAAGAATTTCAAAGTATGTTGACAAGAGATCGTATTGATATCTTTATGGTTGGTGAATTTGATGATTATCAAGTACTCCAAGGTTTACATCGTTTTCCTTTGGAGGGACGTCAAGTTGATTTACAGTTTAGCTATAGTCAACCTTATGTCAATGTGGTGAAAGAAAAGATAGAACATAGGCAGAGTAGTCAATCTATTTTACAATTAGGGTACCAATTTTCATGTCAATATGGAGATAAAAATTACTTTGCTTTAATTGTATTCAATGCCATGTTTGGTGAATTTGCCCACTCTGCTTTATTTACAACGCTTCGAGAAAAGGAAGGATTAGCTTATTCAATTAGTAGTCAATTTGATGTCTTTACAGGTTTACTAGAAGTTTACGCTGGAATTGAAAAATCTAATAGAAATCAGGCTATGCGAGGAATTAGTAGAGAATTGAATTACATTAAATTAGGACGTTTTTCAAGTTCTCTCCTGAATCAAACCAAAAAAATCATACGAATGAATGCCCTACTCTCTGAAGATCATGCCTTAACATTGGTGGAACAACGTTTTAATAAGGTGATTTTTGGCGATAAAAGTCTTTCATTAGAGAATTGGTTAGATGAGATTGAGAAGGTTACTAAAAAAGATGTTTGCCGTGTAGCGCGTCAAGTTAAGCTACAGAGTTTGTTCTTTTTAGAAGGAGTGTCTTAGAATGGCTGCTTTGAAGAAACGTTATTATCAAAAAATTGATGAAGAAGTTTATTCAGCAATTTTAGATAATGGTATGTCTTTATCAATTATTAAGAAAAAAGGATTTTTAGAAAAAGCCGCCTTTCTGTCAACGAATTTTGGGGCGCTAGATAATCACTTTTATATTGATGGTGAGTTACAATCTTATCCAGCAGGTATTGCTCATTTTCTGGAACACAAGCTATTTGAGGATGAGCAGGGAAGGGATGTGACATTGGATTTTGTCAAGCTTGGAGCTGATGTCAATGCTTTTACAACCTTGGAGAAGACAACATATTATTTTTCTACCCTGAGGAGTCTTTAGAACTTTTATTGAAGTTTACATCAAAGTTTACAAGTTCCGAAGATGCTGTCAACCATGAAAAAAGAATTATTGAACAAGAAATAAATATGTATCAGGATGATCCTGACTACAGAGCTTATCTAGGTTGTTTACAAAGTTTGTATCCTAATACTATATTAGATCAAGACATTGCTGGAAGTGTTGATAGTATTGAAGAAATTACTGTAAA
>OLSQ01002760.1_pt1 | contig 12300 bp, 9 predicted proteins | sample 1672561 | NCBI WGS metagenome assembly OLSQ01 (sample SAMEA3136699, study PRJEB25190) | human gut metagenome | biome: human gut; feature: human-associated habitat; material: faeces | place: Austria | collected 2013 | reverse complement strand
ACAGCACCTCGTTGGCCTCGTTGACCTCCTTGAACTTCTCCTCGGCCTCCTTGTCGCCGGGGTTCATGTCCGGGTGGTACTTGCGGGCCAGCTTTTTATATGCTTTTTTGATCTCGTCCTCCGACGCGCCCTTGCTGACGCCGAGAACCTCGTAATAATCTCGTTTTTCCTGAGCCATAAATTGACCTCTCACTCTATCGGGAATTCAGGGACGTGGGAATGTACTGTAATCCACATACTGGTGGGGACGACCGAACCAGCATTTGCTCGCCCGTTTCATATGAATGTCGTCGGCTTCAGCGGGAACAGCCATCACCACTATGTAGGCAAAGAAGCCCCACAGCGGCAGAGCATGGCACAGCAGCAGAAGCGGAACGGCAAGTATTAGATTCAGCCGCCGCAAACGCTGGTATTTTCGCAGGTGGTACGGGGCCTTACAGTCCCCGTCGGGGTAAAGCCCCAGCAGTTTCCGCCAGCGCGGTGTCTCCGCGCGGCACTGGCGGCAATAGCTTTTGCTGTGCTTCCAATCCCGTGCCGACGCGGTGCAAATGCGGTATGTCACATCGACACACAGTATTGCGAACAGTACTACAAAGAACTCCGTCATGCCCGCTCCTTTTTGAAGTTATTGCCTGCGTGTCGCTTAGGCCAAAACCTCCCTCGCAGAGAGGGCCTTTTGATGCGGTGCTCATGCAAAAAATTTTGGCGCAAGAGACGCGCTGTTCCTAAACGCCGCAACAAGGGACAGGTGTACCCTGCCCCTTATTGCGGGATGAATCACTTACTTGTTCTGGTCGTCGTCATCCACGACCTTATAGTCGGCGTCGTAGTACTGCTGGCCGCCGTTGGGGTCGCCGCCGGGCTGCTGGCCGCCCATGTTGGGATCGCCCTGGGGCGCCTGCTGCTGATACAGCTTCTCGCTCATCTTATAGAACAGCTGGGTCAGCTCCTCGGTAGCGGCCTTGATGGCGTCGGTATCCTCGCCCTTCAGGGTCTCCTTCAGCTTTTCCACACCGGCCTTGATGGGGGCCTTCTCGCTTTCGGGAACCTTGTCGCCCACTTCGTTCAGGGTCTTTTCCGCCTGATAGACCATCTGGTCGGCCTGATTGCGGACCTCCACCTTCTCCTTGATCTTGGCGTCCTCGGCGGCATACTGCTCCGCCTCCTTGACGGCCTTCTCGATATCCTCCTTGCTCATGTTGGAGGAAGATGTGATGGTGATGTGCTGCTCCGTGCCGGTGCCCAGATCCTTGGCGGACACGTTGACGATGCCGTTGGCGTCGATATCGAAGGTGACCTCGATCTGAGGAACGCCGCGGCGTGCCGGAGCGATGCCGTCCAGATGGAAGCGGCCCAAGCTCTTGTTGGCGGCGGCCATCTCACGCTCGCCCTGCAGCACGTTGACCTCCACGGAGGTCTGGTTGTCGGCGGCGGTGGAGAAGATCTGGCTCTTTTTGACGGGGATGGTGGTGTTGCGCTCGATCAGGCGGGTGCATACGCCGCCCATGGTCTCAATGCCCAGAGACAGGGGGGTAACGTCCAGCAGCAGCAGGCCCTTCACGTCGCCGGTCAGAACGCCGGCCTGCAGAGCCGCGCCCATGGCCACGCACTCGTCGGGGTTGATGCCCTTGAAGGGCTCGCTGCCGGTGAAGTTCTTCACGGCCTCCACAACGGCGGGGATACGGCTGGAGCCGCCCACCATCAGCACCTTGGCCAGATCAGAGGGCTTCAGACCGGCGTCGGACATGGCCTGACGCACGGGGCCCATGGTGGCGTCCACCAGATGGCCGGTCAGCTCGTTGAACTTGGCGCGGGTCAGCGTAACGTCCAGATGCTTGGGGCCGGTGGCGTCGGCGGTGATATAGGGCAGGTTGATGTTGCTGCTGGTGACGCCGCTAAGCTCGATCTTGGCCTTCTCGGCGGCCTCCTTCAGACGCTGCATGGCCACCTTGTCGCCGCTCAGGTCGATGCCGTCGGTGCGCTTGAACTCGCTGACTAGATACTTCATGATGCACTGGTCGAAGTCGTCGCCGCCCAGACGGTTGTTGCCGGCGGTAGCCAGCACCTCGATGACGCCGTCATCGATCTCCAGAATGGACACATCGAAGGTGCCGCCGCCCAGGTCGTACACCATAATCTTCTGAGCCTGCTCCTTATCCACGCCGTAGGCCAGAGCCGCGGCGGTAGGCTCGTTGATGATACGCTTCACGTCAAGACCGGCGATCTTGCCGGCGTCCTTGGTGGCCTGACGCTGGGAGTCGGTGAAGTAGGCGGGAACGGTGATGACCGCCTCGGTGACGGTCTGGCCCAGATAGGCCTCGGCGTCGGATTTCAGCTTTTGCAGGATCATGGCGCTGATCTCCTGCGGGGTGTAGCTCTTGTCGTCGATGGAGACGCGGTGGTCAGTGCCCATCTCACGCTTGATGGAGGAGATGGTGCGGTCGGGGTTGGTGATGGCCTGGCGCTTTGCCACCTGGCCTACCATACGCTCGCCTGTTTTGGAAAATGCCACCACGGACGGGGTGGTGCGGTTGCCTTCCGCGTTGGGGATAACGACAGCCTCGCCGCCTTCCATCACGGCGACGCAGGAATTGGTGGTGCCAAGGTCGATACCGATAACTTTAGACATAATGATTGCCTCCTGAAATACTTTATATAAATTTATTTACTTTACTGATTTGTTTTCGGCGCGTCGGGGATAATGATGGCCGCGATGATATAGGCCAGCAGTCCGCTGCCGCCCAGCAGGCTGAACAGCACCCAGCCCAGACGCACCAGCGTGGGGTCAATATCGAAATAATCCGCGATGCCGGAGCAAACGCCTGCCAGCATCTTGTTTTCCGTGTTGCGGTACAGCTTCTTTCCGTTCATAAGGGTCGCTCCTTTCAGTTGGCTACCTTCACCATGGCGAAGCGCAGCACCTTGTCACCCAAGGCGAAGCCCTTCTGGAACACCTCTACCACGGTGTTTTCACCGACGCTTTCATCCTCTACGTGCATCACGGCGTTGTGCTTTTCCGGGTCAAAGGGCACGCCCTGCGATTCGATCTCCGTAACGCCCAGCTTGGTCAGCGTCTCGGTAAACTGCCGCAGGATCAGCTCCAGACCCTGCCGGTGTACGTCGGCCTCGTCATACTGAGCAATGCCCCGCTCCAGATTGTCGTACACCGCCAGAAAAGGCTTGATGGTGTCGGCCTTGGCGTCGCTGTAGACGCTTTCCTTCTCCTTGGCGGTGCGCTTGCGGTAGTTGTCGTACTCCGCCGCCAGACGCAGGTATTTGTCGTTCACATCCGCCACCAGCTTGGCAAGGCCCTCCATCTTCTCCATCTGCTCCTTTGTGACGGTGAAGGTCTCCGGCGCTGCCTCCTCGGCAGGGACTTCTTTATCTTCGGTTTCTTCCGTTACAGGGGCGGCGGTCTCTTGCTCCGGCTCCTGGGCGGGGATATCCTTTTTCTTCTTGTCGCTCATTGTATCTCATTCTCCTTTGGGGGAAGTTCATGCTTTCCAAACATACGGGTCAGGCTCTCGGCAAAGTAGCTGAGCCGGGCCGCCACCGTGGCGTAATCCATTCGGGTGGGGCCGACCACGCCTACAAGACCCCGCATGCCGTCGCCGATGTCGTAGCTGGCCACCACAACGCTGCTCTCCTTCAGGGCATCGTTGACGTTTTCCGGCCCAATCAGGATCTGCATGGCGCGTCCGTCCGCCGGGACGGGCAGCTGCTCCTTGCTGTCCACCATAAAGTGCATCAGGTCGTGAGCCTTGTCAATGTCCCGGAACTCCGGGAATTTCAGCAGCTGGCTGGCGCCGTTGGTGAACACCTCGTGCTGCTGGGACTCCTTCAAAAGCTCGGCGGCGTACTCCACCACCTGATTCAGCAGCAAAAACCATTGTCCGCTGACTTGATCCGACAGGTTCATCAGATGGGCATTCATATCGGCAGGGCCGATGCCGGTGAAGTGGGTGTTCAGCAGGTGGCTGATTTGGGGCAGCGTCTCCGCCTCCAGCGGGAGACTCAGCTGCATCAGGCGGCTTTTCACCCGGCTGTCCGACAGCATCACCACCGCAATCACCGACGCACTGTCCACGGCGATCAGCTCAAAGCGCCGCACGGTAGCGTTAGCGGTGTGATCCGCCACGGCGTAGGTGGGATAATCCACAAAGCTGGACACCATCTGGCCGGTCTTGGCGATCACCTGATCGGTGCCCTTCAGCTCCTGCCGCAGCGTGTCGTTGATCTGGGCGGCCTCCTCGGCGGAGATGGGCTTGCGCTCCATCAACTCGTTGACGTACAGCCGGTAGCCCAGCGGGGAGGGGATCCGTCCGGCGCTGGTGTGGGGCTGCTCCAGATAGCCCATGTCGCTCAGCTCCGCCAGTTCGTTGCGGACGGTAGCGGAGCTGACCTTTTCCGGCATCCGCTCGGCGATGGCCTTGGAACCCAGCGGCTCGGCGGTGTCGATGTAGCTCTCCACCACGATCTTCAATATTTGCTTTTTCCGCGCTGTCAATTCCATAGCATTTCTCCGTTTAGCACTCGTTCTTCCTGAGTGCTAACTCAGTGTACCACCGCCCGCCCGGAATGTCAAGAGTGGGAGAGTTGAATTATTTGTGAACAGTTTCATAGAAAAGAACCGCAGCGCGGCAATGATCGGGCTACATGATACCGTTAACAGGCACAGCGGGATGATCTACTTGATGTACCGTGCGAGTACTCCTTGCCTCTCCCTTAGGGAGAGGAGGCCGAACGCAGCGAGGTCGGAGAGGGAGGAAACGTTAAGAAAACATGCCGGTGTCGACACGTTAAGAAAATATGCCAATGGCATATTTTTAGTGTCGATCTCAGCGGCTATGCCGCTCAGCCTGTCAAAGAACGCCAGCTCTCGCATAACGAGAACTGGCGTTCTTTGACAGGATGCTGCTTTATTGCGTTTGCGCAAAATATCCCTTGTTATTTGCAGCCGGATGGTATATAATAAGTGATATTATGTCATTATTATGCCCGCAAAGCGTAATCACCTCCAATAGAAAGGAAGGCTGCTATGATAAAGATCACCAGTGAGCACGGAGATATCACCATCTCCAACGCCGTGTTCACCACCATTACCGGCGCCGCCGCCACCAACTGCTTCGGCGTCAAGGGCATGGCTTACCGCTCCATGACGGACGGCCTTGTCCACCTGCTGCGCCCCGAGGCCATGAGCAAGGGCGTGAAGGTCACCTACAACGACGATAACACCGTGTCCATCGAGCTGCACATCATGGTGGACGCTGGGGTGAACATCGCCACCGTCTGCCGCGCCATCATGAGCGAGGTCAAGTACGTTGTCACCTGCAACACCGGTGTGGAGGTACGGGACGTAAACGTCTGCGTGGACTCCGTCAGTAAAAGCTAAGGGAGGATCACAGCAAGATGATAGATAAGATCAACGGCGCCGCGTTCAAGGAAATGGTGCTGTTCGGCGCGGCCTGCATCGCCGGGCAAAAGCAGGCCATCAACGACCTGAACGTGTTCCCCGTGCCGGACGGCGACACGGGCACCAATATGTACCTGACCATCCAGACCGCCTGCGCCGAGCTGAAAAAGGCGGAGCCCGCCACCATCGACGACGCCGCCAAGGTAACGGCCCGCGGTCTGCTGCGGGGCGCCCGGGGCAACTCCGGCGTGATCCTGTCCCTGCTGTTCCGGGGCATCTCCAAGGCCCTGAAGGGAGTCTCAGAGTGCGACGGCGTCCTGTGGGCCAAGGCCCTTCAGGAGGGCGTGGACGCCGCTTACAAGGCGGTCATGAAACCCGCGGAAGGCACCATCCTCACCGTTGCCCGCCTGTCTGCCGCCAAGGCAGGCCAGGCTGCCCAGGAAAACAGTTACTTTGAATTTGTCCACGAGGCCGCCGTAGAGGAGGCCCGGGTGGCCCTGGCCAATACGGTCAATCAGAACCCGGTGCTGAAAAAAGCCGGCGTGGTTGACGCCGGCGGCAAGGGCTACCTCATCATTCTGGACGGCATGCTGCGCTGCCTGCGGGGCGAGCCGATCCCCGAAGTGGCCGACGAGCCGGAGGTCAAGGAAAAGGCCGATTTCGCCGCGCTGGAGGATGAGATCACCTTCACCTTCGACACCGTGTTCATCGTCCGCAAGACCATGGGTGAGAAGTCGCTGGAGCCCCTGCGAGCCTATCTGGACAGCATTGGCGACAGTCTGGTGATCGGTGAGGACGACGAGTGCTTCAAGGTGCACGTCCATACCGATATCCCCGGCCACGCCCTGACGGAAGCCCAGAAATACGGCACGCTGGAGCTGGCGAAGATCGAGAACATGCGTACCCAGCGGGACGATCTGGCGGCTGGCCGTCAGGCCCACAGTACCGACGATCTGGACGCTGTGGAGGAGGAACTGGAGGCCCAGGAGAACGCCGTGGCTCCCGCCGAAAAGCGGTACGGCTTTGTGGCCGTCTGTGCAGGCGACGGTCTGGCGGACACCTTCCGGGCGCTGGGCGTGGACACCATCGTGTCCGGCGGCCAGACCATGAACCCCTCCACCGAGGCCATTCTCAAGGAGGTCAATCGCACCCCCAGCGAGGTGGTGTTCATCCTGCCCAACAACAAGAATATCATCATGGCCGCCCAGCAGTGCGAGGGCTTGACGGAGAAGCAGATCATCGTTATCCCCACCGCTACCGTGCCGCAGGGTATCACCGCCATGATGAGCTTCGACCCCGATGAGAACGATCCCCAGACCATTGCCCAGGCTATGGTAGCCGCCGCCCAGACGGTCTCCACCGCTCAGATCACCTACGCCGCCCGTAACTCCGATTTCGACGGCTTCGCCATCAACGAGGGCGACTATCTGGCTCTGCTGGACGGCAAGCTGTTCGGCACCAGCCGCAGCATGGATGAGCTGCTGGAGAAGCTGAGCCAGCACGCCGCGCAGGCCGGTGCGGAGTACATCAACATCTACACCGGCGAGGGCGTGTCCGAGGACGATGGTGCCAAGACCGAGGCGCTGTTCGCCCAGTCCTGCCCCGACGCGGAGGTAGCGGCCATCCCCGGCGGCCAGAGCGTGTACTTCTATATCATTTCGATTGAATAAGAAAAGGAGGGCAACGCCCTCCTTTTCTTATTCATCATGGGTTACGGTAAACGGTGTGTAGGGGCCGACGACTCTGTCGGCCCCTACAGATATTTCGCGCTTCGGCGCGACCTACTTTTGAACTGTTGCGGTGCCCAAAATTTCGTTTGAGGCATTAAGCCGCCGAAATTTTGACCGCGGCCACTCGCTCACCTCGCTTCATCTGCCACAGGCAGCGCTCGGATCGCTCCCAATAGCGGCAAAAGTAGGCAAAAATGCCAGAAGGAACCTCCGGGCGCACTGGACATTGTGCGTATTTGTGAGTCTTTACCACACGTTCACGGCAGATGTTGGTTTTCGTTGCGCACGACGCATCGCCTTTCTTCTTGCGAAGTGCAGAAACCTTGGTTCCTGCCAGCTCTTTTGGCTACTTTTCCAGACCACGAAAAAAGGCCGCTGCTTTCGCAGCGGCTCTTTCTTATATCACTTAATACGCCACGCCCCAATAGATATCCGTGGTGCACTCCTTGCCGCACATGACGCACTTTCCGGTCGTGCCGGACTGCACCAGCGGCATACAGCGGCTGGACACGCCGGCCTTTTCCTTCATAGCCAGCTCACATTCCAGACTGCCGCACCACTTGGTGCGGGCCAGACCGCCCTTACCGTCGGCCATAGCTTTGACCTCCTGCCAGTCGGTCATGTCGAAGGTGTTCTCCTCCAGATTCTTGGCGGCCATGTTGTACAGGTTGTCGTGAACGTCCTGCAGCAGGCCCTTGATAGCGTCCTCCAGACCGGCCAGCGGTACGAAGGTCTTTTCGCCGGTATCGCGGCGAGCCACGCAGCACTGCTCCTTCTCCATGTCCTTGGGGCCGATCTCCACACGCAGCGGCACGCCCTTCATCTCATACTGGGCAAACTTCCAGCCTGCGGACTGCTCGCTGTCGTCCATGGCGACACGGAGACCGGCGGCGGTCAGACGATCCTTCAGCGCAGCGGCGGCGTCCAGCACACCGGGCTTATGCTGAGCAATGGGGATCACCACCACCTGCGTGGGGGCGATGACGGGCGGCAGCACCAGACCGTGGTTGTCGCTGTGGGTCATGATGACCGCGCCGATCAGGCGGGTAGAACTGCCCCAGCTGGTCTGGAACGGATATTGCAGGGTGTTGTCCCGGCCGGTGAAGGTCACGTCATAGGCCCGGGAGAACTTGTCGCCGAAGAAATGGCTGGTGCCGGACTGGAGGGACTTGTGATCCTTCATCATGGCCTCGATGGTATAGGTGGCCTCGGCACCGGCGAATTTCTCCTTGTCGGTCTTGCGGCCCTTCACCACCGGCATGGCCAGCGCGTTCTTGCACACATCGGCGTAGCAGTTCAGCTGCTGCTCCGTCTCAGCCATGGCCTCCTCGGCGGTCTCATGGATGGTGTGGCCCTCCTGCCACCAGAACTCGCGGCTGCGCAGGAACGGGCGGGTGGTCTTTTCCCAGCGGATGACGCTGCACCACTGGTTATACAGCATGGGCAACTCACGCCAGCTGTGCAGTACATGGGACCAGTGGTCGCAGAACATGGTCTCAGACGTGGGGCGGAATGCCAGACGCTCCTCCAGCTTTTCGCTGCCGCCGTGGGTGATCCACGCCACCTCAGGTGCGAAGCCCTGCACCAACTCGCCCTCTTTTTTCAGCAGGCTCTCCGGGATCAGCACGGGCATCGCCACATTGACGTGACCGGTCTTTTTGAACTCGGCGTCCATGTATTTCTGGATATTCTCCCAAATGGCATAGCCATAAGGGCGCAGGATCAAAAAGCCCTTGACGCTGGCGTAGTCCACCAGCTCCGCCTTCAGGCAAATATCCGTATACCACTTGGCAAAATCCTCCTCCATGGGAGTAATCGCTTCCACATTTCTCTGATCCTTAGCCATATTGTATAACCTCAATTCCCGCGCCCGTGCGCGTTATTTTCTAGTGTATATCATATCCCAAATCTGAAATAATGTCAACCGACCGCGGGGGATATGGATGATTTTTCGCGGTCTCCGCACGGCAAAAAACCACCCCCCGGCTTGGCCGGAGGGTGGCTGCGTCTTATCACGAAACGTGAGTGCTTAACATGTCACAGGGGTTAGTCTGTAGAATAGGTAGTAATCTCCATGGTTGCCTCTGTGCATTTGCCAAACACAGGAATTTCGGTATCGCCATTACAGGTGATCTTTATCCCCTCCAGAGAATTCCCATTTTTTAACGCATAAGTAATAGCGTCCAGCTGCATTGCACTAAGGCTCACTTTCTGATCTACCTTTCCTTCAAATGTCTCAGTCTTATACACCACGCCGTCGATTGTGATCGTCACCTTAATAGGATCCACAACCACATAGTCCACGTAGATCTCTTCCGTACCGGCAAGGATAACGCTCATCAGGTCGCGGCCGTCGCTGGTCTTGTTGACGCTGTAGGTCTTGTCGCCGATGGTGATGTTCACCGCGTTATACTGCTGGTTGGACAGATCCCACATGTTCTTCATGACGTACTCGTTCTTGGCGGCGTCAAACTTCAGCATGGGGCAGCTATTCCACTGAGGATACTTGTGCATCAGCTGAACAGTAGCGTCCGTCACAGTCTCGCCGCTGACCTTCTTGGTCACGGTCACATGGATGCGGTTGCGCAGATTTACGCCAAAGGACAGGGTGTCGGTCACAGCGGGCTGATCGCCCTTGGTGGCAGTCGCGGTAAAGCTCAGCGTAGTATAGTTGCCGATGATCTTCGTCACACGGTACCAGATGGTCTTGGTGCCGTCAGCAGCGGTGTCGGAAGCGACCTGCGTAAACGCGCCGTTCAGAGTGGGGGTGATCTTGATGTTGTCAGCCTTGACGTTCGTCTTGACAGTCACCTTGATCTCATCGCCCAGGAACAGCAGGGCGCCTTCACCCTTATTGGCAGTGACCTTGACCTCAGTCAGCGCCTCTTCCCACTTGGCGGTGTAGGTGGCATTGCCGGTCACAGTCTCAGCGACCTCAGGCTCCCAGCCCAGGAACACATAACCCTCGCGCTCAGGAGTGCCATTGAAAGCGGGAGTCTTGTCACCTTTCTTCACGGTGTAGACCTGATCGGCAAAGACTTCCTCGTTCTCCACACCATCGGTGTAAGTAACGGTGTACTCGGTCACAGCGGGGGTAGGAGCATTGTGCGTAATGTCGATATAAACGGGGGCTTCAGCACTGCGGAACTGCCACTTGGAAAGATTGGCGTTGTAGTACCAGGTTGCGGTCTCCGTTGCCGCCTGACCATCCTTCAGATAGTGCGTACCGTACTTGTCGCCCAGCTCAGCATTGTACGCATCCAGATACTTGTTGGCATCCAGCGTCATCACGCAGATCCAGGGATAGGTGCTCTTGTTCAGCACGGAGCCGTCGTTGGCGACCACATCGCCCAGCGTGTAAGCATCATCCACATCGGCGATATAATCGAACCACGCCTGATGGTCATGGGTGTCGCACCACATATACACAGCGCCCTTAGAGGAGCTGGTAGAATTCACATCGTTGCGGAAACGCTCAACATCGCTCACGGTAGGCTTGTTGGGCTTATTGGCAGGACCGACCTCGCCATCGCCAACATTGACGGTAAAGGTAGCGGTTTCCATATACCATGCGGTGCCATTGACAACGTCGCTCTGGTTGAAGTTATAGTAATAGGTCAGCGTCACATCGACAGAACCCTCTGCCAGAGCCGTGTAGTTGAACTGCAGGCAGGTAGCGCCGTTATAAGAGCTGCCCTTCCAGGAACTCAGGCTAAAGGAAAGGTCGCCGATAACGCCGTCCTTGGACACCTTAACGCTTCCCGTCTTGGGCACTGCATAGAATCTGGGATTCACGATAGCGTTGCCTTGTGCGATAGGCAGACGCTGGAAATAACCGGTTTCACCAACAGCTTTGTTGGCGGTATCATAAGAGGGGACAAGGCCATTCAGATAAGAGGTTGCCGTACCCCACTGAAGCGTAACGCCGTTTCTGCTACTAGCGCCCAGCGTCACTTCTGCGTCGTCTGCCAGCGCCACGGTGGTCAAAGAGAAAATCATGACCAGTGCCATCAGCAGAGACAGGATCTTTGTTGTTTTCTTCATTGTTCTAACTCCTTTTTCTCCAAATTTTTTTGCGAACCGCGCCCGTTTCACCGAACCCCGTATTCTTTTTCACCTGTGAAAAAGAGAAACCCCTTGGGGTTTCGTCATGAAGCGCTGCGCTGTAAACGCGGTTTGGTGTGCGGTAACGTTACCATTTCCGCTCCACCGCTTTTGCAAGAGCTATTATATAACCTTATCTCAGAACATTCAAGGTCTAATTTGGTAAAATTTCAAAAAATTTCTGTCCTACCCAACAAACGTTTTGTATCCCATTACCGACCATAGTCCGTAGACCAACAGCCGCCCTGCAAAAAACGCCCTCGCCTGCTCCGCCGCTTCTCACGTTGCTACTGATTAAACAAAGTGACCACCCTGTTGGGTATTGTCCTACCGACAGCCTTGTCCATTGCCAGCTTGCTGCGCCCGCTGACCTCGTCGTGTCTGCCAATGCCCGCCCACATTCGTGGCGCGGCCATTGGGACACTTCCTTGAAACCGGCTTGCTACTTCCGCCACTGGCGGCGCTGCGCCGCTTTCCCTCGGCTCTCCTCTCACTTGCGCAACGTGCCACCGGCACGTTGCTCCCAGCTTCAGCGTCCTATGGACGCGTGAAGCTGGAGTTCGTTTTGAGCCTTAACTGACGCTGATAAAAAATATCACCATCCAAATGGATAGTGATATTTTTTGGCAGGGGCAGAAAGGCTCGAACTCTCGACACGCGGTTTTGGAGACCGCTGCTCTACCAACTGAGCTATACCCCTGTATAAAACAGCTTGCGCTGTAATGGTAAGTGGTGGGCCTTCGGGGACTCGAACCCGGGACCGGACGGTTATGAGCCGTCTGCTCTAACCAACTGAGCTAAAGGCCCAAGTCTACGCTGGCTTTCTGAGTAAAAGAAATGAGCCGCCACCTTTTCGGATGGCGGCTCACCCTTCGTGGCTCCCCCTGTTGGGCTCGAACCAACAACCCTTCGGTTAACAGCCGAATGCTCTACCATTGAGCTAAGGAGGAGTGTTGGCGCTACCTATTTTCCCGGGCCGTCTCCAGCCAAGTATCGTGGGCAGAAGCGAGCTTAACTTCCGTGTTCGGGATGGGAACGGGTGGACCCTCGCCC
>OLSQ01002752.1_pt1 | contig 12322 bp, 5 predicted proteins | sample 1672561 | NCBI WGS metagenome assembly OLSQ01 (sample SAMEA3136699, study PRJEB25190) | human gut metagenome | biome: human gut; feature: human-associated habitat; material: faeces | place: Austria | collected 2013 | reverse complement strand
CGCGTACCTTATTATATAATAATATATATATACTTATTTTTATATAAGTGTGTGGATGGAAGTATGCATTTTTGGGGTGTTAACTGTTAACCTGTTAACCCCCATCTTAATTTTCTCTTTCCAGAGCGCATCTTTTTATCTTGATGAGTACCTTATATCAAGACGGATAAGTGTCTTATATTAAGACAGATAAGAGGCTTAAATGATGACCAGAGGGAGGCTTCAATGATGCCTTACAAGGGGGCAATTAATGCGTCGCGATGGAAGAATTGGTGCGTCGCGACGGAAATAATTGTGCGTCGCGACGCAAAAAATAATGCATCGCGATGGAAAAAACAGCCATTTTACAGCCATTTTTCATCCTATCGCGATGCATTCTTAATTTTCTCAACCGGAAAGCTATGAGTTGCTAACCGGAAAACTATGAGTTGAGAACCACAAAACTATGAGTTAGTTTTTTTAACTTTTTAGCCCATTTTTTATCTTTTTTACGCCTAAACGGCTCAAAACAGAGACTTTTAAATCTTCTTCTTATAGCAGCGATGACGGCGATGCTGTTCGCTCTCCAGATACTGCCACTGGCTCTGAACACCGGTATTGGTCTCCATCTGCGGCATTGCCTCTGCCCATTTAAAGCCATAACGGCGATACTGCTCTATCAGATCGGCAAAAATAAGCGCATTGGCTCCCTTCTTGCGATATTCCGGAAGAACACCTATCAAGAGCAAATCTACCGTATCCGTCTTGTGCCACTTCAGAACCTTCAGCACCTTCAGCCAACCCGTAGGGAAAAGCTTGCCATTGCCTATCTCGCGCAGCGCATCGGTAAACGAAGGGAAGGAAACACCAAAGGCTACCAGCTTGTTGCCAGCGTTGCCATCTACCACACCCGTTACCAGGTTCAAGTCAGCCTTCTTGATATAAGTATTTATATATTCATCTATCTGTTTCTCCGTAAGCTGCTGGAAATCATAGAGATTCTTGTAAGTCTCGTTCACGATTTCGAACACCTTCCTGCCCATTCCTCCCGAGGTCAGTTCCTGGCGGGTGAACTTATGAACATGCAGATTATATCGGCTCTCTATCATCTGAGCAGTCTTGGCAAACTTAGCCGGCGTCACTTCCGGAATCCTGATGCGGTACTCCAGCCAGTCGTTATCCTTCTCATAGAGCGGATAACTCTCCATATGCGTCTTGTAATAAGGATAATTGTAGTTTATATACATCGTAGACTTCCGGTCGAAGCCCTCGATGAGCAAGCCTTCACGGTCCATATCCGTAAATCCGAGCGGACCTACGCATTCGTTCATTCCCCTGCTCTTGCCCCAGTTTTCTACCGCGCGCAACAAGGCACAGGAAACCGCTACATTATCCACGAAATCGAACCAGCCGAAGCGAACCTGCTTCTTGTTCCACTGTTCGTTGGCACGATGGTTGATAATGGCAGCAATTCTACCCACGATACGAGCCTCGCTGTCAACCGCCAGGAAGTATTGAGCCTCGCAGAATTCGAAGGCAGGATTCTTCTTTGGGTCCAGCGTATTCATCTCGTCGAAACGCAAAAAAGGAATGGCAAACTTATGGCCTCTGTAGAGATCATAATGAAACTGAATGAAGGTTTTCAGCCCTTTTTTTGTCGTTATCGGTATGATTCTTATCTCATCATTCATTAGTAATCCGTTTTTTGTATATATATTCAATTGCGGTGCAAAAATACGATAATTTTATGAATAATGCAACTCTTTTCTTATAAATTTATAAAAGTTGGTTCATAATTGTCCAACTTTGTGGATATTTATGTACCTTTGCAGGTTGAAATGCCCCAAAAGAGCATCATAAAGTTATGAAGAAAGAGAAAAGAGACAACTATACGTTCCTCACACATGCCCCTGTGCATCATGTGATTTTCACGATGGCCATACCAACGATTATCAGTATGCTGTCGACGAGCATGTACAATCTCGCCGACACCTATTTCGTGGGCAGCATCAACACGCAGAGTGTGGCAGCGGTAGGCGTTGCCTTTGCAGCAATGGCTGTTATCCAGGCGATTGGTTTCTTGTTTGGCCATGGTGCAGGCAATTATGTTTCGCGACAGTTGGGCGCCAAACATACGGAACAGGCACAGAAGATGGCAGCCACGGGCTTTGTGCTGAGTTTTCTTACCGGTCTCCTCATCGCCATTCTGGGTCATGTGTTCCTCACACCGCTCTGCCTTCTGATGGGTTCTACGCCCACCATTCTTCCTTATACAGAGCGCTATCTGGGCATTATCCTGCTGGGTGCTCCCTTTATGACCACCTCGCTTACGCTGAATAATCTGATGCGCTTCCAGGGCAATGCGATGTATGCGATGAAGGGCATCATGTCGGGTGTGCTGCTCAATCTGATTCTGGCTCCTCTGCTCATTCTCTACTTCCAGCTGGGCATTACCGGAGCCGCCGTAGCCACCCTCATCAGCCAGTGTTTCGGCTGCGCCATGCTGTTCTGGATGACGCATAAAGGCGAGAACATCCGCATCCGTCTCAGCAATTTCACCCCTACCCGCGCCTTTGCCAAGGAGATTATCTTCGGCGGAACCCCTTCGCTGTCAAGACAGGGACTGGGAAGTATCGCTACGCTGATGCTCAATGTGGCAGCAGGTGCGTTTGGCGATGCAGCCATTGCGGGCATGAGCATCGTTACCCGCATCTCCTTCTTCACCTATGCGATGGTCATCGGTCTGGGTCAGGGATTCCAGCCGCTCTGCGGATTCTGCTACGGCGCCAAACTCTACGACCGCGTAAAGGAAGCCTACTTTTTCTGCATCAAATGCGGCACGGTTTTCCTCAGCGTCTGTGCCCTTCTCGGCTTCATCTTCTCAACTTCCATCATCAGTATCTTCCGCGATGATGCAGCGGTTGTAGCCGTAGGTTCGGTGGCTTTGCGATGGCAGGTGCTCAGTTTTCCGCTCGTAGCCAGCATCGTGCTCACCAACATGCTGATGCAGACCATCCGTAAACCGGTGAGAGCCAACATCGTAGCGGCGGCAAGAAGCGGACTTTTCTTCATTCCGCTCATCTTCATCCTGCCCTATTTCTTCGGACTGCTGGGCGTGGAGATGTGTCAGATGTGGGCAGATTGCTGCTCGTTTGCCGTTGCGGTTCCGATAGCCTGGAGCGCTTTCAGGGATATGAGAAGAGAGCAGATGGAACTTGGGAAAAGCCACTAGAAGATAAGAAGATACTAGAAGATAAGAGAAAATACTTGAGATAAGAGAAATGGAGAAAACTTATTACATAGGATTGGACGTTGGCTCTACGACAGCCAAAATAGCCGTTATCGACAGCGATAATCGGGTAATTTACTCAAAATACGAACGCCACAACGCTCGTGTCAACGAACTTGTGTCGCAATATTTCGATGAGATTTTAGCCCTCACGGGCGATGCAGAGGCAAGAATCTGCGTAACGGGAAGCGTAGGAATGGCTACTGCCGAACAGCTCCAGGCGGAGTTTGTACAGGAGGTGGTGGCTGCATCGGTCTATGCCCGTACTGCCCATCCTGAGGCGAAGGCGCTCATCGATATTGGTGGCGAGGATGCGAAGGTTATCTTTTTCAAGGAAAACGGAAATATGGAACTGCGCATGAACGGCAACTGTGCCGGCGGAACGGGTGCTTTTATCGACCAGATGAGTGTGCTGATGGGCGTAGAGAACCAGAAGATGAGCGAGTTGGCGATGAAGGCAGAGCACGTTTATCCGATGGCTGCCCGCTGCGGCGTGTTTGCCAAGACCGACATCCAGAACCTGATGGCGCGCAATCTGCCCGAAGCAGATATTGCAGCCAGCATCTTCCATTCCATCGCCGTACAGACGGTGGTAACGCTTTCTCACGGCATCAGCTTCGAGGCTCCTATCCTGCTCTGCGGCGGTCCGCTGACCTTTCTTCCGGCTCTCCGCAAGGCTTTCTGCGATTATCTCCATCTCTCTCCAAACGATTTCATCGTATCCGGAAACAGCAATCTCATTCCGGCTCTGGGCTGTGCTTACCGGGCTAAATCGGCAGATTCTGCAGCCTCAGTTTCTGTCCTCAGAAGCCGGATGAATAAAGAAATACAAACGGAATGGACCAGCAGTCTGCTGCCTCTGTTCAAGAATGAGAAAGAGCACCAGGAATGGCTCAAATCTAAGGCGAAATTCGCTACCGAAACCAAACCGCTGAATAAAGGAAAACAGCAGGTTGTGATTGGTATTGACTCGGGCTCTACTACGACGAAGATTGTTGCGGTAAGGGTGAATGCGGAGACGCCTACGGGAGATATTGTCTTTACCAATTACCGCCTGAATCTGGGAAATCCGATCAAGGCAGTAGCGGATGGACTGAACGCCCTGAAGCAGGAAGCTGCATTGCGAGGCGCTGAACTGGAAATCGTAGGCTCCTGCTCTACAGGTTACGGCGAAGAACTCATCAAGGCGGCTTTCGGCCTCGACAGCGGCATTATCGAAACAATGGCGCACGAAAGAGCGGCTGCCTCACTCATGCCCGACGTGAGTTTTATCCTGGACATCGGCGGACAGGACATGAAGGCAATCTTCGTGGAGAAAGGGGCTGTGGTGCGCATGGAACTCAACGAAGCGTGCAGTTCGGGCTGCGGAACATTCATCCAGACCTTTGCCAACAACATGGGTTATTCTGTAGGCGATTTTGCCCAACTCGCCTGCCAGTCGAAGGCTCCCTGCGACCTGGGAACCCGCTGCACCGTTTTCATGAACTCGAAGGTGAAACAGGTGCTCAGAGAGGGCGCATCTGTAGCTGATATTTCTGCCGGAATCTCTTATTCGGTCATCAAGAACTGTCTTTATAAGGTATTGAAACTCCATGGTAATGAGAACCTTGGAGACAAAATCGTTGTGCAGGGTGGTACGATGAGAAACGATGCGGTGGTAAGAGCATTTGAGTTACTCACCCATACCGAAGTGGCACGAAGCAACATGCCTGAACTGATGGGCGCCTACGGCTGTGCCCTTCATGCGGCGGCAGATTACAAGCATCGCACATCTGCAGAAGACGAGCAACCTGCCTCATCAAGATCCATCGATGATCTCCAGAATCTGGCTCATTATGAAACCAAACAACTGCAATGCAAAGGCTGCGAAAACCATTGTTATGTTTCCCGCTACACCTTTGCCGGCGGCAACCGATTCTACTCCGGAAACAAGTGTGAGCGTGTGTTCAACAACAAGGGAGCAAACGGGATAAAAGGCAAAAACATCTACGAATACAAATATAGTTTACTCTTTGATAGAGAGACGGTTAACCCACTTGATGTTGTAAAACACAACGTCAAAGTAGGCATTCCTCGCATCCTCAACATGTACGAGGAATATCCGTTCTGGAATGCACTGCTCCGGGCAGCCGGATTGGGCGTGATTCTCTCTTCCGATTCCACTTTCAGCCAATATGAAGGAGCCTTGAATACGGTGATGAGCGACAATATCTGCTTCCCGGCAAAACTGGCTCACAGCCATCTGAAGGAACTCAACGAGAACCCGAAGGTTGACCGCATCCTCATGCCATACGTGGTTTATGAACATAATGACGACCCGAAGAATACGCTGAACAGCTTCAACTGTCCGGTCGTTTCGGGCTACAGCGATGTCATCAAGTCAGTCATCAATCTGAAGAAACCGATCGATACGCCCGTCATCAACTTTGCCCAGCCTAAGGCGCTGGAAAAACAGATTACCGATTATCTCAAGCAACTGGGAGTAAGCAAGAAGACTGCCCGTAAAGCGCTGAGAGAAGCCCTCTATGCTCAGGCAGTATATGCAGCTGAGATTAAGAAACAGGGCTGGGAGATTCTGAAAAATGAAGAAACAGAGGCTCAGAAAACGAACGAAGACAAGACTCAGAAGCCGAACAAGGGACTTACGATTCTGCTGGCTGGCCGTCCTTATCATACAGACCCGCTGATTCAGCACAAGCTGAGCGAGATGATAGCCAATCTGGGAGTCAACGTCATCAGCGAAGACATTGCCCGGGGTAATCTCTTTGCAGATTTCAAAGACTTCAATCTGGAGAACCTGGCGGCAGAAAGAAATGAGGCAGCATTAGCCAGCCAGGACAACAACGAAGCATACAACTGTCAGCCAGAGACTTATCTCGTGAAGCAATGGGCGTATATGAACCGCATTCTGAAGGCAGCACAATGGGCAGCCGAACAGGGCGATGAGGTTCATTTCGTCCAGATGACCAGCTTCGGCTGCGGCCCTGACAGTTTTATCCAGGACGAGATTCGCGACATCATGAAGCGCCACAACAAGCCGTTCACGCTGCTGAAGATAGATGATGTGAGCAATATCGGCTCCCTGAAGCTCCGTGTCCGCTCGCTGATAGAAAGTCTGAAGGGAGTAAAGGAAGTGAAGAGTGAAGAACGAAGAGTGAAGAAACAACGTTCGGCGGCCGAAGGGAAAGCCAATTCAACAGCAGAAGAAATTCAACATTCAACACTCAACATTCAACATTTACAGCAGACCAAGGTATTCACCAAGCAGGATATTCATCGCAAGATTCTCGCTCCTTTCATGACCGAATACCTCACCCCTATCATTCCGCCTATCCTGAAACTGATAGGCTATGATGTTGAGGTACTTCCGATGAGCAATGAGGTGAGCGCCGAACTCGGCTTGAAGTTTGCCAACAACGAAGTCTGTTATCCGGCAACCCTTATCGTCGGCGACATCATCAAAGCCTTGAAATCAGGCAGATACGACCTGAATAATACGGCAGTAGTGATGAGTCAGACGGGCGGCCAGTGTCGCGCAACCAACTACGCCGGTCTCATCAAGCGTGCGATGATTTCCAATGGATTCCAGGACATTCCGCTGCTCACGCTCGGTGTAACAGCCTCAACAGGCGAAGCATCAGGCTCAACAGACGACAAGCAAGACTATAACGAGCAGGACGGCTTCAATGTGCCTTGGCTGAAATACAGTCAGATTATCGTTACCGCCATTTTCTATGGCGATGCAATCAACGAGATGTACAACGCCTGCATCGTAAGAGAGCGTAAACCGGGCATTGCCAGAGAGTTGCGCAATAAATACATGCAGCTGATAGACGGACCTATCGCCCAGAATTCAGCCAAAGGACTCATCCGACTCCTGGAACAGGCAGCCGAAGAATTCAACCAGATGACCCTCGACAGAACGTTGCCGAAGGTAGGAATCGTAGGCGAAATCTTCCTGAAGTTCAATCCTTTCGCCCACCAGTTCCTGGAGCAGAACATCATTTCGCGCGGCATTGAGGTGGTTCCGCCTCTGCTTGCCCCATTCTTCCTGCAGGAATTTGTGAACGTGGAGATACAGAAACACATGCGGCTGAGTTGCACCAAAGTGCCCGATTTCATCATCAAGGGCGCTTATCAGGCGCTGATAGGCAGAAGATTGCGCCAGGTAAACAAGGCAGCCGGCAAGTTCCGCTACTTCCGTCCGTTCACCAATATCTATGATGATGCGAAGGACGTACAGGGACTGGTTTCGCTCGCAGCCCAGTTTGGCGAAGGCTGGCTTCTGCCTGCCGACATCGTAGGTTACATCCGTGATGGCGTGAACAACATCATCTCGCTCCAGCCTTTCGGCTGCATCGCTAACCACGTGATTTCCAAGGGCATCGAGAAACGTCTCCACGACCGTTTCCCAATGCTCAACCTCGTATCGCTCGACTTCGATTCCGGTGTTTCAGAGGTAAACGTCACCAACCGACTGCTCCTCTTCCTGGACAGCATCGCAAAATAAGACAAGCCAGACCCATGTACGGTAAAACACCGTATATGGGTCTTTCCGTCTTTCATCCCTTAAAAAATCACTCTAAAAAATACAAAAAACCGTAGCTATTTCTTTGTCATTCAAGAAAATAATCGTATCTTTGCACTCAAATTTTATTGAGACATTAAGAAAATGAGTAAAGATACATTAACTCATCAGCTGACAGAGACCATCGAGGAGCTTTCGAGCGCCGAATCTTTGAAGGGTCTCTTCCATCAGCATCGAGACGGGAATCCACTTCCTTCGGGCAAGGCGCTCGAAGAAATCATCAGTTTGTCCCGTTCTATCCTCTTTCCGGGATATTTCGGCAATTCTTCGGTAAATATCTCAACCATCAAATATCATATTGGAGTAAGAGTAGAGAAACTCTATGAGATGCTGTCAGAGCAGATTCTCGCCGGTCTCTGCTTCGCCAACGACTGTGAAACGGAAACCCAGGCAGAACTGCAGCACCAGCGTGCCAAGGCAGGCGTGATTGCAGCCAAGGTAATCATGGAATTCCCGAGACTGCGCAAGATTCTGGCTACCGATGTAGAGGCTGCCTATGAGGGCGACCCGGCTGCCATGAGCCACGGAGAAATCATCTCCTGCTACCCGGTTATCAAGGCGATTACCAACTACCGCATCGCCCACGTGCTGCACGAACTGGGGGTGCCGCTCATTCCGAGAATGATGACTGAGCTGGCGCATTCGGAAACCGGTATTGATATTAACCCGGAGGCTACCATCGGCAAGCACTTCACCATCGACCACGGTACGGGTGTGGTGATTGGAGCTACCTGCATCATCGGCGACAATGTGAAACTCTACCAGGGTGTTACCCTCGGAGCCAAGAGTTTCCCTCTCGATAAGGACGGCAACCCTATCAAGGGAATCCCTCGCCACCCTATCCTCGAAAATGATGTCATCGTCTACGCCAATGCCACCATCCTCGGTCGCATCACCATCGGAGAAGGCTGCGTAGTGGGAGCCAACGTATGGGTTACCAAGGATATGAAACCGAAAACAAAGAAATATAAAAAAGAAAAACAAAGTTTATTAGATATAGAATTCAATAATGGAACAGGAATTTGAACTCATTGCCAAGACCTTCATGGGCCTCGAGCCTGTCTTGGCTGAAGAGCTCACCCAGTTGGGTGCCAATAATGTACAGATCGGTCGCCGCATGGTGTCTTTCACAGGCGACAAGGAAATGATGTATCGTGCTAACTTCCAGTTGCACACAGCCATCCGTATCTTAAAGCCTATCAAGCACTTCAAGGCAAGAAGCGCTGAAGAGGTGTATGATCAGATTCAGAAGATCAAGTGGGATGACATCTTAGACGTGAAGAAGACTTTCTCTGTTGACTCAGTAGTCTACTCAGAGGAGTTCCGCAACTCACGCTTCGTAACCTACAAGGTAAAGGATGCGATTGTTGACTGGTTCCGCGAGAAGCAGGGTACACGTCCAAATATCAGCGTATCTAACCCGGATATCCGCCTCAACATCCACATTGCAGAAGACAATGCCACCTTGAGTCTTGATTCCAGTGGTGAGAGTCTGCACCGCCGTGGCTACCGCCAGGAGCAGGTAGAGGCTCCTCTGAACGAGGTTCTCGCTGCAGGTATGATTCTGATGACCGGCTGGAAGGGCGAATGCGATTTCATCGACCCGATGTGTGGTTCAGGTACCATCGCCATCGAAGCTGCCCTCATCGCCCGCAACATCTCTCCAGGTGTATTCCGCAAGGAGTTTGCCTTCGAGAAATGGAACGATTTCGACCAGGATCTCTTCGATACGATTTATAACGACGACTCTCAGGAGCGCGAGTTCGAGCACCATATCTATGGTTACGATGTTGACATGAAGGCTGTCAATACTGCTAATCTCAACGTACGTGCTGCCGGACTGAGCAAGGATATCACCATCGCCCAGCAGGACTTCAAGGACTTCACCCAGCCTGCCGAGAAGAGCATCATCGTGATGAACCCTCCATACGGTGAGCGCATCTCTACCCCTAACCTCCTGAACACCTACAAGATGATTGGTGAGCGCTTCAAGAAGGCTTTTGCCGGCAACGAGGCTTGGGTATTGAGTTACCGCGAGGAGTGCTTCGAGCAGATTGGTCTGAAACCATCTATCAAGATTCCTGTATTCAACGGAAGCTTGGAATGCGAATTCCGCAAGTATGTGATGTTCGACGGCAAGATGAAGGACTTCCGTTCTGAAGGCGGTATTGTGAAGACTGAGCGCGAGAAGAGCGAGATGGCTCAGAAGCACCGTTTCAAGAAGGAGCGTGAATTCAAGAAGCGTGTAAGCGAGGAGACTGAAAACGAGGAGGACGATATCCGTTCTTTCAAGTTCCATACTCACCGTCTGGAAGACTTCGAGAAGAAGCGTGCTGAGTTCCATAAGGGCGGCCGTTCACGTATCGGTGGCGGTCGACGCAATGATGACGACGATGACAAGCGTGGCAGCCGCAGCTTCAAGGGCGACCGCAAGGGTGGCCGTGACTTCGGTGGCAAGCGCGACGGAAAGCGTTTCGAGAAAGGCGACAAGCGTGGTGGCTTCAAGGGCGACAAACGTGGTGGCCGTGATTTCGGAGGCAAGCGCGGAGGCAAGAAGAACTTCAGCGTTGACTTCGACGACGAGGATTAAAGACATATCGACCCATGCGCTGTAAAACACAACGCATGGGTGGTAAAACACGATAAAGTAAAGAATATAATGAATCTGAAGAATTCAATTTATAAATTATCTTTTGCTGCTATGATCATGATGGCTATGAATGCAACCGACTTACAGGCTCAGGGCGTGGTTCCTGCTCAGAAAGGCGAGAAAGCCTTTACATTGGAAGACCTGAACTTCGGCGGCAACAACTATCGTAACATGGTGGCTAAGAACCGCTGGTGCACCTGGTGGGGCAATGAACTCGTTCGCCAGGATGTGGATGCCTGCTATCTCGTCAACAAGACGACAGGCAAGGAGACCAAGCTCTTCGGCATTAATGACATCAACCAGTGGATTGCTCCTACCAAGGACATCAAGGTAAGAGCCCTCTACAATGCTCTCTTCCCTTTTGCAGGCAAGAGCATCGTGATGGTAAGCAACGGCAGCAAGACTTATACCGTCGATTTCAAGAAGCATAAGCTGCTGAGCGAGATGGATTTTGCTGACGGCGAGAACCTCCTGGAGGCCAACGCCCAGCAGAACGCCTTCGCCTATCTGAAGGGCAGCAACCTCTATGTGCGTACCTTCGATGTAACCAGCAACGCCCTGACAAAAGAGAAGAAATCTCACGATTTCCAACTCTCAAAGGACGGAAGCCGCGAAATTGTTTATGGACAGAGTGTTCACCGCGATGAGTTCGGTATCAGCAAGGGAACCTTCTGGAGTCCGAACGGCGAACTGCTCGCCTTCTACCGCATGGACCAGAGTATGGTAACCGACTATCCGCAGGTCGACATCCCGGAAATCGGTTTCAATCATCCTGAAACACAGAGTTGCATCGCTACTCCTGCACCAGACAAGTATCCGATGACTGGCGAGACATCACACAAGGTAACCGTAGGCGTGTTCGACTGCATGACCGGCAAGACCATCTATCTGAAGGCTGGCGATCCAACCGACCGCTACTTCACCAACATCGCATGGAGTCCGGACAGCAAGACCATCTATATGTTCGAACTGAACCGCGACCAGAACGACTGCCGTCTGACTGCCTACAATGCAGAAACCGGCGAGAAGACAGGCGAGCTCTATCGCGAGACCGATGAGAAGTATGTAGAGCCATGTCATCCTATCCAGTTCCTGCCTTGGGACAGCAACAGTTTCATCATGCAGAGCCGCAAGGATGGCTACAACCACCTCTATCTCTGTAAAGTGAAGAACGAAGAACGAAAAACGAAGAATTCAAATGCTGAATCTTCATCCAAAAAGCAAGAGAATTCTTCACTCTCCACTCTTCACTCTTCCCTTTCAATCCGGCAGTTGACTTCCGGCAAATGGGAAGTGATGGAAGTGCTCGGTTTCAACAGCAAGCGCAAGAGTATCATCATCGCATCCAACGAGAAATCGCCTATCCAGAGAAACATCTTTGCCGTAGATACAAAAACCGGCAAGCGTACGCTGGTAGATGATTGCGGAAAGGGATGGCACAGCGCCACTTTGAGCGAGAACGGACAGTATGTCTTCGACAACTACTCTACTCCTACCGTGCCTCGCAAGATTGCCCTCGTGAATACCGAGAACGGCAAGCGCACCGCTTACTTCACTGCCGAGAACCCTTGGAAGGGCTACAATGTGCCTGAGTACAGCTGCGGTACCATCAAGGCTGCCGATGGCGAAACAGACCTCTACTGGAGAATGGTGAAACCGGTAAACTTCGATCCAAACAAGAAGTATCCTACCATTATATATGTATATGGTGGACCTCATGCCCACAACGTAGATGCCCGCTGGAACTACTCTAGCCGTGGTTGGGAAACCTACATGGCAGAAAAGGGCTATCTGCTCTTCATCCTCGACAACCGTG
>OLSQ01002750.1_pt1 | contig 12326 bp, 2 predicted proteins | sample 1672561 | NCBI WGS metagenome assembly OLSQ01 (sample SAMEA3136699, study PRJEB25190) | human gut metagenome | biome: human gut; feature: human-associated habitat; material: faeces | place: Austria | collected 2013 | reverse complement strand
GTCAGGATGTCTTCTGTTTCAGGTAATCCAGATACCGGTTCCGAATCTCTTTCAGGTTTCTTTGCCGGATCAAGACGATATCTCCTGTGAATAAGGTGAACTGATGATCGGCATTTTGAACGTAGGCCATATTGACCAGATAACTTTTATGTGCCCGGATGAATGTGGAACTTGGGAGATCCTCTTCAATCTTTTTCAGCGTTCCGGAAAAGGTGTGATTTTCGCCGGAAGTTAAATGAACGGAAAGATCGTGTCCATAGATTTCAAAGAATAAAATATCGGAAACAGGAAGTGCCAAGATGCCTTCTCTCGATTTGACGTAAAAATTTTGCTCTGCATGTTTGTCAAAAAAGCGGTCAAGCGCTTCTTCCAGTTTTTCCAGTTTTGGTGATTTGATAAGATAATGCAGAGGAGAAACGTCAAAACTTTCCAATGCATAATCACTGCTGGAACTTAAAAAAATGATGTCTGTATCAATGCGAAAGGAACGCAGGCGGCGTGCCGTCTGAATTCCCGTTGTGTCTTGAAAGACAATATCCAGAAACAGGAGATCAAACGATTCTCCCTGCTCAAAACGCGAGATTAAACTGGAAGGAGAGTCAAAGGATAAAATTTCAAAAGAAATATTGCGACGGTTTAAGTTTGTAATTAAAGCTTCCTTTAATAAGGATGCAAATTGAGAGTCATCATCGCATATGGCAAATCTGTACATTGACCGGCTCCTTTCTGTCTTAAAATTAATGAACGTAGCCTCATGCCTCTTACGTGCAAGCACGACGATGCATGAACCTTCGTTCATTGATCCTGAATAGTTACCTTTTTATTTAGTATACGAAAAATTTATAGAGTTGTCAATTTGTTTGCAAAAAATTCCCATTTGTGTTACATGAGGGGATTTTATGAAAAAAACAAGACAACAGAGGATTTTTATGGTATAAAATAGAATAGGGTAATAGAAAAAATCGAGGTATAAGGAGGAAATGTGTATGAAGCATTTGAGAAAACGTTTGCTGGCGGTATTCCTCGCAGCAGTCATGCTAGTGACTAGTGTGGGGACGTCATCATATGCGTATGAAGCAGAGAAAAAAGGCAATTTGTCCGTAACAGGAAATGATGGAAAGACCATCGAAGAAGAGGAGTCCTGGGAGGAAAAATTTCCGAATGGAACATTTGCGTTTAAAAATGATTCCATAACGATTGAAGAAGGAAAAAATGCAAAAGAGCAGAAAATAACGATTTATCGTCTGGGTGGAACGAAAGGAAAAGCGACAGCAAAAGTGGCGATCACTCCGGCTGTAGCGGCACTTGATGAAGACGAAAAAGAATTGGTGTATGCCAATGCGGCATCCAATAAGGACTATACCGTTAAGGTGGAAAATCCGATCGGAACCGATGGGACGATGGGAAAACAACAGGTAAGCAGTTCTTATGAAGTTGTTGCAAAGAAAGCGGATGGAAAAGTAACACTCTCGTTGAAAGACGTAAAAGGTGAGTATGTCCGCTATTTTTGGCATGTAAAAAAAGATGGAAAATGGGAAGCAGTTTCCGGAGGAGAAACGGAAACACTTGTTGTAAGCGACCAGGATTTTAAACAAAATGAATATGTTTGTGTAGTAGAAGCCGATTACAAACTTAGTTTGTCAAAGACGACCGGAGAAGAGAGTTCACAAAAATTGTGGATTAACTTAAACAGCCGTCATATAACAGATGAAAAGCCATACGAAAAGGGAAGTTACACGGATGCAGCGCTTGATCAGGAAATGCCATTTAAGACAAGTTTCCTGCAGGTGGATTTTGAAGACGGCGAATGGGTAAAGGATATCGTTGTCAAAGCAACGGACGATGATGAGCATGAAGCGGAAGAACTGGCATCCTTTACCATTTATGATGTGGAAGGAGCAGCGTTTACAGAATCTGCCAACCGCTTATCAATGTGCATCAAGGATGACGAGGAAAAACTCGAAAGTACTATGGGATTTGCACTTAGTCAGATAAGGGTAGACAAAAGTACAGGCAAAGCGAAGATTAAGTTGAGCAGAACAGGAGCAACGCAGTATGTTTCCTCTGTGGATTACAAGACTGTAGATGGAAGTGCAAAAGCGGGGACGGATTATGCTAAGGCAGAGTCCACAGCAAGTTTCAGTGGTGGTATCGAAAGTACCGAGATTGAGATTGAACTTCTGAACGATAACAAGAAAACAGAAGAAGACCGTTACTTTACGATTCAACTGAAAAATGCAAAGGGTGGAAATATCAAACAAAACGCGCAGGAGATCCGTGTCAATCTGTTTAATACAGATACGGCAGATAAGGACAATGTTGCGACCGCATCGAAGAGCAAAGAGGCGAAAGATGCATCGGCGCGTGTCAAGGAAAGTGACACGGCGATTACGGAAAACGGCAGCAAAGAAGTAAAGAGTAAAGCCGTTAAAAGTAAGAATAACGTTGTAGATTATGAAAAAGTTGCCGATAAATCCGGTGATATGAATGCACAGGAAGCAGGCAATTATTCTTATAAGATCAGCACCAGTGAATTGAAGAGCAACTGGGGCAGAACCTGTAACCTGACAGACAATTATACGGCACAGATTACAAGTGATGAGGGTGGAAACTCGAAAAGCGGCGGTGACATCTTAGTGGCAAAGCGCCGCGCAAATACCTATTATCAGATTAATGACCTGGTAAATATGTACAGTAAGATGTCAGGATCCTTCTGGGCAAAGACCAGTTATAGTCTGTATTGGGCGAGAGAATATTACAGCGGACTGCTCGTAGGTATTGGTAACAGCAGTTTTGCAACATCATTGACAGAATATACTTCTGACAGTGGAGACGGTAACATGAGAAACCGCCTCAGTGAAGAGTCAAAGAAAGCTGCGACGACAATATATACAAGATTTGGAAATGGTTCCGAAACCAAAAATTTTGAGGTAAATCTTGATAATCTTGCTGCAGGAAATAATTTCCTTGCATTTAAGTCGGCTATTTCAAAACGTGGCGGCACGGTGCGGAATCGTGATTCAAAAGTGAACTCGGTAAACATTAATTTGTACCGCCGCTGGCTGAGTAAACAGACGACCTTGAACATCAATCTGGGTGACAGCAAAGACAAAGATCGTATGGATCGGTCTTCTGGCGGAAATGTAACAGCCGTAAAAGAGGGATTGCAACCGGTGATTTCGATAGAAAAAGGTGGTTTTGATTCCGACGGAAAATTTTATCTTGGAACAGAACTCAAGGTAAAAGAATCCGATAAGCTTGGGGTTTACCAACTTGATAAGGTAGAATTGAAAGAAGGAAGCAAAAGTGTTTCTTCGCAAGCGGGAGTTAAGAATTCTACGACAGTAAAATATTCCGATAATAATAGAAGACTTTCTACGACAGCAGATTATACTTTGAACTGTGAATACAACCGTTATCAGACATTGGAGATCAACTGTAAGACGTCTATGACGGAAAAAGACACGGATCAGGAAAAGGCAGATAAATTTGCTGCGATTGGAAAAAACATCAAGGTGGATGGAAAAGCAATCGATTTGAAATCCAACGCCGGAGAATACAGCTATACATCCTCTGATAAAGTGATCAACTTCAACAAGATCAATTTTGGTCTGAAAGATGGTACCAAGATTCTTTATGGGGATAAGGTGTACGATGGAGATTCGGATATTACAATTACAGATTCGGATATTGTATCAAACAGCATTACATTTTCTGTATATACACCGGATGCTGTCAGTGTAGTAAGAGATCCGGAAATTATCAGCGAGAAAATGGTAGCCATCTACAAAGATAAAGATGGGGATGGTAAATATACAGAAGCAGGAGACGGATATACTCCGATCAAAATCCTGAAAGCAGGCGAACCTTATCAGATTACAGATTTTGGAAAAGATGTTGTGATCAAGGTAGATTATTCGGTTCAGCCGGCCTCTTTGAATATTCCGCCGGGAGCGACAGGAAAAGAGACATTTCAGGTGGTTCCGGGATTTGTAACGACGCAGACCTCGGAAGAACAGAAAAAGAATATGACCGAAGAGCAGAAGTCCTATCGTGATATCGCGGCGAAGGACGGAAGCGTGAGAATGTATGGCGCTGTTTCGAGCGGAATGGTATCTTTCCTGTCCGGATATGATGCCAGCCCGGCGAAGATGAACAGCAAGTCAAAGAAATATGAGTGGACGCCGGACTGGAGAGGAAATCTGCGAAATGCCTATAAAAATCCATCGAAGATCAAGGTGTATGAGACCAAGATGCCAAATGGATTTACAGCAGCTTCTTCGGGGGAACAGATTAATGGATATCTCGGATGTCTGCATGGAAATGAAACGTATTATATCACTTCTCGTGTGACGAGTGGAAATGAAGAGAAGATTACATCGACCAAGCGAGGTGGTTTCTATACGGTTCCGGAGCCGGCAGCACAGGCTTTTGAATCCGAAGAGGCCGGAGCCGCTGAAGCTCCGGAAGATAAGGATGGAAAGACGGCAAATCAGCCGAGTGTAGCAAACACTTCACCGGGTGTGAATCTGCCGGAAATAGAAATCGGACTTGGTTATGGAACATTTATGATGGGGGACGATGAAATTGGATTTTCCGTCGGAACGCCTATCTTTGGTAAGAGTAAAGAGGGAGGCAAGGCTTCCGAAAAAGATGTTATGGGTGCAGAAAGCTTGAAGGAAATGAAAGAAGCCATGTCGGATCCATCCAATAATATCTTTAAACAATTGAAGAAAAATGCCGGTAAATCCGATGGTACTGGAAATAACGGCCAGGCGGCGAAGGCTTCCCCGGCGAAAAAAGCGGAAATTGATATTTCTGTCAATATGTCTTTTGTATGGAAATACAGTAAACTGACTGGTAAATATGAGTTTTCTTCCGCAATGATCGCATTGGCGATTGAGGGAAGTATCCGTTTGCAATATCGCTTCCAGTGTTGTCCGATCTTTTACGTATACGTTCAGATCGGCATGGAACTTGAGGCGCAGACCGGTATTGAACTGGAAAAGGAAGAAGTTAAAAATGCGGATGGAACGACAAGTATTAAAAATAATGTTTCGTTTGCAGGATTAAGTTTAAATCCGAGCCTATATGTAGAGGCCGGCGCCGGAGTCGGAGTTGATCTGGCGAAACTGGAAATTTATGTAAAAGTATCCGTCTCGTTTGCGTTTACGGTAAACAAGAAAACGCAGATAGACGAATTTATTACATCGGCGGCGGTTGGCTTCCGAGTGGTATTCCTGTTCTTCTCTTATGAAATGGACGTTGTCGGATGTAAGGCAGGATATGATGCGTCCCGAAAGGAGGACGGTGATGAGCCGTGGTTCTTCTCCTGGCAGGTTGCCGGGCGGGATATGGGAGGAACCGAAGAAGAGGTTGATAACGATGTGGCAGGAGCTGCAGTAACGGTTTCCAAGCCGAAAAATGTATTCCGGCTGCAAAATATCAATTCTTCAGATGATAATGCCGCACAGGACGATATGTCAGCACAGGCATATGATGTAGAAGGCATTGATGAATTTCAGGTAAGCGGCTATGGCAGCAATGCTTCTGCAGTAGAACTGGGAAGCGGTTTTGACAGTGCTTCGGATTATAAACTGTTGACTGCGGGAGATGAAAACTATGTATTATACACGGTAGGCCGTAAAAACCCGGGTCACAGCCTGAATAATACCCAGCTTGTTATGTCCAAACTTTCTACAACAAGTACCGGAGTTGGTGGAGAAGAGGGAAAAGATTCGATGGGACTTGTCAATCCGATCGATGAAACCTCAGCGACCAAATATATCGTGGTAGACCGTAAAGCAGGAAACGAAGAAAGCACCGGCGACCTGGATTATGATGCCATTGTAGAAAATGGTATGATCAAAGTGACCTGGACGTCTTATAGTGAAGAAGCAGCAAAGACGATTCCGGAAAGCTGGTCATCGGATAAAATGCTGAAAGCGGCCAGCCAGCTGGTAGAAGTAAAAACGGCAGAATTTGATACAAAGTCACCGAGTGAATTTACGAATGCCGTAGTTCTAAGTAAAGGCAATGGATATCGATTCCTTCCTTCCGGATCGACATCGAATGTTCACGTGTATGCCGATACCGAACCTTATACCGAGGCAGAACTTACAGCCCGCGAAAAAGAATACAAAGAAAAATATGACAAAGCGGCACAAGGAAACGATTCCAATAACGAATCCGGAACCGGAGATCCTTATGCAAAAGCAAACTATCAATATGCATTGACGACGGATTACCTGTATGGAAAATACTCCAAACTTCATTACAGTGTGAAACAGGGCGATGGAACGTATAAGACATACGATCTGGAGCCAACAGATGAATGGAAAAAACAGGGAACGCGCCTGGAAAATGTACAGATTACGGAAGGAACAGACAATGATTACTTCATTTCTTACACCACGGAGCAGAAGGATAAATACGGTGCCTCAGATGAATATGCAAAGATCAAGAAACTGTATGTTCAGAAGGCAACGATCCAAAAGCAGAATGTGGCAGTAGAAAGCGGAAACGTAGAGCAGAATTCCATGAAATTTGAGACGCCGGTTCTTTTGAAAACGCTTGTTGATTACGATGACAGCGATGAAAACGACGGTGTATATGTCGGCGGAAGCTGCGAGGAGAAAGTAGAATCTCCAAGCTTTACCAACTTGAAATTCCTTCATGGAAAATTGTCAGATGCCGGAAAAGCAGAAACGTTCTTGATGTACAATATGAATGGAATTACCTATGTGATCAAAGAAAAGAGCCTTGAAAATGCTTTGAACAGCAATAAGGCAGCGATCACGGTGGATCCATTGTTTACGGTAGATAAGGAACATGGAAACGCACAGGCAGAGGCGACCATCGGTGTAGATGGAGATGGAAATATCTCTGCGGTTTACACACAGACCGTAACCAATACGGTAAATAATGCCCTTTATGTGACGAAGTACGATCCGACGGTCAAAAAATTCGGAGAGGCATTTATGCTTGCGATGAATCATATGCAGGTATATGAGGATTCCGTATCGAATCAGTGGACTTCCGAAGATACGAGAGAAGCCTTCTTTGACAGTAAGAAAGGCGGCGGAGAAGACCAGTTTATCTTCAATGCTCCACAGATCGCACTTGGCAAACCGACGACGGAAAACGAGAGCGGAACATTGACAATTCTTACCAAAGGCACGATGACAAAATTAAAGAAATCCACGATGGATTTTGATGGGGAAAAGTATACGGAATATGTTCCTGATGCCAATAACACAGCAACTTCCGGTATTTATGCGATTACGTATGGAATCGGAGATCAGAAGATTGGAGAAGCATCGATCACATTTGATCAGAACAATTTTGTATCCGGCGCGGAACTGAGCGGAAGCGTTTCTTTCCGTAATACCGGAGATGTGGCGATTCGAGGAAGCAAGGCAAATTCAATCTATATCACATTGAAGGCAGCAGGCAAAAATGGCAGTGCGGCAGCAGAACTCGCACAGTGGAAAGTGGAGAGCAATATTCTTGCCGGACAGCAGGTGACGACGGAAGACATCGTGTGTAAAGCGCTTCCATCGGATATCGCCGGAGGAAAGATTTACTTTGAGGTGCAGGAGGATTCGTCATATTCGGGTGCAAAAGCATTGAGTACAGCGGATGCTGACGACGGATGTGGAATGATTGCTGTCGGAGAAAAAGCAGAACTTTCGATTGATAGTCTGGAAATTACTGCCAGCGACACATTGGAAAAACGAAGTGTAAATAATATTTCCTGCGTTCTTGCCGATGTGGATATGACAGTAAGCAACCTTGGTGTAAAAGACGCTTCCAATGTAAAATTCCAGGTAAAACGCAGTGCCGGAAAAACAGATGGAAGTGAAGATAAATATATTCCATTGGAGATTGGTGGAAATCTGATCTTAGGTGACGATGCCAACGAAACGCCTCTTATTGGAAATGGAAATGACGGTGGTGTATTTGATTATCTTGCGTACAGCGATACGTCGGGAATCATCAGTACGGATCAGAAGATTGCAGCAGGTAAGACACAGAAGATCAAAGGAAAGATAGTGATTCCATTGAGTGCATTTGATCCGGAAGACTCGGTAGGTGCCGCAAATCTTCAGTTTACTTTAAAGAGTGATGCCGGCGAGTATGAGTCAAGCAACAATACGGCGTATGGTAAAGTGGTACCGGCGACACGATTTGACTGTCTGGATAAAGTTTCTCTGACAGTAGGAAATCCGGTCAACTTTACCCTAGCGACACAGGCAGCGATGGATTCTTCGAAACGAAGCAATATTACGCTTACGGAAATGAAGATCAATAAAGACGGCAAGGCAGAAGTGGCAACAGATAATAAACTTTTGCAGAGTGCAGCTTATAATGTGAAGACAGGATACATTACCGTAACCGCGCAGAAAGAGGGCTCCGGTGTTTTGCGAATTGCAGATACGACCACAGGTTCTTTTAAGGATATTACATTTGTGGCAACCGTTTCGGGATGCAATATTCGTACAGATAATCCGGTATTTGAATTTACCAATGCCTTGCACGGAAAGGAATGGGAAGATACGGATGTCGGAGCTGTTACGCAAGGAACCGTACTTCCATACAATAGCGATATTTGTACCGGCGGAGAAGGCAATAGCTTTACATTTACGACATATGCGAGAAGTATTGACTTCTATTACACAGGCGATATCGAAGTATCCAGTAACAATAGTTTTGGTTTTGTAACGAAACAATACAGAGACCGCGACGGAGAAGAAGTAGCAGGAGAATACTACAAACGACACACCGTAGATTTCAACAATACTTCGCTGAAAAAACATACCGTTACGGTAAAAGTAATTAATGGCAGTGCTTCCTTTGACCGAATGGTGGAATATTATTCCGAGCGAAGCGAGGGGGATACCGGACGTGATGTACCGGAAGATAAGGTGAAACCGGTGATTGTGGTTGGAAAGACACTTCCGACAGGTACAACGAAACTTCAGCCGGGAACAGTTCTGGAAATTCCGGTTTACGCTTACGACGACGTGATGCTCAATTCTGTCAGCATCGGTGGAAACGGAGCAGATAAACTGGTAAATAATCAGTTTGCAGAAGGAACGTTAAAGGTTAAGAAAAATGGTACCTACCACGTAATCGTGGAAGACAGTTCCGGAAATATCACACAGAAACACATTACCATTGATTGTTTCGAAGAAGATGCAGAAAAGATTGACGAAACCACGGATGACTGGCCGGATGTAACATTGAAGCTGGTTGACGAGAATGGAAGCGAAATCACGGATTATACAACGGCAAATGCCTATATTGCTTACGATATTAAGGCAGACCGTAAGATTAAATCCGTAGAGATTCAGAAAGTGGATATGATAACTCAGAAGACGACGGATCTGGGAAGCGGCATTAAAGTAACAGGAACGCCGACAACGCTTTCTGACAGATATGATGTCAATCTTTTGGAAAATGGTTATTATCAGGTAAAAGTAACCGATTCCGCTGACAATGCGACGACCGCCATTCTCTACGTAGAATATTTGACAAAGGGACCGCAGGTATATCTCTATACAGCGGACAGTGTGGAAAATCAATTGTTTTACTGTGTTGGTGATGAAGACAATGAGATCCCATTGAAAGAAGTTGCTGTGTATGAAGGAAAAGTAACGGCAATGAATGAATCCGGTTCGATTGAGGTAGAAGGAAAAGAACCATTGATGCGTAAGTCTTACACGACACAGACGATGGATTCCGGAACAGTAATTCTGGATGAATCCACTTCTACCAAAGAGTTTACAATTGCCGCACAGGATGTATCCGGTAAATTGACCACGTATATTTATACGGATGAAACCTGCCTGAACAGCCTTGCTGTAGGTAGTGCGGAAGATATCGCATTCGGCGTAAAACTCAATGGAGAATTTAAACCATATCAGAGAAATTATACCGTGGATGTTCCGTATGGTTATCCGGAACATCAGCTTCCGGAAGTAAATGCTACCTGCGGAAGTGAAGCGACAATCAATAAGAACTGGGATGGCGATGTGTTGACGATTAAGGTTACCAAAGGCGATATGGAAAATACGTATACGATTACCTTGAAACGTAAAAAATGTACGTGTGACATTTCCATCCGAACCTTTGATGATTATATCGACGTGCCAAAGACAGGCGAAAAACCTTCCCGTCAGTTTGATGTACAGACAGATGTGACACTTTGTGAAGTACACAAAGACCACGTTCAGGAAAATGTGAAGCTTTCTTATGAGCTTACAGACGAAGAAGAGAACACAACACCGGTAGAAACTGCATCAGTGGAAAGTCCGGTTTTGGAAAATGCGGCAGCCACGATTCAAGGAAATACGATCGTATTTAACCGTATTGCCGAAGGAACGACGCCGAAAGAGGTCCATGTCAAAGTAAAAGCGAAGACGGATTCCTGTGAACGGTCGAAGATCATTACGTATACAGTGCGCAATAAATACGAGGTCGGTCTGCGGGTAACCGAAGGCGGAGCGGTGCATTGTGGAGAAGATATATTGACTGCTCAGAGCGAGACGGATTCGGCAGAACAGCCATATCATTACGATGTGAATACCGGATTTGAATTGGAATTGACAGCCGCCGAAAAAGAAGGTTATGAATTTGCCGGTTGGTACGATTCCGGTGATAAACTTCTTTCAAAAGAGAAAGAATTTGTTTATACGGTAGGAAAAGACGAAACACTTCGTGCCTTGTTCAAAGACATTGTCAATCCGGAAAGATCGATCACACTGACCGATCTGAATGGGGTGCAGAATGTGACAAAATCGGACGAAGGCGATATCCTGGTTTCCTCCAAAGGTTTCCAAATGGAGATTACGGGAGAAGATAAACATTCGAGTGTAAAATCCATTTCTTACCAGATTGTAAAACGAGGTGAGAAACTGGATGAAAATGGAAAGTGGATTGCTTACGATGGCAAACCGGTTTCATTCGAAGAAGAGATGGATTTTGTAGTTTATGCGAAGATAGTGGATCAGGATGATAATGAAGTGATTGTATCCTCAGAGCGCGCTATGATTGAAAAATCTGCAGCGACCGTTCGACTCGCACCAAACTTTACCGAAGGCGCATTTACCAATAAGAAGGATGCTGCGATAGTAGCTACGGTACAAGAAGGTACGGCGGCATTGAAGGAAATCCGCTACGTTGTCAACGGCGAAGAGAATACCACAGAGGAAACGGTATTTGGCATCTCGGATCTGCCGGATGGGGAATACGATGTGATTGTTTCTGCAAAAGATATTTTGGGCAAAGAAGTTTCTGCTAAGGTATCTGTGAAGAAAGATGTAGCAGAGCCGGTCCTTTCAATTACAGGTGCTCCGACAAGTTCCGTCGAAAAAGCGACACTTGGTATCGAAGCCGATGGCGGCGTTTCCGGAATAAAGGAAATCCGTGTAAATGGGAAACCGTATACCGGAAAAACGTACGAAGTGACTGAAAATGGAACGTATGTATTCGAAGTCGAGAACAATGCCGGAAGTGTTACGACAAAGTCCATTACGATCCAATGTATCGTGAAACCGACGCCGGCACCGACACCGGCACCGGTTCCTGGTTCATCAGGCAATGCAGCACCGGCTCCGGGGGCAACAGAAGCACCGGCTGTGAATAAAGACCAACTGCCAAGAACGACATTTGTCCGTCGTAAGAAAATTGGAAAGAAAGGCATCCGCATTACCTGGAAAGGTGTACGTGGAGCACAATCCTACAATGTTTACCGTGCGAAGAAGGCAAATGGCAAATATAAACTGGTAGCAAATGTCAAAGAGAGTTGTTACACAAGCATGAAGAAAAATGCACGCAAGTACTACTACAAAGTTGTTGCGGTAGCCAAGAAGAAGGCAAACAACAGCGAAATGAGTGCATATGCGATCTCTGCAAATGTGGATGAAGCAGCAGCATCGGCGGCTCAGGCGGCAGCAGGAAGCATCGCAGCCACAGGCAAGATTAAAACCCTCAAAGACAAAGTTACCAAGGTAAAGGCAAAAGCCAAGAAAGGCAAGATAGATGTTTCCTGGAAGAAATACAAGAAAGCCAGCGGCTATATCGTATACCGTGCTGAAAGTAAATACGGAGTTTACGATGAATTTGCGGTAGTCAAAAAGAATTCTTTCAAGGATAACTATTCTGTAAAAGGAAGGAAATTCTACTACAAAGTACGTGCCTTTAAGAATAAGGGTGATGGCAAGATTTTAAGTGGTATTTCCAAGAAGGCAAGTGTAAAAGCCAAATAGAAAACAATTTGTGTATAATAACAGAACGCAGATGGGGCTGCCGCACGAAGTGAT
>OLSQ01002749.1_pt1 | contig 12331 bp, 10 predicted proteins | sample 1672561 | NCBI WGS metagenome assembly OLSQ01 (sample SAMEA3136699, study PRJEB25190) | human gut metagenome | biome: human gut; feature: human-associated habitat; material: faeces | place: Austria | collected 2013 | reverse complement strand
CGATTTTTCCATTGCACTGGAACTTGCACAGAAAAACAATGAAACTTTTGAAATCGAATTTCCACAGTCGTGTGTGCTGTATATTCGAAATCACCGGGAGCGTAGCCTTCCTGATTACCACGAAGCAATTGTTCGATTTGCAGATGGTCAACAGATACTCTACCGTGTGCCGATTCTGCGGGCACAAAACTATACCGTGGATTCGATCTTCGAAAAAAGGCTTTTGATACTGCTTCCATATCATATTTTACGGTATGAAAGCTTCCTGAAAAATTCAGGCACTAACAGTAAAAAGCTGGAGCAATTATTAACGGACTATCAAAAAATCAGCGATGCATTAGAACAATGTACGGATGACAAAAAATCAACTCTTTATATTGATATGATTGCACTTATTGAAGAAATTGCAGATTATATCATTCCAAAAGACAATGAAAAAGTTAGAGAAAGGTTAGGTGACATTATGGGCGGCAAAATTTTAAAGCTTGAATCCGAACGATTACGTGAATTAGGAGAGGCAAAAGGTCGTGCTGAAGGGCGCATTCAAGGGCAGGCCGAAGGCCGAAAAACTGAACGAATCGAAGCAATTCAAAATATGATTAAATATGATGTATCAAAAGAAAAAATTCTTCAGGATTATTCTGAAGAAGAATACAATGAAGCTGTAAAATCAATGCTTGTGGAAGCATAAAGAACTGATGCCACTCATTTAATTTTAGTGAGTGGCATCAGTTTTTATTTTTCTACTGCAACAATGTTAGTACTCCTTGTGTTGACTGATTCGCTTGCGTAATCATTGATTGACCACCTACTCGAGAATATTATGTTTCGAATAATTGTAAGAAAACTTGAACTTATAAGTATTACGAGTACATATCAATAGATGAGTGGCATCAAATTTCTATACATATCCAAATATCTATTCATATGTCCAAAATTCCCTTTAGCTGCGCACATTGCTTACAATTGCCTTCAAATTCACACCCAAACACTCCAAATGGACATATGGAGCAAAAATCAATCCTTATATCCAGCTCTCAGCCGAAAAATGGACATATACAGAAAAACTCCTTGGTATGTCCATACTTTTTCTCATTTATAGACATATGGAAAATATCTCTTTTGAAATATCCAATAAAAGCCGACAAAATGGATATTTTTGAATTATTTCTTTTTATATGTCCAAATTATTCGTAAAAGCTGGACATTTCTATTCATTTTTCTATATATATCCAAAAAGAGAAAAAACACTGGACATTACTCACCATTTTTTCTGTATATGTCCAAAAAGAGAAAAAACTGGACATTACTCACCATTTTTAATAACTTGATACCTTTAATTTGTAATCATCATTCCAATATTCAGATCCATATCCTTCTATCTTTACATAGTAAGTTCCTGCCGGAAGAGATCTCCAATTACTTGAAACATTTTTAGCTGAATCTCCATTTATATATATTGCTTCGTTTTCTTCATTGTCAGAAATGCTACCACTAGAATCTTCACTATAAAGTCTTACAGTCCAAAATGTATAATCACTATTTACCGGCTCATGCGAAAAGGTAATTTTTATGTTTGTCCGTTTTTTTAGTACAATCTTGTAGAAATCCACGTCATCCTCTGATTGTATATTTCCTTTCACAGCTGTGCCTAATGAAATTCTAGTTGCGGATCCATAATCATCATTCTCTTCATTTTCTGTCACTCCTTTTTCCTTTTCACTTATTTTTTAGACTTTCTTCCTCTATGTTTATGACGCATGTACATAAATCCCAATTCAGTCTCAATAAGATGTCTAAACGGCGGAAGAACTGAATCAAATAAAATTTCTTTAAATTCATTCTCTGTTTTATAGTTTTCATTATCATTTAACTCAGAACAAAATTTTTTTCCATATGAAGATATAACCAAATAACCTGTGCAAAATGTAAAATTATTATTTTTAAATGATACCTTTGTTCCAAATATCGATCCTGTTTCATTATGTCTTAAATCCTTTTCTCCAGCATGATAATGTTTTGAAAAAAGCTTTGATTTGTCATTTTCAAAATCAGCTGAAATATCTTGTGTAATCAAATAGTGAAAATATGTATCTTTTTGTTTTACAAAATCCTTTAACTGCGTTCCAGAAGTAGTATTCTTTCCAGTTATCCATTTCCAATTGCTCAACTCATCCTTCGCATATAAAGGATATTGATATATAAAAGCCACCGATATATACTCCAATTCAATATTTGTAATTTCAGCAATTAGAGACTTTAATTCTTCACATACTCTTTCTATATATTGATGTGGATTATATAATAAAATATTCTTTCTATAATCATATGACGGATGATAAGTTTCGTCTTTTATTAAATTTCCCTTAATCGTCTCACAATTTGAAAGTCTATTTAATATCGTTTTCGATATTTGATAATTTCGATATTTTGAAGATACCTGCTCTGCTTTACAAATATTGTAAGCATCTTGTTTACTCAATTTTAAAACAAAATATACATCGATTCCTAACAAAAGTAACGAAATAATCCACTTTGAAATACTATTTATTATAATATCTGGAATTAAAAAGATAAACGGAATTATCAACGGACATATTGTAAAAAAAATAGCTCTACTATACTGTTTTCCAATTTCTTTTTTTAATGTCATTTCCTTCTTCATATTTTAAATTCACCCCATTTATTTTAACCTTTGTTGCTTGTAAATATCATCATATTCGTTTCTCCTTTATTGTATCTGCGTTCAATAATATCCAAAACATACCTACGTTCTTTATCCCCCTCCAGACCTCTAAACGCAAGGTTCTTATGTGCATAAAGTGCAGACAATAATGACTTCCTTGTGGTGTAATTATCCATCACTTAGGCGAGAATAGATTCTTCTAGACTGAAATGTAATTCATTACAATACTTGATTCCTTTAATATTAATATGCCTTTACGTCCTTTTTCTTTGCGCAGTTTTCTATTTATTTACAAACATCATTTTCTTCTGATTGTCTCAAAGTTCTTCACTACCATTTCTAAAATAGCTGTCTAATTTATCTCACTTATCCAACGTAAACATATTGATCTTATCGTCTGGACTCACACTCTTTAATGCATTTACCGGCAATTCCTTCATATTCCCCGCACATGTGTGAACTTCTCTAATATACATTGGCACATATACATCTCTTTCGCTCTTCAATCGGTCAAGTGCCCTATATAATTGAATCAAAACTTCTTTTCTCTTACCCTCATTTTTACATCTTGACGCAACCGGTACTAACCCTTTCAACCAATTTGAATTAACCCAAACAATGTCCGAATCATTCTTGTTTTTTAAGTCCTGATATCGCAAATACTTTTCAGCGTTCGCAATTTTTGCAACTGGTCTTTGTGACCATACTTGCGTCTTTTTAGAAGTTGTCTTTCTAGCTACTTTTTGTCTTGCCATCATATATTCTAGCTCCATTATCCTTTCTGATGTTAGTTGTCACAAACTTTTTAATATCGAGAGGAATAAAATATAGAAATTCATCAATGAATTCTTTAATTATTTTCCCTATATCAAAATAGTCCATCATATAAAGCATTTGCCTGTCTGTTTCGTCATATACGGTTACACCAAATGTAATCCAAGGCTGTTCCTCCTTATCGTCAATCTCTCTTGTCGACTTTATACATATATTTCCATTAAAATTTGGAATTGCAGTCAAAAAATCAACCCATTCATTTTCAGCATCTTCCCTAGCCTTATTCCTTGTAAAACTTTCCTCACAACATGAACGATTAAGGGATGCAACCAGCGGATGCTTACGATTATAGGATTCTTTAAGCAATTCACCCCATTCCAATGATTGTATAGGCTTCGTCGCATCCACCCCATTCGAACGATTTGTACACAATTGCTCATACCTCTTCGTATTTGCGTTCCACCATCGAAAATGAGCCCTCATTACATGTTCCTTCCCATCTATTTGTGTAAGCGCTGCATTTAACTTATTGCAAATGATATTGCAAATATCAAATAAATAGCCTTGAAAAGCGTTTCCCATCATTTCGTAATTTTTCTCGGCATAATTTTTTCTTTGTTTACTACAGTCATCCCCTTCATTACCAATAAGAAACAATTCTTTAAGCGATGATTCATTCTCTTTTTTCTGTCCTCTGACCTTTTTGGTATTCGGTTTCGGAATGTGTAATAGCTGTTCGTATATATCAATACGTCGTTTTTCAAATTCAATAAATACCGCCTTTTGTATTGCACGCATTGTGTTGATATAAGACTGCATGACACGAAGAATTTCATCTGATATATAATATGCTTTTGAACTTCTATTAGTCATTGTCGTCAGATCAAAATATGTCAAAACACGATTGGCATTTAGTGGCATAACCATCTTCTTTTGGTTCTTTGACTTCGCATCCGGATAAAATGTTATATCTGCTTCAAATTTTCCCTGTTCATTTGTTTTACGCACATATACATCTATCGAATTCAAATCGAGATTAAATGTATACCAAGCGTAATTATGATATGCATTTGAAGCCTGTCTATCTGTTTTTCCGTCATCCGGCCATCCGATGCCGGATACTAATGTTGTAAGCGAATGTCCCGGAGTCTGTAAATTTACCACACTGCGATCATGTATATGCCCACTTAAATATACATCCACATTCAATCGATTGCGCGACATAATCTGTTCACGTACGAAAGTCTCCTCCTTGCCGGTCAACCAATCCAACGGATGATGTCCCATCGCAATCGTTAAGTCAATTCCTTCACCTAACTTTTCATTATACTTTTTCCAAATTTGATTTAATTGAAAATCACCCAACACAAGATTCCGCTCATCTTTATCACCTAAACAACTCCAGGCTGTATTCAAACTTATAAATGCAATATTATGCCCATTAAGCTGTTGAACATAAACTCCAAACAGCTCGTTATTCAAATAATTAAGGTCAAAAATTTCATATATTTCCTTCACGAGTTTTGTGTACTCGCTAACTTTATCTATAAAATGACTCCAATGCTCTTTATAAAATTCAGGATTATTTTTTCTTTTACTTGTAACAATCGGAGTGTGGTATTTTCTTATTATCTCACGATCAGAAGGCTCCTGCTCTTTTTTTTCTTCTGAATTCTCCTGCTTCTTTTCTTCCTCTGAATTCTCCTGCTTCTTTTCTTCCCCTAAATCCTTCTGTTGTTTTTCCTTCGCCGGATCTCTTCTCTTATCATGATTTCCCGGAACGATATAAAGACCTTTTACTTTACGTTCTGGAACCTCTCCCTCTATTTTAACCGTTAATATATCATCTACTTGCCTGAAAAACTCAAGAACTGACTCTCGATACATATATATTCCCTTATGAATTAAATCGCCCGTTACTACAATAATAATATTTTCACAATATTGTGATTGATCTTTTATATCATCTAACAAATTCTTAAAAAGTTCTGTCAATGTTCCATCTTTCCTGCTTGCATGTAGGTCTGACAGATGCAAAATAGTAAAATCTTCCAATATATTTTCCTCACGTATTTTAACCGTATATATCCATATACACCAAAAGGGATTCCGAAGAATCCCTTTTGATTTGTGTTGTAAATATTTACTTTTACTGTAACAGTGAAAGTACACCCTGGTTAGACTGGTTAGCCTGAGCAAGCATAGACTGTCCTGCCTGAGCAAGAATGTTGTTCTTGCTGTAGTTAACCATCTCTTCAGCCATATCTGTATCACGGATACGTGACTCAGCAGATGTGGTGTTCTCAACAACGTTGTCAACGTTAGCAATTGTGTGCTCTAAGCGATTCTGAACAGCACCAAGAGCAGATCTCTGGGAAGAAACCTTTGCTACAGCGTCTGCGATAGCATCGATAGCGTATGTTGCTGCCATTCCAGTTTTATCCTTTACATTAAGATCCTTAATTCCAAGTCCAGCTGAACTCATAGACTCAATATCAACATTAATCTTATTAGTCATATCGGCATCCGCACCAACATGTAAACTAAAAGATAATGTATTAGCAACTTTTGCAGAACCCAAATCCCATGAGAATGAGCCATCCTGATTATTTGTTACTGTAACAGGTGAATCAGAACCAATGCTATTAGCTTTTTCAAGTTCGCCTTTGATAAGCTCTCTAGCATGATCTAATGAAATAATAGATGAATCTTTATCATCAACACCATCAGCAGCATCGGCACCAGCTGCGGTCTTAGCACCTTTAACATCTGTCATTAATGTAACTGTAGTTGTTCCATCACTAACTGTAGAACCGCCACCAATTATCTTCTTTAATCCATCTGTTGTTAATTTATTATTAGGGGTATCGGCAGCTGGCTTTGCATTGTTCTTAAATGTTGATGCTGTAGTAAAGTTGGCTGCAGATTTTATAGTAGTTGCGTCAGCTGCTGCTGCAGATCCATCCGCAGTTTTGATATAAAGCTGCTTTCCATCCGCATCCTTAACATTACCCTGCTCATCAATTGAATACTTTGTTCCATCAATGGTAACGTCTAAAGTTTTTCCTGGATCTGCATTTTTAATAAGGTCAGTTGCTTTTGTTGTATCAGTTTCTCCGATAGTATATTCCTTGCCTGCAATTGTTACCTTATCACCAACTGCAAAATCAGTAGAAAATGTTGCTTTTTCTCCAGCAGTGTTTAAAGTTCCTTTTAAACCTGCATCATGTGCATTTAACACATAATCTTTTGTTCCATCAGATCCCTTCAACAGATAAGTCTCATTAAACTTTGTTGTCTCAGATACACGATCAATCTCAGTTGTTAACTGGGAAATCTCATCCTGGATTGCAGAACGGTCAGACTCGCTGTTTGTTCCGTTAGAAGCCTGTACTGCTAACTCATTCATTCTCTGTAACATAGAGTGAACTTCTGTCAAAGCACCTTCAGCTGTCTGTACAGAAGAAACACCGTCTTCAGCGTTTGTAGAAGCCTGATCCAATCCCTTGATCTGCTTACGCATCTTCTCAGAAATTGTAAGTCCTGCTGCATCATCTGCTGCACGGTTGATCTTGTAACCGCTGGATAACTTCTCTGTAGACTTAGCCTGTGTTGATGTTGTTACGTTGAGCATTCTGTTGGCGTTCATCGCCTGCATGTTGTGTTGTACTACCATAATATTTTCCTCCTTGTCCCATCCTTTGATGGGTTATTATGTTTGTTACCTCCGGGAGTCCTTTCCCAAGAGGGGCGAAATGCATGTATCCTTGCATTTCTTATAATGCATCTTACGATGCGTTACATATGTGAAGCTTTTTTTATAAAAGCTCTCACAATTTATAAATAAGCGAAGCGTCCCGGGTGTGCCCCGCCTATTAACGAATTTAAATCTGGAACCGGTTATCGGGTTCCGTTTTTCAAGCGCTCTCTTTTCAAAATCTGTTTGATTTCGTTCTGCGCTTCGATGGAGAGTTTCGGATCCGCATAATATTTCTTGCCATCCACGTCCTCCACGCTTCTGGAGATACGCAGTTCCTTTGGTGCCTCGATCATGAGCTTTCCATTGCTTCCGGATCTTCCCACATAGACAACGCGGATATCATCTCCGATGTTTACATATTGTCCTTCTTTTAAAGAAATCTTGAGCATTGCTACCTCCATAAAACTGTTTGCTACGTTTTGTAACTTATATATCGTCGGTATGCTACAGTTTGTTAACCTCTTATTTTCACTTTTGCTACACTTTGTAACTTTTTGCCAATTAGATATCCATTTGCAATAGGTATAAAATCCCATTTTTTGTGCAATATCTATAATAATCAATTCGTGCAGCAACAAAATGTTACGAAATCTTCCAATCAGAACCACCATGGTTTAACATTTATTTCCGTTTTCGCTACATTTTGTCGCAAACCACACTATGGGTGAAAATATACTAAGTTAGTAAAGGTGGTATTATTTATGAGAGGGAAGCTTCTTCCGCAAAAACTAAAAGAATTACGAAAAGTAAACAATTACACGCAGGACTACGTCGCAGAAGTGCTTGGAGTCGTCCGACAAACGTACAGTCATTACGAGACCGGCAAACGAACGCCGGATGCCGAGGCTTTATACAAGCTGGCAGGTCTGTACAACATTTCCATCGACGATCTTTTGCATCTTACGATCAACATTGACCGAGACATTTCTTACGATGCTCCTAAACCAACACCGACCAGCAACGATCTGGCAGAATATCTTGAATTCTTCAACAATCCAGCGAATAAGAAGAAATACATGTTCAATACGACTTTAGAAAAAGAATTGCTTTTTTATTTTGATAAGATTTCCGAAGAAGATAAAAAAGAAATTATTGAATTTACAAAAATCAAAGCACGAAAAAAGGCTGCGGCCCCGGCAGATAAATAATCTGCCGGAGCCGCAGCTCCTTTTTACAATGCGACACTTTTTGTCCGTTCTATACATTCCGCACCGAATTGCCATCGTTCAGTTTTACCGGAAAACGGTAGGAATAATTTTTTTGCTGCCAATCGTCATCTTCCATCATGCGCAGCAGATTCTTGGCGGTGATACGTCCGAGTTTATACTTCGGATGTACGGCCGACAAAATTTTCACGTCCGCATTCTGCTGCAATTCTGCATCATCAAATGAAACGATAGACACATCCTTTGGCACGGATAATCCTCTTTCCGTCAGAAACTCCATGTAACTGTCGGCCACCTCATCATTATACACCATCATGGCCGTACACTCTTTCGTGCGGCGGTACATGCGCAACATGCCTTTTTTACTGAGTTTTTCTTCCATATCTTTTGTGGAATACCAGCGGATACAGTCATCATCAAATTTGACTCCATAGTCCGAAAGACATTCAATGAAACCTTTATAGCGCTCAATGCCCTGCATGTCATCATATTTGAAAATGCCACCGATTTTACGGTGTCCATGCTCAATGAGAATCTTTGTCAATTCATATGCCGCTCTGGCATCGGAGGTTTCTACACTGTCAAATACCTGATTCTCATAATGATTGTGAATAAAAAGCGTCGGAATGTTTCTTTTGCGAATTTCCCGATACAGGCGGATGTTCGGATTCGGAAAGGCCGATCTCGATCCCTCGATGATCAGTCCGGACACCCCGCTTTTTAACAATCCATCCAAATATAATGCCTCGTCATTGAGACGGTTTTTGGTTACGGCTACTTCAATGCCGTAACCTTTTTCCGTTAGCGCCGACTCGATTCCATCATATACCTGTGGGAACAGATAATCAGAATAATAGCTTAGAAGCAGTCCGACCCGTGCGCTTTTGCCTGTATCGCCGCCTTCGTAGGAGACGTATGTTCCACTTCCACGGACACGAACAATCAGACCTTCCTCCTCCAGCCGCTGGAGAGCTGTGCGCACCGTCTGTCTGGAGTAGCCGAATTTCTTCTGCAAACTCGTCTCAGACGGAAACTTATCCATATTTTTGATTACCCCACTTGTAATCAGCGTATGGGCCCAATGATACAATTTTTGATATTTCAAGCTGTCCTGATTGGTATTTGGCATAGGCTCTCCATCCTTTATTCTAGTCTTAATATTCTGTCTTATTTAATTACCTGAATAGATTCGCGGTCTGCAAATACTGCTACGAAGATCAGGAATACAATACCCTGGATCAGCTGCATCATCTGTGTTGTGAATCCCATCATGGTCAATCCACTGTTCAGTACGATGTAAAGCAATGATCCAACGATGATGTTCTCGAAACGAACTTTTGCACCACCGGAAATTGGCATACCACCTAATACCAATGCGATCAGAATCTGTGTCTCTAACTGGTTACCACCGGAAGAAGTAACAGATCCGACTTTGATAACGTTGATAAATGCTGCAAATCCTGTGATTGCTCCTGCTAATACATAAATCAGGAATTTCATTCTGTTGGTACGGATACCTGAGAACATTGCTGCTTTCTCACCTGCACCGATGGCTTTTAAGTAGGTTCCGAATTTTGTGAAACGGAATGCTACGAATCCAATTGCAAGAACGACAACTGTACAGATTACTTTTAATTCTGTGCTGTCATAATTGATCAGCTTTGCAGATCCTGCAACAGGTGCATTTGTTGTCAGATACTTGATGAAACCACGGAATAAGAACATTGTACAAATTGTAACAATGAAAGATTTAATCTTGCGGTTTACATAGAAGTATCCGTTGATTGCTCCGATGGCTGCACCGGATGCGATACCTCCGATGATTGCCAGTGGAATGCTGTATTTTGAAAGCATACATACAACGATGGAGGAAATACCAAGGATTGATCCCTGGGAGAAATCCAGACCACCCATTGTCATAATGAAGAATACGCCCATCGCTGAAATCATAGTCACATATACCTGTGAGAATGCCAGTGACATGTTGTTCATCATTCGAAAATCTGTCATAAAATTGAATAACAGGAAAATAACAACCAGTCCTACAATCGGCAGAAGTGAACGAATCATCGACATTTTTGATGCTTTTTTGAGCTGCTGCTCTTTATCGTTTGTGTTTGTACTTACTTGACTTCCCATAGCTGCCTCCTTATACCATCATCGTAATCAGACCGTTCTCATCGAGATTCTGATCACGCTCAAGTTCTCCGCTGATCTTGCCATCTTTCATAATCATGATACGATCGCACATTCCGATCAGCTCCATAAGTTCTTCTGAAATCATGATGATGGATTTTCCATCTTTTCTCATCTGATTCATCAACTGGTAAATATCCTGTTTTACCTTGATATCGATGCCTCGTGTCGGGCTGTCCAATACGACGATATCGGAATCTTTTCCGATCCATCTTGCCAGAACGACTTTCTGCTTATTTCCACCGGACAGGTTGGAAACGAACTGATTGACATCGACCATCTTTACGGACATCTGTTTTGCAAATTTGTTTGCAAATTCTTTTTTCTTCTTATCACTGATCAGATGTGCCGGGCCGGAAAGTTCATCCAGTGATGGCAGGCAGATGTTATCGCCAATACTCTGGTTCAATACAACAGACTCGTTGTCTCGATCCTTGGATGTATATGCGATGCTGTGCTTGATTGCAGTCGGAATATCATTGATCTGGGTTCCATCTGCAAGCTGTACGGTACCTTCTCTATCATAAGAAGCACCGAAGATTGCTTTACCAATCTCGTGCATACCGGACTCAGACAATCCACCAAATCCAAGAATCTCGCCTTTGTGCAGATCAAAACTAACATTCTCGATCAGTCCCGGAACGGTAACATCCTTTACTGAGAGAACAACTTCATCGGAAACTTTCTCACCGTAGTCGGAACGATAGTAATCACCAGTTACTTCACGACCTACCATGAGTTTCTTTAAGTCATTTTCATTGACGTCTTTACTCTTTACGGTGTCGATATATACACCATCACGGAGAATCGTGATCGTATCGGATTTCTCAATGATCTCCGGGAGATCGTGGGAAATAAAGATAACGGTGTTGCCGCTCTTTCTGATACGCTCCATATGTTTATAGAGTTCTTCACGTCCTTCCTGTGAAAGTGCTGTTGTTGTCTCATCGATAACGACAATCTTTGGATTAAAATAAGTTGCCTTAACGATCTCTACCAGTTTACGATCTTCGAAGTTGTAAGAATCAATCATGTCGGATGCCTTGATTCTGTCAAATCCATACTGTTTCAAAAGCTCTGTTGCTTTTTTGTTCATGGCATTGGTATTCTTGATACCAAAGTGTACGAACTGATCCTCATGTCCGAGGAAAATATTCTCTGCAACTGTCAGTCCGGACAATGTTCCAAGTTCCTGTACAATAATGGAAATTCCTTCATTATTTGCTTCTACCTGATTTTTTGGATGTACTTCTTTTCCATCCAGAATAAAAGTTCCACTGCCAATACTATAAATTCCGGTCAGCATATTGGTCAGGGTTGATTTTCCGGAGCCATTCTCTCCGATCAGTGCATGAACTTCGCCTTTATTTACATTAAAGGAAACGTTCTGTACGGCTTTTGTAATACCGAAGTTCTTGCAAAGATTTTTAACCTGTAATCTTACTTCACTCATTGCTGTCTTCCCCCTTCTTTGGAACGTTATCTGTTACTTAACAATCTCGCCCTTTGTAGCTTTGGTTGTCAGAGTAATGATAATAAGCAGTGCAAGTCCTGTAATAACATCCTGAATAGCGGTTGGTGCTCCAAGAGCAATGAAACCGAAGAAGATGATGTTGATGACAAACTCACCGATGATGATTGCCGGAAGTGGCATTCCGTATTTCTTAAATGCCAGACCAAAGAAACATCCCATGGTCGGTACGAAGTTTCGGCTCATAGATGCCATACCTGTTACAGCGACCATGGAAG
>OLSQ01002745.1_pt1 | contig 12339 bp, 8 predicted proteins | sample 1672561 | NCBI WGS metagenome assembly OLSQ01 (sample SAMEA3136699, study PRJEB25190) | human gut metagenome | biome: human gut; feature: human-associated habitat; material: faeces | place: Austria | collected 2013 | reverse complement strand
CCGCGAGGAGGAATTCTCCGAGGGGATGCAGGGCGCGGACAGCCACGACCACGCGCATGACCATGACCACGAGCTTCACGACCATGCGGAGCATGACCATGACGACAGCGACGAGATCGAGTACGACGAGCACATCTGGACGTCGCCGAAAAACGCCATCAGGCTCTGCCGCGCCGTCGCCGACGCGCTCTGCGCGGCGGACGCGGAAAACACGGATCTCTACCGCGCGAACTGCGAGGACTACTGCGCGCAGCTTGAAGCTCTCGACGCGGACCTCCGCGCCCTGCGCGCGAATGCCGTGCGCGATCTGCTGATCTTTGCCGACCGCTTCCCGTTTTTGTACTTCTGTGAGGAATACGACCTCCATTACCGCGCGGCGTTCCACGGCTGCTCGGGCGATACCGAGCCGAGCCTCGCCACGCTCAAGTACCTCATCGACAAGGTGAACGACGAGCACATTCCGGTCGTCTACACCATCGACCTGAGCAGCCAGAAGGTCGCGGAGGCGGTGAGCGAATGCACCGGCGCGCGCATCGAACGGCTGTGGTCGATGCAGACCGTCTCGCGCACGGACTTCGACGCGGGCGAGACCTATTTAACGCTGATGCAGCGAAATTACGAGGCTTTGAAAGGAGGCTTGCTGTGATGGATCGGGATATTCTGCTTGCGTGCCGTGACGCAAGCCTCGGCTACGAGCACCGCGCGCTGCTCGAGCATCTGACGTTTACCGTCCGCGCGGGGGATTACCTCTGCGTGGTGGGCGAGAACGGCAGCGGCAAGTCGACGCTGATGAAAAGCCTGCTCGGGCTGCTTCCTCCGCTCGCCGGCACGATCGACTGCCCCGCGCAGCGCGCGGGCGCCATCGGCTACCTTCCGCAGCAGACGAGCGCGCAGCGCGATTTTCCCGCTACGGTGAGCGAGGTCGTGCTCTCGGGCTTTGCCAACAAGCGCGGGCTGCACTTTTTCTACTCCGCCGCGGAGAAGAGCGCGGCGCTGATGAACATGGGCAAGCTCGGCGTGCTGGAGCTGCAGAACCGCTGCTACCGCGAGCTTTCCGGCGGACAGCAGCAGCGCGTGCTGCTCGCGCGCGCCCTGTGCGCGGCGGACCGCCTGCTCATTTTGGACGAGCCGGTCACGGGTCTCGACCCCGCCGCCACGCAGGATCTCTATAAGACCCTGCGCTACCTCAACGAAAAAGAGAAGATGGCGGTCATCATGGTCACGCACGATATGCGAGGCGCGCTGCGCGAGGCGCACACGATTCTGCACATCGGGCGCGACGGCTGGTTTTTCGGCACGGTGGCGGAGTATCTTGCCTCCCCCGCCGGCAAGCGGTTTGGAGGTGCATTGTGAGTCTGCTGCTGGAAATGTTCACCTACCCCTTTATCCTGCGGGCCTTTGTGGTGGGCATACTGGTGGCGCTGTGCGCGGCGCTTTTGGGCGTGCCGCTGGTGCTGAAGCGGTACTCCATGATCGGCGACGGGCTGAGCCATGTGTCCTTCGGGGCGCTGAGCATCGCCCTGGCCTGCGGGTGGGCGCCGCTGCCGGTGTCTATCCCGGTGGTGATACTGGCGGCACTGGGGCTGCTGCGGATGACGGAGCGAAGCCGGCTGGGCGCGGACGCGGCCATTGCGGTGGTCAGCGCGTCGGCACTGGCCATCGGCGTGGTGGTGACCAGCGTGACCACGGGCATGACCACCGACGTGGACAGCTTTATGTTCGGCTCTATTCTGGCGCTGGATCGGGCGGATGTGGCGCTGTCGGTGGGGCTGTGCGGCGCGGTGCTGGTGCTGTATATCCTGTTCTACCACCGGCTGTTCGCCATCACGTTTGACGAGAGCTTCTCCCGGGCCACCGGGGTGAAGGTGGGGCTTTACAACACCATTCTGTCGGTGCTGACGGCGCTGACCATCGTGCTGGGTATGCGTCTGATGGGCGCGATGCTCATCTCCAGTCTGGTGATCTTCCCGGCGCTGACGGCCATGGGGCTGCTGCGGAGCTTCAAGGGCGTGGTGATCTGCGCCGCGGGGCTGAGCGTGATGTGCTTCTGCGTGGGGCTGACCGGGTCGTACCTGTGGGGGACGCCGGTGGGCGCCACGGTGGTGCTGGTGAACCTGGCGGTGTTTTTAGTGAGCCGTGGCGTGGGACGCTTAGGCAGAGGATAATATAAAAAGAGACGGCTGAGCCGTCTCTTTTTATATACCTCTTTACACCTTCAGATCCTGGCCGGCGGCACGGGTGTGCTCCCGCATAGCCTGCCGGGCGGCGTCCGCGTCCTGCTGACGGATAGTTTCCAGTATCTCGGAGTGGCGGTTCAGAATGCGGCGCTCCAGCGCCAGCCGCTCGCCGTCGCTTTGGGTGGACATCTTGTCCAGCAGGGTGCGCTTTTCCACATTGCCCAGCACCTCGGTGACGATCATGGCCACCCGGTTGCCGGTGGCGCGGGCCAGCAGACTGTGGAAGCCCACGTCCAGCTCCACGAAGCGGCGGTGGTCCGCCAGCGCTTCCTCCGCCCGGATGAGACAGTCCCGCAGGGCGGCCAGATCGTCCTCTGAGCGGCGCAGGGCAGCCCAGCCGGCAATGGCGGCGTCATTGAACTCCCGGTACTCGCCCAGCTCCTCCAGCGATATTTGGTTGACCTGGAGCATGGCGGCCAGCGGCTCTTCCACGCCGCCGATGGTCAGCTCCTGTACCACCGCGCCGCTGGCGCCGTGGGTGGAGGCCACGTAGCCCCCCTGCTCCAGCATACGCAGCGCCTCACGGATGGTGGGGCGGGAGCGCTGGAGCTGCTCCATCATGGCCCGCTCGGAGGGCAGCCGGTCGCCGGGCTTCAGCACGCCGGAGGTGATGAGATCACGGAGCTGGGCATATATGTCCTCACTGGCGCGTTTGGCCTTAATGGGCTGCCAGTCGATGTGGACGGCGCTGCTCATGGCGGACGCCTCCTTTCTTTGCTGCACGGTTCATGAGAACGCCCGGAGGAGCAGCTCCTCCGGGCACAGCTTGTCGAAAAAGTCCGAACGGACTTTTCCGACAAGCTGCCTGCAAAATAGCAAAATAAAAAACAGTATTTTATTTTGCTATTTTGGTCGCTGCGGCGGGTGATTGAACGCGAAAGGAAACCCTGACGGTTTCCTTTCACACTATCCTTCCCTCCGATATTTGCAACTAAGCCGGTTTTTCGACAGTCTGCACACAGAAACTGGCGAAAAGACCTGTCATTCCGAGCCAGTGACCGAGGTCACTGGCGTGAGAATCCGTCCCTCCGGTGTCCTGCCCCATTTCCTTCACCACGCGAAACATTTTTGCGCCTTTTTACCAAAATTCCCGCCCGACAGCTGCACAAAACGCATATTTCAGGGCTTTTCTTTTCTGCCGCGTCATGGTATACTAATACGGTTATGAAGTCACCACGAAAGGAAACACCCTCTATGCAAAGCGAAAACAAGCTGGGCGTCATGCCCATCTCCAAGCTGATTTGGAATATGTCCCTGCCCATCATCGCGTCCATGCTGGTGCAGGCCCTCTACAACATCGTGGACAGTGTGTTCGTCAGCCGCGTCAGCGAGCAGGCCCTCACCGCCGTCTCCCTGGCATTCCCGGCCCAAAACCTGATGATCGGCCTGGCCACCGGCACGGCGGTGGGCGTCAACGCCCTCATGGGCCGCGCCCTGGGCGCGGGCCTTCGCGAACGGGCCGACAAGGTGGCCAACAACGGCGTGTTTTTGGCGGTGGTGGGCTTCGTCATCTCCGCCGTTCTTGGCTTGACCTGCTCCGACCTGTTTTTCCGCTCCCAAACCCAGGTCGAGAACATCATCCGGATGGGCAACGATTACCTGCACATCGTCACCGCCGGTTCGCTGGCCATGTTCTGCCAAATCATGTACGAGCGGCTGCTCCAGGGCACGGGCCGCTCCCTCCTCAGTATGTATACCCAGGGCCTGGGCGCGATCATCAACATCATCCTGGACCCGGTCTTTATCTTCGTGCTGAAAATGGGCGTGGCCGGCGCGGCTGTGGCCACCGTCATCGGCCAGATCTGCGGCTGTATCCTGGCTATTTGGTTCAACCATAAGAAGAACACCGACATCACCCTGTCCCTCCGTGGCTTCAGGCCGGACCTCCGCCTCATCGGCGAGATCTACGTCATCGGCCTGCCCAGCGTCATTATGATCGCCATTGGCTCGGTGATGACGTTCCTCATGAACAAGATCCTCATCACCTACCACGCCGCCCACGAGACGGCGGCCACCGCCTTCGGCACGTATTTCAAGCTGAACTCCTTTATCTTCATGCCGGTGTTCGGCATGAACAACGGCGTCGTTCCCATCGTGGCCTATAACTACGGCGCGCAGAACCGCCGCCGCATGGTGGAGACCATCAAGCGCGGTGCGCTGTACGCCTCCTGCATCATGGTGTTCGGCACGATCCTGTTTTGGGCCATTCCCGGCCCGCTGCTGAAGATCTTCGATGCCAGCGACACGCTGCTGTCCGTGGGCGTCCCCGCCCTGCGCATCATCTCCCTCAGCTTCTGCATGGCCGGCGCCAGCATCGCCCTGGGCAGCTCGTTCCAGGCCCTGGGCAAGTCCTTCTATTCCATGATCACCTCCATCGTCCGCCAGCTGGTGTTCCTCATCCCCATCGCCTATGTCCTGGCCCGCTACGGCGTGTCCGTGGGCAACAGCGACCTGGTCTGGTGGAGCTACCCCGTCGCTGAGGTCTTCTCCCTCGTCCTGACGCTCGCCTTCTTCCGCCGCCTGTATAAGACCATCATCGCCCCGCTCCCCGAGGGCCGGGAATAGAGCAAAAAAAGAAAGCCCGCAAGGGCTTTCTTTTTTTGCCTCTGTTCGTTTAGTACGCCAGCTTCTCCGCCAGGTAGCTCTTCAGCTCGCTGATGGGCACACGAACCTGCTCCATGCTGTCGCGCTCGCGGACGGTGACGCAGTTGTCCCCGGCCTTCTCCGCGTCGCCCACGGTGTCGAAGTCCACGGTGATGCAGAACGGCGTGCCTACCTCGTCCTCTCGGCGGTAGCGCTTGCCGATAGAGCCGGTCTCGTCGAAGTCGATCATCCACTCCTTACTCAGCTCGGCATAGACCTCCCGGGCCTTGTCGCTGAGCTTCTTGCTCAGGGGCAGCACGGCGGCCTTGAAGGGGGCGAGAGCCGGGTGCAGGTGCAGCACCACGCGCACGTCGTTCTTCTCCGCGTCCACCACTTCCTCATCATAGGCGTCCACCAGCACGGCCAGCACGCTGCGCTCCACGCCCAGGGACGGCTCCACCACATAGGGGATGTACCGCTCGTTGGTCTCGGGATCGAAATAGGTCAGATCCTTGCCGGAGGTATTCTGATGCTGGGTCAGGTCGTAGTCGGTGCGGTCGGCCACGCCCCACAGCTCGCCCCAGCCGAAGGGGAACAGGAACTCAAAGTCCGTGGTGGCCTTGGAGTAGAAGCACAGCTCCTCGGGGTCGTGGTCACGCAGGCGGAGGTTCTCGTCCTTCAATCCGATGCCCAGCAGCCAGTTGTGGCAGAAGGTGCGCCAGTAGTTGAACCACTCCAGGTCCGTGCCGGGCTTGCAGAAGAACTCCAGCTCCATCTGCTCAAACTCGCGGACGCGGAAGATGAAGTTGCCCGGGGTGATCTCGTTGCGGAAGGACTTACCGATCTGGCAAACGCCGAAGGGCAGCTTGCGGCGGGTGGTGCGCTGGGTGTTGACGAAGTTGGTGAAGATGCCCTGCGCCGTCTCCGGGCGGAGGTACACGGTGTTCTTCGCGTCCTCGGTGACGCCCTGGAACGTCTTGAACATCAGGTTGAACTGACGGATGTCGGTGAAGTTGTGCTTGCCGCAGGTGGGGCAGGGGATGTTATTATCCTCGATGAAGTCCTTCATCTCCTGCTGGGGGAAGGCGTCGATGGGCTTGGGCAGCGTCACGCCGTTCTGACCGCACCAGTCCTCAATGAGCTTGTCGGCGCGGAAGCGCTCCTTGCACTCCTTGCAGTCCATCAGCGGATCGGAGAAGCCGGCCAGATGGCCGCTGGCCACCCACGTCTGGGGGTTCATGAGGATGGCGGCGTCCTGCCCCACGTTGTAGGGGTTCTCCTGGACGAACTTCTTCCACCAGGCCTTCTTGATGTTGTTCTTCAGCTCCACGCCCAGCGGGCCGTAGTCCCAGGTGTTGGCCAGGCCGCCGTAAATTTCGCTGCCGGCGAAGATAAAGCCGCGGTTCTTACACAGGGCTACCAGCTTATCCATTGTTTTCTCAGTGTTTTTCATGTGCTCGTCTCCTTTTATATGAATATAGTTGCTCTTATGGTCAAGCCGCTACCGGCGGCGTTACCTGCACGGTCACGATTCCCGTATACCAATCCGTCTGGTCTGTGGACACACCGTACCACCACTCTGTACCGCCGTCCGGCAGGTGGTACAGAATGGCATAGAATTCCCTCTGATGCAGCGCCATGGGGTAGTTGCTCTCCGGCAACTGATCTCCTGTGGTCTGCCACGTGGAAAAGGCATCGTATCCGCCCTCCACGCGCCAGAACTCGCGGCTGGCGTAATCACTCCAATCAGATATGTCCTGCTCCCCGAAGTAGGACGCCGTATACGACTTTCCGGCGATGGTCAGTGTGTCCGTGCGGAGCGGTTCCAGTTCCGGCTTCGTCGAACGCGCCAGATTGGCACAGGTCAGTGTCACCTTGCTGCCGTAGTGCGCCGCGATCTGGGCCGCCATGGAGGGTACGGTGCCGGTTTGGTGATCCATCCCATTGGGGTCGGCGTGGGGGCCGCCGCAGAAGGCCACCACGCTGACGCCGCCCAGTGCGTCGAAGGCGGTGCAGAAATTGATCGCCAAGGCGTACTCCCGCTGCACGTCGGCCTTATCGTCTGCGCCGCGCCGATAGTACATGGCGCCCTGCTTGATGCTCCGCTCTACCTCGCGGTATACGTCGGTGTCGGTCTTTCCCTCGTCCTCCAGAAGCTGGCGCGCCTTTTCGCCGGAGGTGGCATACTGATGCTCTATATCAAAGCCGTGGAATATCGTGTCCGGACACGTCTCCTTAATCTGATGGTAAAAATCCGCCACCACCTTCGCATGGAACAGCGTCCCCTCGCAGGCACCGTACACCATATCCCAATAGGCATCGTCCTCTGCCGCCATCCAGCGGTTCAGCAGCAGCGCGGAGCCTGCGCCCATCTCTATGAACAGGTGACGCATCCCCTGACCGTAGCAGGTCTGCCACAGCGCCAGCTCCTTATCCAGGCAGGCGGCGTTGGCGTGTTCCTCTCCGTAAATGAATATCTCCCCTGTGGGCGCACTCGTTTCCGCCGGTGCGCCGCAGGCCGTCAGTCCCAGCAGAGCCGCCAGCAGCAGGGCCAGTATCCGCTTTTTCATAGACGCTCCTTTGACAATTAAAACGCCCTGATGCTGATTTAGCATCAGGGCGAACGATAACTCGTCCGTGGTTCCACCTGAATTTGGATGTCCCACACTCTTGCGCCGGTAACGGGGCGTCCGGCGGGCATTTCCTCCCGCAGCTCCGGGCTGCCAGACCCATCATCGCCTGTAACAAGCACAGAATAGCACGTTTCGGAGTAGTTGTCAAGAAAAACCGCCGCTGTTAGGCCGCCGTAAAGAAATAGTACGAATACCGAACTATTTCCCGGCGAAAAGCCGGGATTTGTAACACTTCCGTGAATTATCGGCCCGAATGCTTGCAACTTTCCCCCGACGATGGTAAACTAACACATTATTTGTAGTGTATGCTGGGGCAGGGTTGCCCCGGCAAAGGAGCTGGCGTATGGCAAAATTCAGCGTGAAGAAGCCGCTGACCGTCTTCGTGGTGGTGCTGGCGGTCATTGTTTTGGGCGTGGTGTCGTATCTGAAAATGACGCCCGACCTGATCCCCAATATGGATTTTCCCTACGTCATCATCGTCACCGCCGACCCCGGCGCAAGCCCGGAGGCGGTGGAGTCGGACATCACCAAGCCCATGGAGCAGTCTATGGCCACGCTGGATCAGATCAAGGAGGTCACCTCCACCAGCAAGAACAGCGTGTCGATGGTGCTGCTGGAGTTCGAGGACGGCGTGAATATGGACACCATCAGCGTGGACATTCAGCAGAAGATCTCCGTGCTGCAGGGCCAATGGGACGATATGGTGGGCACGCCCTACGTGCTGAAGATCAATCCCTCGGTGCTGCCGGTGATGGTGGCTGCTGTGTCCAGGGAGGGAATGGACGTATACGACCTGAGCGATCTGGTGACCGACGAGCTGACGGGCAAGCTGGAGGGTATCAGCGGCGTGGCCAGCGTGTCCGTCTCCGGCGCGGTGACCCGGGAGGCTCACGTCATTCTGGATCAGCAGAAGATGGACGAGCTCTCCGCCACGCTGGAGGACGCGGTGAAAAAGCAGCTGAAAAAGGCGGAAACCAAGCTGCGCGACGCGGAGAAGAAGATAGAGGACGGCCAGTCCGCCCTGAACAGCGCCAAGCGGGACGTGGCCGACGGCGTGGCCGGCGCGGCGGGCGACGCGGTGGACAAGGTGCGGGACGAGCTGCGCGATGTCTACAAAAACCTGGAGGATACGGACATCAGGGATATTATCGGCGGTCTTTTCACCGACCCGGATAAGACGCTGGAGAAGCTGCAAAAGAATCTGGATGAGCTGAAGGCATCCCTGTCCAAGCTCATGGACGAGCTGGAGAGCGGTAGATTGCGTGCCCGGGTGGAGGGGACGGTTTCCGACCTGGTCGTGTCGCTGATGGACGGAATGACCCAGCTGACAGAGGCACAGATCCAGCTGGATCAGGCCAAGACCCAGGTGGAGAGTGGGCTGGAGCAGATAAGTGACGCCTATAAAAAAGTGTCGGAGCAGACGGACCTGGGCGGAATGCTGACCATCTCCACCGTCAGCGGCCTTTTGACGGCGCAGAACTTCTCTATGCCGGCGGGCTATATCAGCGATGACAGCGGCGTGAGCTATATGGTGTCGGTGGGACAGAAGATCACCACCAGCGGCGAGCTGGAGGAGATGGTGCTGTTTGATCTGGGGCTGGAGGGCGTAGAGCCTATCCGGCTGGGGGACGTGGCCACAGTGGCGGTGACGGACGATGCCGACCAGCTATATACCAAGCTGGACGAGGAGAACGGCATTCTGCTGTCCTTTACCAAGCAGTCCAACTACGCCACGGCGGAGGTGTCCAACAACATCAGCGACCGGTTTAAGACACTGGAGGCCCAGTACGAGGGGCTGTCCTTCGTGCCGCTGATGGACCAGGGAGACTACATATACCTGATCGTGGAGACGATCATGTCGTCCCTGCTGTGGGGCGCGCTGTTTTCCGTGGTGGTGCTGTTCCTGTTCCTGCGGGACTGGAGGCCCACGGTCATCACACTGGTGTCCATTCCCGTCAGCGTGATCTTCGCCGTGGTGCTGATGTACTTCACCGGTGTGACCATCAACATGATCTCCCTCAGCGGTCTGGCAGTGGCGGTGGGTATGCTGGTGGACAACTCGGTGGTGGTCATCGAGAACATCTACCGCCTGCGGGCCAAGGGCGCTACCATCATCCAGGCGGCGGTGTCCGGCGCCCAGCAGGTGCTGGGCGCGGTGACGGCGTCCACGCTGACCACGGTGTGCGTGTTCGCGCCCATCATCTTCGTGGAGGGACTGACGCGGCAGATGTTCACCGACCTGGCGCTGACCATCACCTATTCGCTGATGGCCAGCCTGCTGGTGTCGCTGACGCTTGTGCCGGCTATGGCCTCCGGAATGCTGCGGCGGGACTTTACCCCCAAGCCGGGACTGCTGGATAAGCTCTATCCGGCCTACCGCAGGGCCATCGTATTTGCGCTGGATCACAAGGCCGGCGTGCTGCTGCTGTCGCTGGTACTGCTGGTGACCACCGGCTGGGGCGCGGTGAGCCGCGGCTTCACGTTCATGCCGGAGATCGATATGAACAACCTGTCTCTGTCCGTCACCATGCCGGAGGGCACGACCCGGGAAGAGGCCGTGGCCTTGGCAGACGAGGTGATGGAGCGGGTGATGACGGTGGAGAACGTGTCCGACGTGGGCTTTATGATGGGCAGCGGCACCATGGGCGGCCTGAGCCTGGCCAGCACGTCCAACAGCGACTATGACGTGACCGGCTACATCACCATGCCGGAGGGTACGTTCGGCTCGGACGCGGGGAGGGAGATCGAGGCGCTGTGCGCCGACCTGCCCTGCACCGTGACGGCCAGCGGCGTCATGAGCGGCATGATGAGCTATATGACCGGCAGCGGCGTGTCGCTGTCGGTATACGGAAACGATATGGAGGAGCTGCAAAGTGCTGCCCGGGCGCTGGGACAGCGTATGAGCCAGGCCGAGGGCGTGGTATCGGTGTCCGACGGACTGGAGGACGCCGCGCCGGCCCTGCAGGTGCTGGTGGACCGGAACAAGGCCATGACCAAGGGCATCACCGTGGCCCAGATCTATATGCAGGTGGCGGCGGCCATGAGCGACAGCACCACCGTATCCACGGTGACGCTGGACGGCGACAGCATGGAGATGATCGTGGACGCGGCGGAGGACGGGAAGCTGACCAGGGAGAAGCTGCTGGAGCTGACCATCGACCCGGGCAGCGGCATGACCTCGGCCATGGGCGGCAGCACGTCCATGAGCAGCGCCTCCGCCTCTTCCGGGCTGAGCCAGCTCACCGGAGAGGACAGCGGAGACGAGGACAAGACGTTCAAGCTGGGCGACGTGGCGGAGATCCGGGAGACGGTGTCGATGAACACCATCAGCCGCGACCAGCAGCGCCGCTGCATCACCGTGACGGCCTCCATTGCCGACGGCTACAACGTGACGAAGGTCACGTCGGAGGTCCAGCGGCTGGTGAACAGCCTGACGCTGCCGGACACGGTGACGGTGGAGTTCAACGGCGAGAACGAGCAGATCATGGACGCCATGGAACAGCTGATGCTCATGCTGCTGCTGGGCGTGGTGTTGGTGTACCTGATCATGGTGGCCCAGTTCCAGTCCCTGAAATCCCCGTTCATCGTCATGTTCACCATCCCCCTGGCGTTCACCGGCGGCTTTATGGCCCTGCTCATCGCGGGCATCGAGGTGTCGGTGGTGAGCCTGATCGGCTTCGTCATGCTGGTGGGCATCATCGTCAACAACGGCATCGTGCTGGTGGACTACATCAACCAGCAGCGGCTGGCGGGCATGGAGCGGCGGGAGGCCGTCATCGACGCCTGTGTCACCCGCCTGCGGCCTATCCTGATGACCAGCCTGACCACCATCCTGGGCCTGATCGTCACGGCGGTGGCCAAGAACGCCGGTACGGCGCTGATCCAGCCCATCGCCCTGGTGTGCATCGGCGGACTGCTGTACGCCACGCTGATGACGCTGTTCGTCGTGCCATGCATGTACGAGATCATGAACAGGAGGGAGCTGCGGAAGGTAAATGAGGACGAGCTGCAGCTGGTGGATATGTGAGCGGAACGAAAGCGCGTGCGCTTCCGTCTATATATACACACGAGGCATTTTGCCTGGCAAAACGAGAGAAAGAAATGATTTGTCTGAAGGAGGATATGGAAATGACCAAAAAGTTCATTGCCCTGCTGCTGGCCCTGGCTTGTGTGCTGAGTTTGGCGGCCTGCGGCAAGGAGAAAGAGACCCCTGACCCCGCGCCCACGCCCGGTCCCGACCCCGCGCCCACCACCATCACGGCGGAGTACACCCACGGCTTCGTGGATATGGCGCTGGAGCTGCCGGAGGGCTGGAGCTGGGAGACCGTCACCGATGACGGCGACAGCAAGACCGAGGGCATCCGCTTCTACAAGACCGACGACACCACCGTCAGCTACACGCTGCTGTGCTGGACCGGCGGCTACGGCATCTGCGGCACAGGCGTCACCAGCGAGGAGCTGACGCTGGCGGGTGGACAGAAGGTGTGGCAGCACACGGAGCAGAACACGGAAAAGGGCACGATGGGGATGGCGGACATCTCCTTTAAGGATACGCCGGGCAGCTATGTGGCCAGCCCCTCGGAGACCATGACCACCGAGGTGTGGAACGCCAACCGCGACGCGCTGCTGTCCATTCTGGGCACGGCCCAGATCGGACGCAAGAGCCTGAGCCAGCAGGCGGCCATCGACGCGGCCAAGGCCATCTACACCGGGAAATACGACGCGGTGTACGGCACCTATGACGTGACCAGCGGCGCGTGGATCATCAGCTTCAGCAAGGGCACGGCAGGTGGGACGGCAGACCGCGTCACCGTGGACGCGGCAGGCAAGGCTATGCTGGGCACGAAGTAAACAGAGAACGGAAAACCGGCCTCGGAGCAGCGCTC
>OLSQ01002741.1_pt1 | contig 12372 bp, 8 predicted proteins | sample 1672561 | NCBI WGS metagenome assembly OLSQ01 (sample SAMEA3136699, study PRJEB25190) | human gut metagenome | biome: human gut; feature: human-associated habitat; material: faeces | place: Austria | collected 2013 | reverse complement strand
TTCAGGACAAGACAATCACCCGGATGAAGATAGTCTGCAATATTATGAAAGATCTCGTGCTTCCATTCCCCAGTCCTTTTATCCACCATCAGAAGTTTCGATGCGCTCCGGTCTTCCAGCGGATCCTGTGCGATCAGCTCCTTTGGAAGCTCGAAATTAAAATCAGAAGTCTTTAATCCCTCTGTCATCAGATTCCTGCTCCTTTTAAGAAAGCCTCGTAGCCTCTTCTTGTCTCGTATACATCAGCCTTGCTGGTCGCTTCATAAGGTGCATGCATATTTAAAACGGCTACACCACTATCGATCACATTCATGCCATACAGTGCCAGAATATAAGCAATCGTTCCGCCACCGCCAAGATCAACTCTTCCAAGCTCTGCTGTCTGGAAATGAACCTTTTCTTCTGCAAAAATACTGCGCAGATATGCCAGATATTCTGCATTGGCATCATTGGATCCTGATTTTCCCCTGGAGCCTGTAAATTTGTTAAACACCATACCGCCGCCAAGATAAGCTACATTCTTCTTATCAAAGCTTGATGCGTAAGACGGATCATAAGCGCTGCTGACATCAGAGGAAAGCATACAGGATGCAGAAAGGCACCTGCGTACATTCAGTTCGGAATATTCACCGAGCAGGTTCATCACCTCTGCCACCATATTTTCGAAGAAATGCGACTGCATACCGGTAGCTCCCACACTGCCGATCTCTTCCTTATCTACTAGCAGGCAGCAGGATGTCCGCTTCACACTCTTCATCTCCAGCATGGCCTTCAGGGAGGTAAAGGCACATACTCTGTCATCCTGTCCATAGCTTAAGATCATACTGCGGTCAAAGCCCGCTTCTCTTGCCTTTCCGGCTGGAACCACCTCAAGTTCTGCAGAAATGAAATCCTCCTCATCCATATCATAGGTATCCTTCAGAATAGAAAGAATTCCCTTCTTTACCGCATCCTTACCGGCACCCTCTTCCTTCTTCTCATCCTTTTTGAAGGTAAGCGGCCTGTTTCCGATGATAATATCGAGCGCTTCGCCCTCGATCACCTTGGCAGCCTTTTTCTCAAGCTGCTCCTGTGCCAGATGGATCAGCAGATCAGAGATAAAGAACACCGGATCATCCTCGTTCTCACCGATATTCAATTCAATGGTTGTACCATCCTTTTTTACTACCACGCCATGAATGGCAAGCGGGATCGTTACCCACTGGTATTTCTTGACACCACCGTAATAATGGGTGTCAAGATAAGCAAAGCCTCCATCCTCATAAAGGGGATTCTGCTTGATATCGAGTCTCGGAGAATCGATATGGGCACCAAGGATATTCATGCCCTTTTCCATTTTTTCCTCACCGATATGAAACAGGGCAACGGATTTGTTCATCCATACAGAATAAACCTTATCACCCTTTTTCAGGCTGCCGCCCTCTTTGATGATCTCCTGCAGCTCCTTATATCCTGCTGCTTCTGCTGCATTTACTATATAATCTACACATTCTCTCTCTGTCTTACAGTCAGAAAGGAATTCGCGGTACTCTTTATTCAGCTTTTCCAATTCCTTCAGCTGTTTTTCACTGTAAGTTTCCCATACATTTTTCTGTTCCATTTTTTATACTCCTTCTTTATGCTCTCAGGTCAATATCCAGATCATTCTTTAACGTTCTGCAGATCTTATCTACAAATTTCTGAACCGTTTCTGCATCCAAAGCCTCATCCTTCGGGGCAAAGGTAATGGTGTAGGCCATACTCTTTTTTCCCTCCGGGATCTGCCCGCCTTCATATACGTCAAAGAGTCTGATCTCCTTAATATACTTATTTGCCCTTTTAATACATTCTTCCACCTGGCCGAAGGTAATATCCTTATTCATGACAAATGCCAGATCACGTTTTTCTTCAGGAAATCTGGATAATGCCTTAAATACTCTCTTTTTGTCATACCATTTGGAAAGTCTCTCAAGATCCATTTCCAGGACAAAGGCGCCTGTCCTCATATTCAGTTCGTTCTGAATATCATAAGCAAGCTTTCCAAAATATCCAAGCTCTTCCCCTTCGCAGAAAATTTTCACCGTCTGATAAGGATGGAGGAAGGTTTTCTGTGCCTGTTCATAGGTGAAGGTGATATCCAGGCTTTCTGCCATCGTTGCAGCAATACTCTTCATGGTGTAGAAGCTTTCCTCTGCGCCGAAGATACCAATACAGAGAGTATCCTTTTCTTCCGGATATTCTGTCAGCGGCAGGCTCTTTGGAATAAACCTCTTGGCTACTTCAAACAGCCTTCCTGCAAGGATACCGTTCTTCTCATTTCTGGCAATAGCATTGACCATGGAAGGTACCAGTGTGGTCCTCATCAGGGAAAGATCCTGGTTGATCGGATTCAGAAGCCTGATCGCATTTCTTTCCTCAGCATCCGGTCCAAGGCGAAGCAGATCCAGATCCGCCGGGGAGAAGAACGAATAGTGCATACATTCGTTAATGCCCATGGCACAGAGCGTCTTCTTTAATGCCAGCTCTCCCTTCTGCTTTCTGTTAAGGCCTCCCATGGTAACCTGTGCGGTAGAAAGGAAGGTCGGAACGATATGGTCATAGCCATACATACGGATCACTTCCTCTGCCACGTCGGGATAACGTTCCACATCCCCCTCGCCATTTGGCAGCATGTCTTCTCTGTATGCCGGTACATGAATGGTCAGCTCATCATCCTGTACGCTTGGATCAAAATCCAGATTCTTCATAATGCGGACGATCTCTGCCTCCGGCACTTCAATACCAAGGACACCGTTGACCTTGGAAATACTTACCTTCATTTCTGTCGGCTCTATGGAATTACCGGTGTTGATATCCACATGGGTAGAGGATACCTTACCGCAGCCAAGCTCTTCGATCAGATGCAGGGCACGCTTCATGCCAAGGACAGTGGAATACTCATCCACACCCTTTTCGTAACGGGCACTGGCATCCGTACTCTTGCCAAGGCTTCTGGCCGTCTTTCTGACACTGTCTCTTGCGAACTTGGCAGACTCGAACATAACGCTTTCTGTGGTATCACGGATCTCAGAATTCAGTCCTCCCATAACGCCTGCAAGGGCTACTGGCTTCACGCCGTCACAGATCACCAGATTATCCGGTGTCATCTCATATTCCTGCTCATCCAGGGTAATGATCTTCTCTGCCTCTTTTGCTCTTCTGACACAGATCGCATTGCCCTCCAGATACGAGCAGTCAAACGCATGCATAGGCTGTCCGATCTCTTTTAATACATAATTGGTAATATCTACGATATTGGAAATAGAGGACATGCCGACAAGGGCAAGTCTTCTCTTCATCCAGAGTGGGGATTCCCCGATCTTTACATCATAAACATAGTGTGCACTGTAACGAGGACAGAGCTCCGGTGCCTCCACAGTCACCTGGAAGCCATCCTTCTTAACCTCTGTCTCAGTATAATCGCAGGCAGGCATCTTAAGCGGCTTACCAAGCATGGCAGCAACCTCTCTTGCCATGCCGAGAATACTCTGGCAGTCCGGTCTGTTTGCTGTCAGGGCGATATCGAAGATCACATCATCAAGTCCTGTCAGCTTCTTTACATCATCTCCAGGCTGTGCATCCTCAGGCAGCACAAGCAGTCCGTTATACTCTGCTCCCGGATACAGATCCTCTGTCAGTCCGAGTTCCACACCCGAACACAGCATACCGTTGGATTCATAGCCACGCAGCTTGCCATTCTTGATCGTCATAACACCTTCTACTGTCTTGTGATCCTTTGCTGTTGCATAAACAGAGGCTCCCGGTAATGCAAGAGGGAATTTTCCTCCTGTACATACATTGTCTGCACCGCAGCATACCTGCATGGTTCCATGGGTACCGGCATTTACCTGGCATACGTGAAGGTGGGTATCCGGAATCGGCTCACAGGATTCTACCAGTCCGACAACGATATTGCTGATATCCTTACCTGCCTCATATTTCTCTTCTACCTCAAAACCGGCATCAAACAGCTTCTTTTCCAGCTCATCCGGTGTTACATCTACATCTACATATTCTTTCAACCAGCTTAATGGTAATATCATGATCCTTTTTTCCTCCCGCTTATTTCTCGTTGATCTGCTCTAACACGCGCAAATCGGAATTGAATAACAGCTTGATATTGTTAATTCCGTATTTCAGCATGGCAATACGCTCAAGGCCGATACCAAAAGCAAATCCGCTGTACTCTTCGGAATCAATGCCGCAGTTCTCAAGAACACGTTTATTGACCACGCCGGCACCAAGTACCTCGATCCAGCCGGTTCCCTTACAAAGGCTGCATCCCTTACCTCCGCATTCAAAGCAGCTTACATCCACTTCTACAGAAGGCTCTGTGAACGGGAAATAGGAAGGACGGAGTCTTGTTGTAACACCTTCTCCGAAAATTTTCTGTACAAACACATCCAGCATCCCCTTTAAGTCACCAAGGGTAATCCCCTTATCCACTACAAGTCCTTCCATCTGGGAGAACATGGGAGAATGGGTTGCATCATCATCTGAGCGGAATACCTTGCCAGGAGACAAAATCTTGATCGGCGGCTGCTTCTTTTCCATGACATGGATCTGTCCTGCGGATGTCTGGGTACGGAGCAGGAATTCCGGGGAAAGATAAAAGGTATCCTGCATATCCCTTGCCGGATGATCCTGTGGTGTATTCAGTGCAGTAAAATTATAATAATCCGTTTCAATCTCACTTCCCTCAAATACCTCAAAGCCCATTCCAGCAAAAATATCGATCAGCTGGTTGCGCACCAGTGTTACAGGATGAAGATTGCCGATCTTTGCCGGCTGAGCCGGAACGGTGAGGTCGATCCGCTCTCTCTCATATCTGTGCTGAAGCTCCAGCTTTTTCATCTTTTCTTCCATATCGGCGAAACGGTCAAAGGCCCATGTCTTCAGCTCGTTGACAGACTTGCCATAGCCTGCCCTCTCCTCCGGTGCAAGCTTCCCCATTTCCTTCATCAGTTCACTGATCTTACTCTTTTTGCCTTCCAGATAAAGATTTTTAAATTCATATAATTCCTTGGAGTTTTTCATCTCCTTAAGCTCGCCCTCGATCTTTTCCTTCAGGGAAGACAGCTTGTCTGATAATACCTGATCCTGCATACGTTTTACCTCTCTTTGTTATTTTACTGAATGTGGTCTGCAATAAAAAATCCCCTGTATTCCAATGAATACAAGGGACGAATCAAATCCGCGGTACCACCCAGGTTCCCATCATAAATAATGGGCTCTCTATTCACGTAACGTGTGACAACGTCCGGATCTACTTGATAAATCTGTTCAACCCGAAAGCTCCGGTGGGAAATTCATCAGCTTACCTGAACATAAGGAAGCTTACAGCCGGTGGCCTCCTCTCTCTGGATGAAGATAACTGACTACTGATACACCTTCAACGCCTTATCTCATAAATCTGCTATTATTGTAGCCGCCATGCTTCTGCTTGTCAAGCCTTATACGGCTTTTTCCTTTCTCCTCTTCCCAACAAAAAACTGGAATGCCGGCTTGAAATACCGGTTCAGGAAGGCTCCCGTCATGACAAGATACATACAGGCATACAGCCACAGCATAAGTACAATGATCGTCGTCAGGCTCCCATAGGCACTAAAGCCGTTAAACTCATCCACATAAATGGAAAAAACAAATGTGATCACGCTCCAGCCAACAGCCGCTACTGCAGCTCCCGGGAGCTGCATCTTGAAACCATATTTGCCGCCCGGTACATAGGTATACATCAGTGCGATAAACAAAGTAAGGATACACCAGGTAAACAGCAGTCTGAAATTCATCAGCAGATCAAAAAAATAAGAAGTCTGCGGAATCTGTCCCTCGATAATGGATACCAGTGTATTTCCAAAGACCATGACGATCAGGGAAACCAGCATCAGGATCAGCGTCAGAATCGTATACAGACATGCCACACACCGAAGCAGAATATAATTTCTCGTTTCCTCCACATCATTAATGGCATTCAGCCCGCGCATCATGGCTAACATTCCCTTTCCTGCCGACCACAACGTCACTATGGCGGTCACAGAAATGATCCCGACAGACTTATCATAAACCTCAGCGATCATCCCCGTCAGCAATGCATCCATATTATCCGGTGCTATTGCCGTCACCACAGTCATCAGATTGGCTTCTGTCAGCGGGGTATAGGGAATCAGGGCACAAAGCAGCATCAGCATGGGGATCAGGGACAGGAACAGAAAGAAAGCTGTACTGGCAGCAAATGCGCTGATATTCTTTTTTCCCATATGTTTACTGAAATCATAGCCGATAAATATTAATCTTCTGATCACGATATCCTGCTCCAAGCCTGTTTAATACATTTTTACGAGGTCTGCACCTTCATAGAAAAAAGAAAGGATCTCCTCTCTCTTCCTTCCGGCACGTGCCATATCGGCAGCCCCATTCTGGCTCATCCCGACACCATGACCGTATCCGCCGCCAAATATAGTATATCCTATCACATTTCCCCTCTTTTTTTCAACAGAAATGATCAGATACGCACTGGGAAGCAGCTTCCCGGTGGTTACCGCAGATCCATCTGCCCGGATCACTTCCCCGCCCTGAGATAATACCTGCCGGATCTGATACTCTCCCTTTACCTCATAATCACCTGTATCTGTTTTCACGGAAAGTACTGTGGCAAGACCGCTCTCAAGCCGCTTCTCAACAGAAATATCATAGATTTCTGAAAAAGCTTCCTTCATGATCTCTGCCATCTTTGCAGCATCTATCTCCTGTACCTCATACTGCCAGCGATACCAGGCCTCCTCTTTTTCATAATCCCCGGTGTGCTCCTCCTTCAGGAAATCCTGAAACGCACTTTCTTCCCTGAGGTCTTCTTCCTCTTCTTCATGTGAAATCCGTCTGGTATTCAGATAGGGCAGGTCTTCTGTGCTTCCAAAGGCTTTTTCATCACTGCCGCTCCCACAGGAGGTAGAATAATAATATGCATGGATCGGTACTCCATCATAGAAAAGCATTTCTCCGGCAGTCTCTCCCACCGCTCTTCTGGCATTTCTGCTCTCCTCGATATTGTTATAAACCTGATACCGTACGCTGTCATCCACATGGGCGCCCTCCTCCGGGAGTCCGGATTTCAGAAGATACCGGTAGGCATAGGTTCTTGCACAGACAGCCTGCGCCTCAAGTGCCTCTGCCGGATAAGAGGAAGGCATCTCACTTGGAACTACTGAATAAAGATACTCTTCCAGCAAAAGCTCATTGATCAGCAAAAGGCCCTGTTCCTTCTTTACGATCTCCATCCTGCCTCTATAGGACGGAATGCCATAAGCCCTTTTCAAGGAGAGCACCTGAATCCTGGAAGAGGCTGCTGAAGGTTCGATCATAAGCCGGTCTCCCTGGACAAGCATGCTGTCACTGTCTACCATTACTTCTTCTCCTGCCGGGATCCTTCTGCTTTGTCTATCCCCGTAGCTTCCATAGATAAGGTTTAGCTCACAGTCCGCCTTCAGCTTTATTTCCTCATGATAAATCCCATCATAAGCCTGATTGCTGACAGCCACCCGTATGTTTTCCATATTCTGATCCTTTACAAGAAGAACTGCACAGACCTTCCCCTTATCCATAACATAATCAGCAAAGTCATATCCGATCTTAAACTCCGTCCTGTCTGATTCTTTACAGGAACCATATAGCTGATATACTCTGTAATCCTCTGCAAATGGCAAAAAGCCCCTGTCCTCCAGTTCAATACCTTCTTCTGCCACTCCAAGGAGAACACCGCCCACCTTTTCATTCTTTATTTTTCTGTCAAGAGCTTTTCCCTCTGCAAAGGTAAGATCTGCAACCTTCTCCTGGAAAATCTCATTATTTTTCAAAGGGCAGTACATTTCCTCGCCGGACCACAGAAAATAAAATCCATCTGCGTCATTCTCAGTGATCAGTGCATTTTTCAGGGTAAAGGAATTCTTCTTTCTTTCTGTCAGGACAAGAATCCTGTCATCCTCTCCTTCATTTCTTTCCACATAGGCTTCCGCCACGCAGTACACAGGTGCCTCCACATTTTCATATCCGTATGTATTTCCTCTGCTGTCTATGACACTGGCATCTGATCCCTTTCCAAGAAGCTCCAGTGTTTCCCTTACGATCTGATCCTGGATCTGAAAGGCTTCCAGCCTTTTCTGATACCCCTCTTCAAAATCCTGAAACAGAAGCAGATCTTCTTTTCTGTATTTCTGATCCAGCTCCTTTTCCGGATCCTTCTCTGTATTTTCTGTCTCCCTGTCCTGATCCCATATGGCTGTCAGTTCTATGTAATCTCCATAAGTCAGAAGGCTGCTTTCACCTTCTCCATGAGCTTCACTCACCTGAAGGCTCCAGTTTTCCAGTTTTTCTCTCTGCTCTTCTGAAAGAGATGCCTTTCTTCCAAAGGCCATGACAAGGCTGATGGCATCCTTTATCTGTATCTTTTCACCCTCCGGTACCAGCATTCCCCGCTCCTGTCTGTCTTTCTTTATAAGAATACAAAATAGTAATAACAGCAGCAGGATCATTCCTGCTTTTGCCGCCAGCTTTTCCCATTTTTTCATTACACTTTTCCTTACTCTTTTATCCGGCAATGCCCTGCCGGACTTTCTTTCACCCTTTGATATCCTGTGCTGCAGTTCTTAAAGCCAAAAGAAGAGCAGCCAGTCTGGCTGCTCTTCTTTCGTATCCCCAAAATGCCGGTTCCTGCCTTTTGACTCCTAGCAATGCTAGGTGGGTGACCGCAATCTGCGCTTTTGCCTTCCCTTCCAATCCTCACCGGGCTGGTGAGTGAGGGCTTGACAGCCGCCAGATGATATAGGAATCCCGTTTAAAGTATCTGTAGGTTCAAAAACAGCAGGAGTTGTCGCACATCTCAGGTTGTTTTTATTATATCCAATCCAGTCTCAAATTACAACTCTAACTTTCTATCTTTATCAATTTCGCAGCCTTAAGCATTCTGCACCCTTACTGGACTACGCCATTGCCGCCTCTGGTCCAGATAATATTTTTACTGATCATCTCATCAATATCCATGCCGATGATCTCAGATGCCCTTGCCTTGGCTGCCGCCTCATTTGCCGTTCCGAGATTCTTATAGATCTCATAGGACGGCTTTTTATTTCCGGAAAGATCATATAGTCCAAGATCCAGATGACTTTCCATCTCGGAAGCCTCATCTGTCTGACGGAAGAGCATAAATGCATCTACATCCGGCAGGGAGGCTGCTTTCAGATAGCCGTAGGCAATAGATGCCTCCTGTGCTTCTGATCCAAAGGCAGAGGTATAGCCGATCTCCGCAAGGGAAATACTTCGTACTTCTCCGGAAGGACTTAAAAATTGCTTCTGATGCATATAATTGATCAGAATATCTATATTCTGCATGGTAATATATGGTGTGGAAATGCTCTCCTTTACCCATACTGCCGGACCGTTCCATGCATAAGGGTCGTACAGCGGTGAATTATAAGGATGATAGGAAAGCCCCCAGTCAATATTTCCTTCCCTGTTCATATAATAATTAAACTGATCCAGATATCCCTTTGCCAGAAAGCTGCCAGGGTTGGACTTTCTGCCCCATTCCTGGTCAATGGAATTATAAATCCTGACATTGGCATTCTGTGCCTTCAGTTCATTATACAGAATGCGGAACGCCTTCACATAAATATTCACATTCAGATCCATATTCGTAGAATTGGTATACCACCAGGAGGTTCTGGCATTGACCTCATTCCCGATGATCCAGTTATCTACCTGCCCTGCTCCCATATGTCCGGAATAATGCTGGCCAAGGAAAGCACCGATTGCCTTCAGATGTCCGGTTCCTGCTTCATCTGCTACATTCAGGGCATAGCCAGGGCAGTCACCGCCGGCTGCCAGCGGATGGATCAGATCCTTGCCAAAATCTCCCTCCCCTCCATTCAGAAGCACCAGCGTCACCTGGATTCCAAACCGGTTGATGCTCCGGATCGTGGAGTCATAACGGGAAAGAACTTCCCCGTTAAAATAAAAGGTCTTTCCATTATAGGAAAAGGCAATGGCATCCGGCTGTCCTTCTGCAGAACAGAGTTCTCCGAGATCCATATTGTAAACAATCTGCTGGATACCAAGATCCTGAAGCTGTCCATCAGAGATCCTGGTCACATCCGGAAGGATTCCCTTGATCCCATGATCATTTCTTGCTGCACTGTAGGCTGCGATCGCTTCCGGATTGGTGATGTAGTGCTCATCACTGACCTGTACCATCTGCCCGCCGCGCTTTACGGCTACCAGGAATTTACGGCTCAGATTGGAGCTGTCTGTATTATAATTCAGTGGAAAGCTCACAGAAACCGATCTCCCCGCCAAAGTCCTGGCTACTGCCTGTCCTCTTGGACCATCCTGCCATACTTCATCCGCATAAATATAATAATTGCCATCATCTCCGTAAGGAACACTGCCTGCCGAAAGCTGGCAGACCACCTGATCCCCGCTGATCACACAGGAAGTAATGGACACCGGCCTGCCTTCTGCCGATACCTCCATGGGCTTTGCAAAGAATACAAGACCTGTCAGTATTGCGGCTACGATCCCCATCACGATTTTATTGGAACGATAGTTGTTTTTTTTGATTTCCACCTGTCTTCCCCACTTTTTCTTTTGTTTTATTACCTTTACCATTATAAACGGAAACAGCTGTATTTGGCAACATACACTTGCCCTTCCTGTCGTTCTTTTCCCTTCTGCCTTTTACCACCGCTATCTTTCTCCTGAAAAATGTAAAAAAACTATAAACTCAAAATTTTTACTTGTTTTCGTTCTTTTCACATGATATCATAGTTTATATATACTTTTTTCTGACATATTCTGATACATGTCAATATTCATTCACAATTGTAACTGTCCTGACCATCGCAGAAAGGAGACAATCCATGGATCATAATGTATACTCTGAGGTTACACCCGATATCGTACGTCTATCTTCGCTTGCACAGAACGCTGACGTGATAGATACAGAACTTTTTACCAGATATAACGTCAAACGTGGTCTCCGTGACCTGAATGGAAAGGGTGTCCTTGCCGGACTGACCAACATTTCCGATGTCCGTGCCAAGGAAATCATAAATGGGGAAGAGGTTCCTGCGCATGGACAGCTTTTCTACCGCGGCTATAATGTAAAGGATCTGGTAAGCGGCTTTACCTCTGATAACCGGTTCGGCTTTGAAGAGATCACCTATCTGCTTCTCTTCTCCAAGCTGCCGAATGCAGAAGAGCTTGCTTCCTTCCGTAAGCTCCTCGCCTTTTACCGTACTCTGCCTACCAGCTTTGTACGCGATATCATCATGAAAGCACCCAGTAAGGATATGATGAACACTCTGTCAAGAAGTGTTCTGACTCTATATTCCTATGATGACAGGGCTGATGATGTTTCCCTTCCCAATGTGCTGCGCCAGTGCCTGCAGCTGATCAGCCTGTTTCCCCTGCTGTCTATTTATGGCTATCAGGCTTACTGCCACTACCATGATGGCAAAAGCCTTTTCATCCACCAGCCGGATCCAGGTCTTTCTGCTGCGGAGAATATCCTGCATATCCTGAGACCGGACAGCTCCTATACACCACTGGAAGCCAGGCTGCTTGATATCGCACTTGTACTCCATATGGAACACGGCGGTGGAAACAACTCCACCTTCACGACTCACGTTGTGACCTCTTCCCTGACCGATACCTACTCCGTTATTGCTGCGGCCATCGGTTCCCTGAAGGGACCAAGACATGGCGGTGCCAATATCAAGGTAGTACAGATGTTTGAAGACATGAAGCAGTCTGTTTCCGACTGGACGGATGAGGACGAGGTGGCAGACTACTTAAGGAGTCTCCTACATAAGGAAGCCTTCGACCATGCCGGCCTGATCTACGGTGTCGGCCACGCGATCTATTCCAAATCAGACCCGAGAGCTGTGATCCTCAAGTCCTTCGTAGAGAAGCTTTCCGAGGAAAAGGGACTTCAGAAGGAATTTGCTCTTTATTCCATGGTAGAACGTCTTGCCCCCGAGGTCATTGCGAGGGAGCGTAAAATGTATAAGGGTGTCAGTATCAACGTGGACTTTTACTCCGGCTTTGTTTACAATATGCTTTCGCTTCCTCTGGAGCTTTATACCCCCATCTTTGCGATGGCACGTATCTCCGGCTGGAGCGCCCACAGAATGGAAGAGCTTGCCAATAACGGCAAGATCATCCGCCCGGCTTACAAATCGATCGCGGAAAACCGTGCATATACACCGATTGCAGATCGGTAAGAAATTATCGAACCAGAATCTAATCAGGAAAATGGTAAAGGGGAACGATTTCTCGTTCCCCTTTTTCAAGTTCTAATATTAT
>OLSQ01002737.1_pt1 | contig 12386 bp, 10 predicted proteins | sample 1672561 | NCBI WGS metagenome assembly OLSQ01 (sample SAMEA3136699, study PRJEB25190) | human gut metagenome | biome: human gut; feature: human-associated habitat; material: faeces | place: Austria | collected 2013 | reverse complement strand
ACCGGGTCATCGGCTGTACCGCCCGGGTAACAGAGGAGATCGACAACGAGGCCGGCACCGGGGCCGTGTATGTGGAGGGCAAGACCTGGACCGCCCGCAGCAGCGACGGCACGGTGCTGCCCATCGGGACCCGCGTGATCGCGGAGAGGATGGAGGGCGTCAAGCTCTATGTGAAGCCGGAGCCGGTAAGCTCCACGCGGCAGAGCTGACCGCTTAACTGAATAAAACCCCCTGCGAGGAAGCGGCTATGCCGTTTCCCGCAGGGGGTTTTTATCTTCTATCTTCGGATGGATGCCCCATCGCGCACTCGGAAGATTTTTGTTTTGATCCGCCCCAGTACAAGAGGTTCCATTCAATTTCGGTTTGACAGGGTCCCTGTAAGCACCCGGCCAAAGCAGATCAGCGTCCCGGCCTCCGCAGCAGGCAAGGTCACATCCCCATCCGCACGGCGGCGATTCAGGGAAAACAAATATACCGTACCGGAATCGTCCCGGTCATACTGCCGGCAAAGGACCTTGCCGTTCACGCTGAAAATACCCACATCTCCCTCCCGCAGAGGCGTGCGGCTCACATACGCCACCGCGCCGTCCTCCAGATAGGGGGCCATAGCGTCCCCGCTGATGCGGACGGCAAATTCCGCCGTCTGCGGCACTTGCTCTGTGACGGAGATCTCATCAAAATCCTCTCCCGGCACTGCGGAAACACAGCCTACCGCCGCCAGCGTGTGGTACAGGGGGATGATCCTGCCCTCGGGCCGCTCCGCCGGGAGCGGGGACGTCTCCTGTCGGCAGGCCCACAGCGCTTCGGTCACAGACTGCACCGTTTCACGTCCCAATGGGGAAAGTTCCCTGAATTTCCGCAGCAAAGTCTGCTCTTCCGAGCTCAGCGCCTGCCCGCCTCCCCGGAAGCTGTCCCGAAACAGTTGATTGGGATCTGTCTCCAAGCTGTCAAACAGCCGCAGCATCACATCTTCCTTGGGAAAGCTCAGACCGTTTTCATAGTTGCTCACTGCCGAGGGGGACACTCCCAGCCGCCCCGCCAGTTCCCCACGGGACAGCTTCAGCTCCCCACGCCGGAATTTAATTCGTTCGCCAAAACTCATGGAAAAAACTCCTTTCGTTCTGTTCCTCGACAACTCTCGACACAGGTGTCTTAATCATAGCGAAAAAAAGTGTTGCTGTCAATCCATTTTAACAAGTTTCTTGTAAAATTATTCTTGACTTAGCAAAATTCTTGTGATAATGTTACCTCGTTGACAGGGAACTTGTCCTGGCGATAAGCAAAAGCCACATGGAAAGGAGGGCAGCAAGCAGACGGGCCGCAGGCTGTTCCATGCAAGTCATCCGGTTCCGCTTTCTCCGGTTCACCCGCTGAAACCGTGCGGCGAATACTGCGGACATAAAAAAAAATCGAACGTAGACTTTGTCTGCGTTCGATTGGTGGGGGAAGGTGGATTCGAACCACCGAAGTCAGTGACAACAGATTTACAGTCTGCCCCATTTGGCCGCTCTGGAATTCCCCCATATGAAATTGTGGAGCTGGTGGACGGATTCGAACCCCCGACCTGCTGATTACAAATCAGCTGCTCTACCAGCTGAGCTACACCAGCAGTTCCCAACAGCAAGGATTATCTTAGCAGAACATAACCAATTTGTCAACAACTTTTTTTCATTTTCGTATTTCTTTTTAGGAGGGATCTGTTTGAGCACAAAAAAGCGCTCCGTTTCCGCCGTGGTACGCTGTTCCATTTGTGGGCGGGAAATCGCGTCAGGAGAGGAATACTGGGTCTGCAACGGCACCTTGGCCTGCACCGACTGTCTACCTGACCTGGCCCGGCAGGAGCTCCTGCCCTGTCGGGTGCTCCGGGGAAAGGAGGACAGACTATGACGCTGTTGGAAATGTCTGTTGTTTACGCGGAACACGCCGCCGTGATCCGAAGTCGGATCGTGGAGCTTCGCGGTCTGACCCGGCAGGAAACGGACCCGGAAGCCGTCCAGGCCCTCAAACGCCGGGTGGCGGCGCTGCTGCCCTTATGGCAGGAGGCCCGGGATCTGGCCAGACTCACCGCTCATTATTATGACTATGATAAGGAGGCTCACCGATGAATCAGATCAGTCTGGACGCCAAGGGCGGTCAATTTCTGGCAGATCTGGCCAACTGGCAGCGGGAAAGCGCCCCGGATAACTCTGCGGACCTGGAGCGGCTGCGCCGGAATCTGCGCTTTGCCCGCCAGCAGGTGCTCACGAAGCGGCAGCAGCAGATGCTGGAGCTTTACTACGATCAGGGACTCACCATGGGGCAGATCGCCGCCAAGCTCCATCTGAACCGCTCCACCGTCTGCCGCACACTTCAGCGGGCCAGAGAACGGCTTTATGCGTGTCTGCGTTATACCTTATAAGGACAGTTCAGTTAATCTTATAGGCGGTCCGTCTTGCGGTCCGGGAGAAAAGCCCGTATAATAGGGTCAGAATCGTTGATTTTACATCATACGCGCCCGCGCTTATAAAATCTGGTTGAAAAGGAGACCGCGATGGATATGAAACCGATCATTGTCATGGCCGGAACACCGGTAGATACCCAGATGGGCATGGACTGCCTCAGCACACAGGGATTGCCCGGCGTCTTTTGCCCGATATCAGAGGACCCCAACCAGCAGACGGCTTTCCAGATCTCCTCCACGGAGGAAAAGATCGACACCGTAGTCTCCCTTCTGTGCGCGGCGCAGCGGGAGCATGGCTGCGAAAAAGCCTTCATTTACTGCAATTCTCTTTCCGGCGCGCTGGATTTCCAGTTCGTTGCCCGGGAAACCGGCTTGAAGATCGTCACGCCGCTGGACGTTTACCGGCTGCTGGCGCCCAAATATCACTCTCTGGCCGTGATCGCCGCCAACGCTCAGGGCACCGCCGGAATCGAGCGGACCCTGCTCAGTGCCAACCCGGACCTGACCCTGCGCTCTACCGGACTTCTGCCTGTGGTGTTGGGGATCGAGGCCGGAGAGGACCCCGATACGCTGGTGAAACAGAACCGTCTGCCGGAGCTTGTGAACTGGTATCAGGCGTTGGGTGCAGAAGCGCTGGTGCTTGGCTGCACCCACTTCCCCTATTTCAAAGAGGCTCTCCTCCGACAGATCACCCTGCCGGTCATTGACCCCGCAGAGGAAATGCTCCGCCTGCTGAATACCTGAATGAAGAAAACACCCCGTCAGCCGCAATGCGGCTGACGGGGTTCACTTTACTTTCAGCAGGGGTTGCTGAACAGCTCCCGGCAATGCTCCGCCAGCAGCGCCGCCGTCCGTTCAATCCCCAACCGTGCGCTGTTGATGCAGATGTCGTAATTCTCCGGCAGGCCCCAGGGGCGGCCGGTATAATGCGTATAATACTTCTCCCGCTGGGCGTCGGTCTTTTCCACCAGTGCCCGGGCGGCCTTTTCGTCCAGATTTTCCAGTTCCATCCGGTGATGGACCCGCCACTCAAAGGGAGCGCAGATAAACAGGCTCAGGCAATCCACATCCTGCCCCGTCAGCACAAGATCCGCGCAGCGGCCCACGATGATGCAGTCCTCCTTCTCAGCCAGTTCCCGGATGATCTCGCTCTGCATCTGAAAGAGCACATCCTCCGCCGACTGCCCCTGCTTGACCTTGGGGCCGCCCTGATAGAAGGCCTTGAACAGCCAGGGGTTGCCGGCCTTTTCATCCTTATCGGCGAACAGCTCCTCCCCTACCTCGGCCCGCTCCGCCGCCAGCTTCAGCAGTTCCCGGTCATAGTAGGCAAAACCCAGAGACTCACTGAGCTTCCGTCCGATCTCGCGGCCGCCGCTGCCAAACTGTCGGCCCAATGCGATCACATGCTTTCTCATAGGAACACACCCTCCTCGTTTTCTATGCGTATACAGCGGCAGGAGCCTTCAGCCGAAGGGCCACGCCGCGAATATAGTCCTGAAACATCATATCGATCCGCCGGGTCAGCTCCTCCGGCGTCTGGGTCAGCTCACCCCGGAGCCAGCTCTCCACCGCCCCTGCCATCATAATAGTCACCAGACAGATCACCACTTCCACCTCCGGCGAATGGGCTGGCAGGCCATTTTCCACCGCCGCCTGCCGGACGGCCCGGTCCACGATGCTGCTGACATCCGCCTCCAGCAGCCGCTTCAAAGATTCCTTGCCCAGAGAGTCCAGCGCGCAGAGGCAGACCGCCCGATTTTGATTGATATATTGGAACAGATGCAGAAAGCCGTTCTGCCAGGGGGACACGCCCTGTTGCTGCTGCAAAAGCTCCAGTGCTTCCTTTTCAAAGGTCCAGCGCAGCAGATCGTAAATGTCCGTAAAATAATAGTAGAAATGCTGCCGCCGCATCCCGCAGGTATCCATGATCTCCGCCACGGTGATCCGTTCCAGCGGCTTTTGGGTCATGAGCTGCTTCAGCGCACCGCTGATGGCCTGACAAGTGGTCTCGGAGGTTTTATACCTTTTTCCCATCTTACAGCCCCATTCCGTTAAGTTCTGTTAAGAGTATAGCACAGGTCAAGGGGGCTGTCATTGTTCATTTGCAGGCGGTTTGCATAGATTTTAAGAGTTTTTTCAGGACCTGTCCAGTCAAAAACTGGAAAATCGCAGAATTTTGACAAATGACCGAATTTGACTGTTGCAATTCCAAATGTCCGCGGATATGATACAAGTGATTTCATGTGAATGTGCTGTTGAAACGCGCCATAGAAAGGGGACTCCCATGAGCGACCAGCCGAAAAAAAGCAATTTTTTTGAAAAATTGGCCACGTTTATCGTGGATAAACGGAACCTGATCTTTTTTCTGTACGCCATTGCCATCATCGCCAGCCTGATCACCCAGAGCTGGGTAAAGGTCTGCGACGATCTGACCCAATATCTGCCGGAGACCACGGAGACCCGCCGGGGCCTGACGCTGATGGAGGATGAGATGAAGACCTATGGCACCGCCCGGATCATCGTGTCTCATGTGACGTATGAGATCGCACGGGATCTGGCGGATCAGATCGAAGATCTGAACAACATCTCCTCCGTGGACTTCTGGGACGCGGACAAGTCGGCGGATGATACCACCCTGCCCTCCGCTGCCAACAAGACCTATGAGGATTACATGCAGGGTGCCGACGCCCTCATCACCGTCACCTTCCGGGGCGAAAACGACGACCAGTCCGCCAAGGACGGTCTGGCCGCCGTGAAGGAACTGCTGGCCCCCTATGACACTTACATCTCTACCGATGTGGGCTACTCCAAATCCGAAACGTTGAATGAGGAAATGGGCATTATCTTAGTGGTGGCCGCACTGGTCATCGTGCTGGTGCTGCTGCTGACCTCCCGTTCCTACGCCGAGGTGCCGGTGCTGTTGCTGACCTTTGTGGCGGCGGCGCTGCTGAACAAGGGCACCAACTTCATCTTCGGCGAAATCTCCTTCGTGTCCGACTCTGTGACAGTAGTGCTCCAGCTTGCGTTGGCCATCGACTACTCCATCATCCTGCTTCACCGCTTTCTGGAAGAGCGGGAACACGCCCCGGATGACCGGACGGCCTGCATCATCGCTGTCAGCGCCGCCATTCCCTCTATCTCCGCCAGCAGCCTGACCACCATTTCCGGTCTGGCCGCCATGATGTTCATGCAGTTCCGCATCGGCTTTGACCTGGGTCTGGTGCTCATCAAGGCCATCCTGCTGAGTATGCTGGCCGTGTTCACCCTGATGCCCGGACTGCTGATGCTCTTCTCCAAGGCGATGGAGCGGACCCGCCACAAGAACTTCATCCCCCAGATCGACCGCTGGGGCAAGCTGGTCTATGCCCTGCGTCATGTGGGCGTGCCCGTATTCATCGTGTGCGTGGTGGGAGGCTTCTTCCTCTCCAACCAGTGCCCCTATGTGTATGGCGACAACGCCGTCATGACCGTTCGCCGCAATGAGCATCAGGCAGCGACGGACCGGGTGGAAAAGGAATTCGGCACCCAGAATATCATGGCACTGGTGGTCCCCAAGGGGGACACCGCCAGTGAAAAGGCCGTTTTGAAGGAGCTGAGCGGACTGGATGAGGTGGATTATGCCATGGGTCTTTCCAATGTGGAGGCCAAGCCCGGCTACTTCCTCACCGACAAGCTGACGCCCCGGCAGTTCTCGGAGATGATGGGTCTTTCCTACGAGGAAGCCTGCATCCTCTACGCCGCCTATACAGCGGATCAGGAGGATAACTACGGCCCCATCGTGGGCGGCATCGACAGCTATACCGTATCCGCCATGGATATGATCCTCTTTATCTATCAGGAGAAGGAAAAGGGCTATGTGACGCTGGATGACGAGGATGAGCGGGAGATCAATGACGCCTATACGCAGATCACCGACGCCCAGACCCAGATGCTGGGCCCCAACTACACCCGCATGGTCATGAACCTGAATCTGCCGGAGGAGGGGACCGACACCTTCGCCTTCCTGAAAACCGTTCACAGCATCGTGGAGAAATACTACGATGCCGACGATGTGTACTTAGTAGGCAACTCCACCAGCGACTATGACCAGTCCGTTTCCTTCGCCAGAGACAATGTGATGATCAGCGTCCTGTCCGTGGTATTCGTGGTTCTGGTGCTGGTGTTCACCTTTATGTCCGTGGGCCTGCCCATTCTGCTGATCTTGGTCATTCAGGGCAGTATCTGGATCAACTTCACCTTCCCCACGGTGCTGCACACCAACATCTTCTTCATGAGCTATCTGATCGTTACCTCCATCCAGATGGGCGCGAATATCGACTACGCCATCGTCATTTCCACCTGGTATTCCGACCTCAAGACCCGGATGAGCTCCAGAGAGGCCCTGATCAAGGCGCTGGATCTCTCCTTCCCCACGGTACTGACCTCCGGCTCCATCCTGTCCGCTGCGGGCTTCCTCATCGGGCAGATCACCACGGAGCCGTCCATCGTAGGCATCGGCCAGTGCCTCAGCCGGGGCACGCTGATCTCCATGTTCCTGGTCATGTTCGTCCTGCCTCAGATCCTGGTGCTGGGCGACCGGATCGTGGAAAAGACCAGCTTCCAGGTAAAGCTCCCCGCAACGCCCATCGCCTCTCAGCGTCTCTCCGGCACCACCTTTGTCAATGGCCGTGTCCGGGGGCGGATCTCCGGTTTTGTGGACGCGGAGATCCACGGCGTAGTCAAGGGCGACATTTCCGCCATCATGTCCTCCGGCAGCTATGATCTGCCGGAAGGCAGCGGCCAACCGCCCGAAGCAGGGGCGTCACCGGAGGATACACCGAACACGCCGCCTGCGGATTCTGTCACCGGAAAGGAGGGGGACGCCCAATGAAACGCATTCAAAAATGGTCCGCCCTTCTCATGGCTGTGACCCTGCTGTTTACCCTGGCCGCTCCCGCTGCGCTGGCGACCGAGAGCACCGTTACCATCAAAACCGCCGAGGATTTGGCCGAATTGTCCCGGAACTGCACGCTGGATACCTGGTCCCAGGGCAAGACCGTGATCCTGGAGAACGATCTTGACCTCCACGGTATTGACTTCACTCCGATTCCCACCTTCAGCGGCACATTCCAAGGCAACGGACACACCATCTCCGGCCTGACCCTTACCGGCAGCGGCAACGTCCGGGGTCTGTTCCGTTACATTCAAAACGGCGCCACCGTTCAGGATCTGACGGTGACGGGCACCATCCACCCCAATGGGCATCAGGATGAACTGGGCCTGCTGGCCGGCAGCAACGCCGGGCGGATCTTGAACTGCATCGCCTCCGGCACCGTCATGGGTGATAATCGCATCGGCGGTCTGGTAGGTATCAATGAAACCGGCGGCGAGCTGGTGGGCTGTGCCTTCTCCGGCAGCGTTACCGGCAAGCATTCCACCGCCGGCGTGGTGGGCGAAAACCGCGGGACCCTGACCCGCTGTTCCAACAGCGGCAGCATCAACACCCACGATCTGGAAGACGATCCCAAGACCGACTATACAAATCTGGCCCAGCTGAACTCCATGGAAAATGTCCCGGCTTATACGGACGTCGGCGGTGTGGCAGGCTATTCCAAGGGCACCATCCAGAGCTGCTCCAACAGCGGCTCCGTGGGCTATGACCAGATCGGCTACAACATCGGCGGCATCGCCGGACGCAGCGCCGGCTGGCTGGATGGCTGCGTCAACACCGGCTCCGTCAACGGACGGAAGGACGTGGGCGGCATCGTGGGCCAGCTGGAGCCGGAGGTCTTACAGACCTTCAGCGAGGATTTCCTCGACAAGCTGCTGGCCCAGCTGGATACGCTTCAGGATATCATGGATCGTACCGCCAACCACGCTGACAGCATTTCCGACTCCGTCCACGCCCAGATGAGCGATCTCACCGGCAAGGTCCGGGACACCAAGGACATCGCCAAGGAACTGACCGATGCCATGACGGACTGGGCCAACGGCAACATCGACGAAATCAATGAACTTTCCGCTCGGATCTCTCAGGCGCTGGACGATCTGGCAGACATTCTGGATGACACAGGCAGTGCACTGGACGCATTGGACGCTCTGCTGGATACGCTGGAAAAAGTTCGGAAGGATCTGACCGGCGGCAATGACGCGGCAGAGGATTTTCAGAAAGCCCTTACCAATCTGCGGGATGCCCGGGACGCTGCCCGGGAGACCCATAAGGCAGTCACATCAGCAGCAAAAGATGTTCTGGATGCCATCATCAGCGGTAAGGATCCTCAGGAAGCTCTGGATCATCTGAAGGACGTACTGGGGAATTACAGCACCGCCCTCCGGTTGGTCGGCACCGCTCTGGAGCAGATGCGGCAGGCGCTGAATGCTCTGCCCGCAGATATTTCCCGGCTGAAAAAAGCGCTGGAGGATCTGGGGGATGTGGAGAACGCTGCCCACAAGGCCCTGAACCGACTGGATCAGGTGGTCCGCGGTCTGGAAGAACTGACACGGAAGCAGGCTGACAAGCCTGAAATCAAAATAGATCCCATCGGATCTGATCTTACGGAAAAAGGCAGCCAGCTTCAAAACGCCATGGATGCCCTTCTGGACAGCGGTGAAGCTCTGAACCAACTGCTCAGTGACTCTGCCGACACCCTCATCGCCGACCTCAAGGCCATCAACAGCCAGTTCCGCTCCATTACGAATCTGATCCGCAGCGAAAAAAGCGACTGGAATCAGGATCAAAGCAAGAGTAAGGAAGATCAGATCCGGGATCATTTCCAGGACCTGTCCGATTCCTGCGACTCCGTCAAGCAGCATGACGGTCGGATCTCCGCCTCCGAAAACAAAGGCGAGATTACCGGCAGCACAAATTTAGGCGGCATTGTGGGTTCCGTAGGAATCGAAATTGACTTCGACCCCGATGGTGATGTGACCAAGGTGGGAGACTACTCCCTGAATTTCCACTATCAGACCCGTGCCCTTCTGACCGGCTGCACCAACAGCGGTGCTGTCACCGGGCGGAATGACTATGCCGGCGGCATCACCGGACAGGCGTACATCGGTCAGATCACCGGCTGCCAGAGCTACGGCGCCGTCTCCACCGACGGCAGCTATGTCGGCGGCATTGCGGGCCGGTCCGACAGCAGCATCCGCCTGAGCTGGGTTAAATGTTCTCTCTCCGGCGAGGATTATGTGGGCGGCATCGCCGGTTATGGCAAAACGCTCTCCGACTGCCGCAGTCTCGTCACCGTGGACGGCGGCGCTTACACCGGTGCTATTGCGGGAGACGTGGACGAGGACGGCTCCGTGACCAGCTGCCTGTTCACCCACGAAACGCTGGGTGCCATTGACGGTATCAGCTACGCCAGGAAGGCAGAGCCCGCCGCCTTCGACGCTCTCTGCGCAGGAGACACTGTTCCCAAGACCTTCTCCCAGATGGAACTGACCTTCCGGGCGGACGGCAAGGAGGTAGCGGTAGTCCCCTTCCAGTACGGACGGGGGATCGACAGCCTGCCGGAGATCCCGGCGAAAAAGGGTTTCTCCGCTGTCTGGCCTGATCTGGACTATACCCATCTCACCGCCAGTCAGACACTGGATGCCGTCTACACACCTTACACCTCCTCCCTGACGGATGACACCCAGACCCTTCCCCAGATCCTGGTGGATGGCAGCTTCAGCAGCCGGGCCACCGTCAGCCACACTTCGGAACCTGTCTCCTGGACAGATGCGAAGGGCTCTGCCCGCACCGGCACCGCCGTTACCGTCACGGTGGACGATCCGGATATGACCGCTATCTCCTACACGGTCCACTACCGGCTCCCGGAGGACGGCAAGCGCTATGACCTCTGGGTCAAGACGGAAAGCGGCTGGGAAAAGCAGGACAGCACCGTGGACGGCAGCTATCTGCTGTTCACCTCCGACCGGGAAACCGTCACCTTCTGTGTGCAGGAGCGGACCGCCAGTCCTCTGCTGTGGGTCTTGCTGGCAGTTCTGATCCTTTTGGCTCTAATGCTGGTGGTGATCCGGATCCGCAAAAAGCGGGGCCGCCAAACCATACGGAGCCGCCTGCGGAAGGCCCGTCAGAAAAAATCGTAAATATCATAAGCAAGAAAAAACCGGACTGTGCGGCGCGCAGTCCGGTTTTTCTCGTCTCCCTCTCATAGATCCCGCCAAATGGGGCATACTGTTCGCATGACTTTCAGCTGGGAGGCATGGTATGAACAGCAAACGGATCGGCAGGCGAACAGTTGCGCTCCAGACACCGCCCTCAGTCCTCTCCTTTGCCAACATCGGCGGACGGATGGAGGGCCAGGGACCTTTGGCCAAATATTTCGACGAGCTGTGCGACGATTCCTTTTTCGGCGAAAAAACGTGGGAAAAGGCGGAGGCCACCATGCAGCGTCGGGTTTTACGGCGGGCGTTGGAGCAGGCGGGGCTGAAACCGGGGGATGTGGACTATGTACTGGCGGGGGACCTGTTGAACCAGTGTATCGGCTCCTCCTTCGGTCTGCGGGAACTGGGCATCCCCTTTTTCGGCCTGTACGGAGCCTGCTCCACCATGGGCGAGGCACTGGCGTTGGCGTCGCTGCTCATTGACGGCGGCTTTGCGGAAACCGTCGCCGCCCAAGCCAGTTCCCACTTCTGCACCGCCGAGCGGCAGTACCGGATGCCGGTCCCCTATGGCAGCCAGCGCTCCCCTACCGCCCAGTGGACCGCCACCGCCGCCGGCTGCACCCTTCTCTCCGCCCAAGGGCCGGGGCCTTATATCACTCACGTCACCTGCGGGAAAATTGTGGATCAGGGTATCACCGATCCCAACAACATGGGGGCTGCCATGGCCCCCGCCGCCTATGACACCCTCCGGGCCTACTTTGCCGACACGCACACCGGCCCGGCGGATTACGATGCCATTTTCACCGGGGACTTAGGAGAGCTGGGTCACGAGATCGTAATGGACCTGTTTCGGCAAGACGGCGTGGACATGACCCGAAACTATGAGGACTGCGGCATGCTCCTCTATGACCGGGACCGGCAGGATATGCACGCTGGCGGTTCCGGCTGCGGCTGCTCCGCGGCGGTATTCAACGGCTATCTTCTCACCGGCCTGAAGCAGGGCCGCTGGCGGCGCATCCTGTTCGCCCCCACCGGGGCGCTGCTATCTCCCACCTCCAGTTTTCAGGGGGAGTCTATTCCCAGCATCTGCCATCTGGTGTGCGTCAGCACGGAAAGGTAGGGCGTATGGCATATCTTAACGCATTTCTCTGCGGCGGACTTCTCTGCGCTGTGGGGCAAATTCTGATCGACCGCACCCGGCTGACCCCCGCCCGTATTCTGACGGGCTATGTGGTCGCCGGCGTGTTCCTCAGTGCCGTGGGTCTGTATCAGCCATTGGCAGATTGGGGCGGAGCCGGGGCCACGGTGCCCCTGACGGGCTTTGGCCACGCGCTGGCGCAGGGAGCCATCCGCGCCGTGCAGGAAACCGGGCTGTTGGGCGCCTTCACCGGCGGGCTGACAGCCACTGCGGGCGGCATCGCTGCGGCGGTCTGCTTCGCGGTCGTGATGGCGCTGCTCTTCCGGCCCGGCGACAAGCGGTAACAAAAAAAGTGCCCGTTCCTTTTGGAACGGGCACACCGATGAATATCATCGGAAAATCAGATGAGGTTTTTCTCCGTCTCGGGGTCGAAGAGGTGGATGAGCCGCGGCTCAAAGCTGAACCTCACCGCCGTGTGGCGGGCGTAGGCGTTGGGGTCGAGGTTCGCGGTCTGCACCACAGCCACCACGTCCTTGCCGCCGGCGGTCATGTGCAGATGCAGCTCGCTGCCCATCAGCTCGCTCACGTCGATCTGCGCGTCGATGCCCTCGTCGCCGACGGTGACATGGACCGGACGCACGCCGATGGTCACGGTACGGCTCTCCGCGCCCGCCGCGGCGAGCTTCTCGTTCTGCTCCGCCGTCAGCGGCAGCGTGTGGC
>OLSQ01002733.1_pt1 | contig 12407 bp, 8 predicted proteins | sample 1672561 | NCBI WGS metagenome assembly OLSQ01 (sample SAMEA3136699, study PRJEB25190) | human gut metagenome | biome: human gut; feature: human-associated habitat; material: faeces | place: Austria | collected 2013 | reverse complement strand
ACCGCTAGCTCAGTTGGTAGAGCACCTGACTCTTAATCAGGGTGTCCAGGGTTCGAGCCCCTGGCGGTGCACTTACAAGTACCGTTTTTGAGGACATATGAGCCTTGGGGATGGTGCTTTTTTTTGTGTCCTTTGACAGAAAGGGCATGCTATGGTACACTTAAAAAATGAAAATCGGGTTATTTTGTCCATAAATCTGAGAGCATGAGGTGAGTACCTTGGATAAGTATGAATATAAAGTACGTGCAGAAGAGATTAAATCGCTGATCGCTGACGGCGAATATGCGGAAGCTGCTAAGATTGCAGATACCATTGACTGGCGCAGGGTCAGAAGTGTGATGATGCTCTGTACGATCAGTGATCTATATAAAATCAACAGAAGATATGAGGACAGCAGGGATATTCTCCTGCTTGCCTATGAGAAGGGCGGCGGAAGGCGCCCTATTGTTTATTCACTTTGTGAGCTTTCCATTAAGCTGGAAGAATATGTGCAGGCAATCGAATACTATAAGGAATTTGTGCAGCTTGCGCCGAAGGACTCTGGCAGATACATTCTTCAGTATAAGCTTTATGAGGCACAGGAAGTCAGCCTGGAAGAGAGAATTGCAGTACTGGAGGAGCTGAAGAAAAAGGATTACCGTGAGAAGTGGGCTTATGAACTGGCATATCTTTATCACAGGGTAGGACTTGAGTCCAAATGTGTAGAGGAATGTGATGAGATGTTCCTTTGGTTTTCTGACGGCAGATATGTTCTGAAGGCGCTGGAGCTGAAAAAGCTGCACCAGCCCCTGACAGAGGAGCAGGAAGCGAAATATGAGCAGATGAAGCATACCGGCGGCATTATTGAAGCCGATATTGTGACAGAAGGAAAAGCCATTCAGGAGGAAGCCGGACAGGCGGCAGCAGAAGAGGAAGAGGATGATGAGTTCAGCAGGGAGCAGAATGTACTTACAGATCCTACCCAGGAGCTGCCGGGCAAGAGTCTGGATGAGATCGAAGTCAAGACAGTTGATGTAAGTCAGTATAATACCATCAATCTGCAGAAAGAGCTTGCGGAAAGCATGAAGGAATTTCTGGGGGTATCATCTCATGCGGAGGAACGTGAGAATGCCGTACAGAAGGAAACACAGAATGTGGAAGAAGAGGCAGAAGCTGCTGAAGCAGCAGACATGGCTGAAGCAGCAGATATCCATGAGGTAACAGCATCAGAAATGCCTGCGGAGGAACTTCCTGCAGCTTCCGGACCGGAAACACCGGCTGCCGTTAAGCAGGATACCGATGAAATGCAGCTGATCAGTGAGGATATGCTGACTGACAGTGATTCAGAAGCAGCAGATCCTGTATCTGAGGAAGTATTCTTTGGCAATACCTCTGAAGTTAAGGTAGAAGATGTGATCTCTGAGCTGGTGGAGAAGGATGCACAGACCTCACGGAATATTGCAGCCATGCAGGAGTCTGTTTCCAAAGTGGCCGACAGGGCAGAATCTCTGCAGAAGGACAGAGAAAGACTTCCGGAGGCATCACCAAATCCGGCGATCAGTAATACGGGTGTGATCCGTACATTTCACAAGCCATCAGGTTTTGATGATATCCTTTCCCAGGAATATGACGGACAGATCAGTCTGGCCATTCCGGAGGAAGAGCAGATAGAGAAGCAGATCACCGGTCAGCTGAGCATTGATGATGTTATGGCTGAATGGGAAAAGATGAAGAAAGAAAATGAGCAGAAGATGATGCAGGAGATCAAGGAGCGCGTACACAAGCAGACAGATTCCCTGTTCTCAGACTTTGATGAAGCGACCAAGACAGGACTTCTTGAAGAACTGGAAAAGGCCATGGTGGATGCTGCTGTGAGGGAAAGTAAGAAAAGAGCAGAAGCAGAGCGCCCCAAGGTAGTAAAGGTTTCTGATATTGACGCAAAGGAAGAGGAGAAGGCTGAAGAACAGCCGGAAGAGCAGACGGAAAAGCAGCCGGAAGTCATAGAAGATGCTGAGATCATAGAGGAAGAGACCGGGGAAGCGGATACGTCTTTAGACGAAGGAATCCCGGCTGAGGAAGTACCAGAGAAAGAGATTGCTGAGGAAGAAGCAGCAGAGGAAAAAATAGAAGAAGAAAAAACGGAAGAAGAAAAAACGGAAGAAGAAAAAACGGAAGAAGAAAAAACGAAAGAAGAGGGAACAGCAGAGGCAGGGAATTCCTATACTGCACGCGAAATGAGCAGGAGTGAGAGAGAGCAGTTCGCTCCGTTCATCCATCACAAGAAAACAAGAAAGCAGATCGTAGAGGTAATTGATAATATCAGCCTGGCATCTTACACAGGAAATGTTGTGATCACAGGAGAAGAGGGCACAGGTACCACTGCACTTGCCAAGCTTCTTGTGAAGGAGGTTCAGCTTTCTGATAATAATTTTTCAGGCAAGGTGGCCAAAATTTCCGGGGGCAATATGAACAAGAAGGAAGTTGGAGCAACCCTGGACCGCCTCCTTGGAGGGGCGCTGATCATTGAGGGTGCAGCTTCCATGAAGAAGAATACAGTGGAATCCCTGATCAGAGAGTTGAATCAGGAAGGAAAGGGACTGATCATTATCCTTGAAGATAAAAAGGAAGCGATAGAAAAGTTCCTGACGAAATATCCGGCACTGGCAACAATCTTTAATCTCAGGGTAGATGTGGAAGCACTGGATGATCAGACACTTGTTAAATACGCAAGAAAGTACGCCCTGGAGCAGGAATATGCGATTGATGAGCTGGGTGTTCTGGCACTGCATACGAGAATTGCAGATATGCAGACCAGTGACCATGAGGTAACACTCTCAGAAATTGAAGAGATCGTGGATGAAGCGATCTATTATGCAGATAAGAAGACACCGAAGCATTTCTTTGATGTGCTGTTTGGCAAGAGATATGATGATGAGGATATGGTTGTTTTAAGAGAAAAGGACTTTATGCATTACTAAAAATCAAGGGGGTTTTTCTGCATGGAAAAGAAAAAACAGACCGGGGGAACCGTATTTATTTCAGAAGCAGACCAGTATTTATTTGCTCAGGGTACACATTATGATATTTATAAAAAGCTGGGTGCGCATCCTTCAGTGGAGAATGGAAGAAAGGGAACTTTCTTTGGTGTATGGGCACCGAATGCTGCCAGCGTACATGTGATTGGTACCTTTAACGGCTGGAACGAAGAGGCAGCACCTATGACAAAGCTTGGTGCGGGTGGAATCTGGACGGTTTTTCTTCCGGGTGTAGGAACAGGGGAGCTGTATAAGTTTCTTATTACGGCACCTTCCGGCGAGAAGCTATATAAGGCAGATCCTTTTGCCAACAGCGCAGAAATGCGCCCTGGGACTGCATCAAAAACGGTTGATATTTCCGGCTATAAATGGACAGACGATCTGTGGCTCAGGGAACGTGAGGAAAGGGACTATTATAAAGAGCCGCTGGCAATTTATGAATGTCACATCGGTTCCTGGATGAGACATCCAAGACCGGAAGAGCAGGGCTTTTATAATTACCGTGAATTTGCAGACAGAATCGTAGAATATTTAAAGGAAATGAAATATACCCATGTGGAGCTGATGGGTATTGCGGAGTATCCCTTCGATGGCTCCTGGGGTTATCAGGTGACCGGATACTATGCACCTACAGCACGATATGGAGATCCACAGGACTTCATGTATCTGGTAAACAAGCTTCACAGGAATAAGATCGGTGTGATCCTGGACTGGGTACCGGCACATTTTGCAACAGATGCACATGGACTTGGCAGATTTGACGGGCAGTGTATTTTTGAAGATCCGGATCCGAGGAAGGGCGAGCATCCAGACTGGGGTACCAAGATCTTTAATTATGGAAAGAATGAAGTTAAGAATTTCCTGATCGCCAATGCATTATTCTGGATCAAGGAATTCCATATTGATGGTATCCGTGTGGATGCAGTGGCATCCATGCTGTATCTGGATTATGGAAAGAAGGATGGCCAGTGGGTGCCGAATAAATATGGCGGGAATAAGAACCTGGAGGCAATTGAATTCTTTAAGCATCTGAATTCAGTAGTGAGGGGTACATATCCCGGATTTATGACGATTGCTGAAGAGTCAACCGCGTGGCCTGGTGTTACACATTCTATTGAAGAGGACGGTCTCGGGTTCAGCTTTAAATGGAATATGGGCTGGATGCATGACTTTTGTGAATACATGAAGCTGGATCCTTATTTCCGTAAGGATAACCATTATGCAATGACCTTTGCCATGAGCTACAATGAGAGTGAGCATTATATCCTGCCGCTTTCCCATGATGAGGTAGTCCACCTGAAGTGCTCCATGGTAGAAAAGATGCCAGGCTACAAAGTAGACAAATATGCCAATTTAAGACTGGGTTACACTTATATGCTTGGACATTCCGGCAAGAAGCTGCTTTTCATGGGACAGGAATTTGGACAGGAAAGAGAATGGAGTGAAGCAAGGGAGCTTGACTGGTTCCTTCTGGAGAATGATCTGAATAAGGGTATGCATGATTATGTGAAAGAGCTTTTGCAGATCTACCGCAAATATCCCTGCCTGTATGAAAACGATAACAGCTGGGCAGGCTTTGAGTGGCTGAACTGTGATGACAAGGACAGGAGTGTATACAGCTTCTTCCGTAAATCAGAGAATGGAAAGAATGAACTGTTATTTATTCTGAATATGACTCCCATGAAGTGGGAGAATTACGTGGTTGGAGTACCGAAGAAAAAGAAATATAAGCTGCTTCTGAACAGTGACGATACAAGATTTGCGGGAAATGGAAATGTGATCCCGAAAGAGCTTGCAGCAGAAGCAAAGCCGTGTAATAACAAGAAGTACAGTATTACATTTGATCTGCCCCCGTATACAGCAGCAATCTTTCTTTTTTAGAGGTTAAGAAAACAGAATATGTTACCGAAATAAAGGGTGAATGATATTGTCATTCACCCTTGTTTTTTGCAAATAATAGGATAAAGGAAATGAGCATGAATATTATCTTTAACGGGACAGGACAGGATCCCAAGGCCTATTTGAATAAAGACAGGGAGACAACAGGATATCAGAAGGCTGACAGTACCAGAGAGGTATGTTCGGCCGGGTTTGCATTGGACATTTCTGGCACAGTTACGGATAACAGCGCTTACGCAGGTCACGGAAGGACCGCAGAAGAGGTTATGCAGAAAGCGGGTATGGAGGATATTACTGCCCGCAGGAACTATATGGCAGTGATGTCTAATTCTGTATCTGACGAAGATTTTGCGAAGCTTCAGGAAGAAGGCTTTCATCCGGGCAGTACAGAGATCGATACGGTTGTCACCATTGTTGACAAGATAAAAGCAGCTCTGTTAAAGGGAGGTACACAGGTTGTTGGTTATACTGATACCATAGACGGTGAAAGCCTTGCTAGAATCACAGGAAGTGAGAGCTTTGCCAGAGAGCTGCAGAAGCAGTTCGCAGAGCAGGACATTCCTCTGACAGAGGGGAATATAGAGGAGACTGTAACGACCTATGAGCAGCTGTCCTCCGTTTCCGCTCTGAATGAGGACACCATACGGTATCTGGTAGAAAATCAGCTTGACATTACTCCGGAGAACATTTACTTTGCCATTCATGCAGGAGCAGCAGGAAGCGGCAGGACTGGACAGGGATACTACAGAGCCGGTGAAATGGATGGCTATTATGTAAAGAAACCGGAAACCGTGGAGTATGAAAGTCTCATGCCTCAGATTGAACAGGTGATACAGGAAGCAGGGCTTTCTGTTGATGAAGAATCTGTTTCCGATGCCAAATGGCTGATTGAAAGGGGGATACCCTTTAACACAGATAATCTGACAAAGCTGCATGAGCTGGAGAAAATGACGTTTCCCGTTTCGGAAGAGGATTTTCTGAAAGCGGCGGCAATCGCCATTTCTGATGGAAGGGCAGTGCGCAATGCTGATCTGACTGCGAAGGAGAGCCTTCTGCAGCAGGCAGTAAGAATAGAGGAAGGTACGAAGGAGCTGACAGACCGGGACGCAGACAGGATCCTGATATCAGAGCTTCCTTTTCAGCTGAAGAATCTGTTTGCAATCCATGCAGAGAGCACAGGCTTGGAAGAGACTGCAGATCAGAGCAGCAGTGATTCTCTGCAGGGAGCAGGCATGAGTGCAGACAGGCTGCAGGCCAGAAGGTATCTTGAAGAGGTACGGCTTTCCATGACAGTCAGTGCCAATTTAAAGCTTTTAAGGAGCGGCTTCCAGATTGAGACAGCTCCGATGGAAGAATTGATCCGCAGGCTGTCAGAAGCAGGGATACAGGTGGATAGAGAGCTTACAGGAGAAACTGATCCGGTAAGAGCACAGGAAAAGGCAGGCTGGTACAGAGATTCCCTGCAGGCAGCAGAAAGCCTGAGGAGAGCTCCGGCAGCAGTGGCCGCGCAGATCGAGTCAGCTGATACACTGGAGGGAGCTGCACAGAAGAGCAAAGCTGTCCGTATCTCCATGGAAAAAGCCGGTGAGAAGTACGAAGAGCTGATGACAACTCCAAGAAAGGATCTTGGAGATTCCATAAAAAAAGCATTCCAGAATGTAGATGATATCCTGGCGGATATGGGTAAGGAGCTGACAGAAGAAAACAGGAAAACGATCAGGATCCTTGGCTATAACAGCATGGATATGACAGAAAAGAACTTTGAAAGGATCCGGGCATCAGAAAAACTGCTGCAGAATATTACAGACAATCTAAGACCGGGAGAGGTTCTTTCCATGATCAGGAAGGGGATTAATCCTCTTACCATGACGCTGGAGGATCTTTATACCTATCTGACGGGGCAGGAGCAGATGCCTGAAGAGGAGCTTGCCTCCTACAGTGAATTTCTTTATCACCTGGATCAGAAAAAGGAAATCAGTCAGGAAGAGAGAGATGCTTATATCGGTATTTACAGGCTTTTCCGCCAGATTGAAAAAGGGGATGATGCAGCACTGGGCGCTGTGGCAGATACCGGCAGGTCAGAAACCCTTGAAAATCTTTTGTCAGCTGTGAGAACGGCGAAGAAGAAGCATATGGATTATAAAATTGGTGATGGGAAAGAGGTTATCGAAGCAGGTGATCTTACAGATTCCATCATTGCGCAGATCGAGCGGGGGTTTATCCATACAAGAAAAGAAATGCAGCAGGCATTCGCAGAGAATGATGATCCGGCGGCAGATGAGCTGGCAGAAGGGACACCGGCTGAAGGAGAAATGGCTGGAGGGGCAGAGAATTTCCGTGCAGCGGCCGCCAGCGAAGAAGAGATTTTCCGATATCTTTCAGACAATGGACAGCCTATCACGGCAGATAATCTGCTGGTGGCAGGAGAATTGCTGCGGGCACCTGCAGAACTGTTCAGGGGTATCAGGGGCTTTGAAAGAGGAGCTCAGACAGCTGGCAAAGCGAAGAAGGATCATGCAGACAGGACAGCCAGGGAGCCATCAGATGAAGCAGGTACAGACAGGATCAGTATAGAAGACCTTGGAGAAGAGCTATTATCCGGATTTACGACACAGGAGAGTGCAGGTAAGGCTTACGACCGCATGGCAGATATTCTGTCAGAGCAGATTGAAAGACAGGCCTTTGAGAACACAACAGATATCCTGGACGTAAGATATCTGCACAGTCTTTGCAGACAGGTAGGCTTTCTGAGATCTATGGCCAAAGAAGAAAATTATACTCTGCCGCTTCAGATAAATGGAGAGCTGACAGCGGTAAATCTGACTATGATTCATAAGGAGGGGGCAGAAAGTAAGGTTACTATCTCTCTGGAAACGGAAGCGCTTGGAAAGAATGCAGCGGAGTTTTCCTTTGGAAAGATGGGACTTACAGGCTGCAGCATCAGTCAGGAAAGACGTGCTGCAGAGAAGCTTTCCGGAGAGGCTGAGCTTTTCCGGCAAATGCTCTCTGAGGAAGAGATCCGGGCAGGAGACATTCACTTCATTACAGAAGAAACCCTGGATCCTGTCGGTTATGCGTTAAAGGCCGGATCTGGTAAGGAAAAAGGACAGACGGATGTAGCCCTGTACCGGGTTGCCAGAACATATATCAGTTTTATCAGACAGATAAGCAGAAAGGAATCAGAATAAGATGAAAATTAATTTTAATGCGTCCGCAGCAATTGCCAATAATGCACTGACAAGAAACGACAATAAGCTGGCGGCATCCCTGGGAAAGCTTTCCTCCGGCTATAAGATCACGCACGCCAAGGACAATCCGTCAGGACTTGCCATGGCCAAGAGAATGAATGCACAGATTGCGGGTGTTTCTGTTGCAACAGATAATGCAGGCGATGGTATTTCTGTGATCGAGATCGCAGATGGAACCATGTCAGAGATCCATGATATGCTGCAGCGTCTGAATGAGCTTTCTGTAAAAGCAAGTACAGGAACCCTGACGGAACAGGATCGTGAGATCATCAATAATGAAGCCCAGCAGCTGAAAGAGGAAATTGACAGAATCTCAGGAGAGGCTGAGTTTAATGGACAGAAGATCCTGGATGGATCCTTTGACCTGAAAGGGTATACCGATAACGTTGATGTGAAGGTTGCTTATTATGGAGATGAGGTTAAGGCGGGACAGTATCAGGTGGCAGACCTGAAGATCGGTACGGATAAGGATGGCGACCTGGATTCGGCAAAGTCCTCTGTAACAATTACGGGACCCGACGGACAGGCTGTTGCCGGAGCAAAGATAAGTGGTGTAGACGGTAATATCGCCACGATCACCGGAGACAATGGATTTGAACTGAAGCTGGAGATCCGGAGCGGCATACAGAAGGATGCTGTTACTACAGTTAAAAATTTTAAGATGGAGCTTGCAGGCTTTGGCACTATGGACACCCAGATCGGTGCTAATGAAGGACAGCAGCTTGGTATCCGTATCCCCAGGATTTCCTGCCTTAATATGGGAATCGAATCCCTGGATCTGACGACCGCAGAGGGGGCGACAAAAGCGATCGATCAGGTTGATGCAGCTATTAAATATGTATCGGAGGCAAGAAGCCGGATCGGTGCTTACCAGAACCGTCTGGAGCACACAGTCAGCAGCCTGGATATTACTTCGGAGAATATGACGGCAGCTTATTCCAGGATCATGGATACAGATATGGCGGAAGAAATGACAGAATATACAACTCTGCAGGTACTTTCCCAGGCAAGTACCTCCATGCTGGCTCAGGCCAATGAAAGACCTTCCCAGGTACTTCAGCTTCTGCAGTAAGTACAGATTTCTGACACATAGAGGGAAATGAAATGACGGATGAAAAGAAACAGCAGTATACGCTGAAAATATCTCAGGCAAGCCGGACACAGCTTGTAGTGATCTTATATGAAATGACACTGGATTATCTGAAGGAAGCAGAAGATGCGGCTGGCAGCAGGGATGAGGCAGCCTTTCATACCGGTATCAAACGGGCAAGGGCATGTATCCACGAACTGAGCCACTCTCTGAATCATGAATACCCTGTTTCCGGAAATCTGCTGCAGCTCTATCTCTTTGCGGACAGGACGCTGATCCAGGCAGATGCCAGACAGGATGCCGCACTGCTAAAGGAGCCGGAGGATATGGTCAGAAAACTTAAGGATGCTTATGAGACTATCAGTGAGCAGGATGATTCCGGTGCCGTTATGGAAAACACGCAGGCCGTTTATGCAGGACTTACCTATGGCAGAGGAGCTCTGAACGAGAGCTTAGCTGATCAGGGTAGCAGCCGGGGCTTCCGTGTTTAAAACAGAAGCAGTAGTTTTTTCTTCAGGCAGCATACACAGGTGTGCTGCCTGTTCCATTAAAAATTTATAGCGCTTCAGCACAGAATTGACCTCGTAGATATAGCAGTCGATGAGATCCGGTTCTGTGACATTGTCAAAGCCCGCATATGCGATCTCCAGGGCTTTTTTTGTTTGCTCCAGATCAGAAAGAAGAGCATTTCTCTGTAGTTCTTCCTCCGAAAGGGTTCTGTTGGTATGGGAAGAAAATCCAAAATATGATTTCATGTGCAGCCTCCCAGATATTTCCTTTTGAAAAAAGTATAGTCCGGGTTCCTGGCTTTTATTCATAAATTACATGAAGAAACATATATAATTACAGGAGATGTCTGGCTGGCCTGGACATACAGACAGCTGGACTGGAGAGAGGACGGAGAAAGATTTAAAATAATGAAATTGATGGAAAAAATTTTGAATTTCATATTGCGGGGCATGGCAGGCTGTCTGCTTTTTTATCTGGGGAATCAGGTGCTTGGCAGCATCATGGAGGGGATCCACGTTGGCTATAATCTGATCACATTTTCTATAGCAGGTTTTCTTGGGATCCCCGGGGTGCTGGCACTGTATGGTGTGCAGTTTTATATGCTGCTGTGAACGGATGCTACATTTCCAGGTGGTAACCGCAGCAATCCAGGATCAGCTCACAGAATACAGAATTGGCCCATGAAAACCATGGACGGGTATATTGTGCAGGGTCATCTACCAGAAAAGCCTCATGCATGAGGTCAGTGCCTGCATCTGTATGAGTCAGCGTGTCAAGGAGCTGCTCACGCTCTTTGGCAGATGTAGTAGTCAGTGCCTGCATGGCGAGTCCGATATGCCATATATAACGGGCTGGTGTATGTGGGCTTCCAATGCCTTTTGCACAGGCTCCGGCATAATAATAAGGGTTTCTGTCACTGAGGATGATCTCCCTTGTGTTCAGATACCGCCCATCTTTCCTGTCGCAGTATCCGATATAGGGAAGTGACAGAAGGCTGGGAAGATTGGCGTCATCCATGATGTTATATTCGCCAAATCCGTCTATTTCATAAGCATAAAATTCTTTACTTTGACCAGGAACAATAGAAAGGGATTCTATTGCTTTCCGCAAATCTGAGGAAAACTGGTGTGCCTCTGCTGCTAACACAGAGTCATGATATATCTGCTCAGCTATTTCTGAAATATTTTCAAGAATAACGCTGGCGAGCATGTTGGAAGGAATTAAATATCCATAAGTACAGGAATCATCACTTGGGCGGAAGCCGGACCATATCAGCCCAATATTGCTTTTTACCAGTGCGCCCTTTCCATTTCTGGATAATGTGTCAGTGGGAACGCAGTTCATGCGTTCAAAGGTGTAGGGAGATTTATGCTCGTGATCCTGTTCTGTACGGAATACGGATATAATCGTTTTTGCGGATTTTAACCAGTCCATGGTAAAGTGTGCTGTATAACCGGTATTTTTCCAAAAGAGATAAGAGAGCTGGACAGGAAAACAAAGAGAATCAATTTCAAATTTTCTTTCCCATAATTCCGGCTTCATATCTGTTTTGTCGTGCTCCCAGCAATTACCATTTGCACATTCATTAAAGGCGTTGGCATAAGGATCTATCTGGATACATTGCATCTGCTTCTGGATCAGGCCGCTTATGATGTCGGCAATCTCCGGATCCTCTTTGGCAAAAAAGAGAAAAGGACGGAGCTGGCAGGCTGAATCACGAAGCCACATGGCTGGAATATCTCCGGTAATAACAAATATGGAACCGTCGTCCAGTACTTTTATGGTGGTCTGTAATGTATTGGAAATACAGTTTTCAAACATAACAGCAATTTTGCTGTCAGAACCAAACCGGTCTTTTACCTGCTGGATTGTCTGGTCAATGACAGGATAATGATCTTTTATAGTTATCATAATAAAGCACCTTTCCTTAATGATATTGCTTAGTAGAGAGAACCATAGTACTGGCAGGCAGCCAAATCTGCTGATTCCAGCTCAGCTGTGCCAAAGGAGCTCCATACATGGGGACGGAAGATTCCTGATGTGTCCACATTGTGCATGGAAACATGGATACGCAGCATGGAAGCAAGGGTGATCAGCTCTGCTCCTATGTGTCCGTAAATAAATGCACCGTGGTTGGCTCCCCAGTCTGCCATCACGCTGTATACATCCTTAAAGGCTCCTTCTCCCGTCAGGTTTGGCACAAACCATGTGGTAGGCCATGTGGGATCGGTACGTTCATCCAGCTTCTTATGGACATCCTCCGGAAGGGTAATGCTGTAGCCCTCTGCGATCTGTATGGACGGTCCCACACCTGCTACCAGGTTGACACGGACCATGGTAAGCGGCATCCGGGCATCTGTCTTAAAGTGGGAGGAGAAGCCGCCGCCCCTGAACTGGCACAGCTCTGCAGGACACCAGTCTGTTGCCTGCAGGCAGGCATTGATATCTGCATCTGTCATTTCCCACCAGGGCTTCATAACAGGGTTCCCCTGGGAATCCGTAGATTTACCGGAAGCATCCAGACAGGTAGAGCCTGAGTTAATCAGATGGATAAAGCCGCCTGCGGCATCACCCTCAGGCTGCCAGCCGGTGACTCTCCTGACGGCATCAGGACTCCAGTAACAGCGGATATCGGAAAAGCCGCTG